>Ga0307471_100000248_pt1 | contig 27247 bp, 27 predicted proteins | sample atmos_gasesAM3C__2_FD_204566 | JGI IMG/M metagenome (GOLD analysis project Ga0307471, IMG submission 204566) | Hardwood forest soil microbial communities from Morgan-Monroe State Forest, Indiana, United States - atmos_gasesAM3C_515 | ecosystem: Environmental > Terrestrial > Soil > Temperate...
ACAGCGGGAACTGATATCAAGCTCAACTGTGGAATAGGCATAGGTAAAACAGGTAGAAAAGCAGCCGAGGGAGCGACTAAAGCTCTTGACACCATTAGACACCTGCGCAAACAAGGAAAAATTCAACCAATATATGAAATAAGATGTCTCTAGTCATAACTAACGCCAGCCTCTTGTTGGGCAAAGAGCTCGACCATGTTGAGAAGGGATACATCGCGATTAAGGATGGCATAATCGGGAGTGCAGCTGCAGGCAATTACAAAGGTTCCGGCAAGATATTGGACGCCAAGGGGTTTCTGATCATGCCAGGATTTATCAATGCGCATACGCACATTGCCGACTCGATAGGGAAAGATGTTGGTGCTAGCGATGGACTCGACGCGCGGGTTCATCCTGTGTTTGGAACAAAAAAGAAAATCCTGCAAAAGAGTCAGCCGGAGCACCTAAAGGCATTCATCAGAAATTCTGCCATATCGATGATGAAAAAAGGTATTGTTGCCTTTGCCGACTTTCGCGAGGATGGGCGGGAGGGAGTAGTGCTTCTGAAAGAAGCAATCGCCAACCTCCCGGTAAAATGTGTGGTACTTGGCAGAGCAAATTACTACAACAGCCCAAAAGATGCCGCAGGCCTCCCGCACGAAGTAATAGAGCAGGTCCAACAAGTGCTAGAAATGACAGACGGGCTTGGAATTAGTGGAGCAAACGAAAACACCGACACGTCGCTTTCGCAATATAGACAGCTGGCAAGAAAAAAACTGGTTGCTATACACGCTGCGGAGTCAAAGGAAACAATCGAGTTTTCAAAGGTGCACGCTGGAAGAAGTGAAGTCACCAGGGTGATGGATTACTTGAAACCTGACTTTGTAGTGCACATGACAAATGCGACAGAAGACGAAATTTTGCTTGTTGCAAAAAGACGAACAGGCGTTGTAATCTGCCCAAGGGCAAATGGTGTGCTGGGTGCGGGCATACCAAGGGTTGCCCTACTACTCAGGCAGGGTTGCCTCGTGGCCATCGGCACTGACAATGTTATGCTGAACTCCCCGGATATCTTGAGAGAGCTGGATTACATCTGGAAGGCGTCAAGGGCTACCGAGGGTGAAATGATCGAGCCGCGCGAGCTGTTAAAAATGGCTACTGTAAACGCCGCAGAAATTCTGCGCCTAAACTCTGGCTGCATAGAGGCCGGCCGCGCGGCGGACTTGATATTCATTGACAAAAAACATGCCGACCTCTACCCGATGCACGACCCATACGCTGCTGTAGTTCATAGGCTGAGCCAAAGCTCGATAAGCGCCATCATGATCGATGGACGATTTGTGGAGGCAGTAAATTGAAGGTAATAATGAACGGTGCGATGACGGTCGACGGCAAGATCGCTACCGCAAGTGGTGATTCGAAGATTTCTTCAAATGAAGACCTTGTAAGGGTTCACAGACTGCGCGCGTCTGTCGATGCAATAGTGGTGGGCATTTCGACGATTTTGGCAGACGATCCACAGCTCACGGTCAGGCTGGTAAAGGGCAAAAACCCGACCAGAGTAATAGTTGACAGCAGGGGCAGGATTCCTATTGACTCGCAAATAATGCGAATGGCAACCAAGATCAAAACTATCATAGCGGCAACAGATCAAGCGCCAAAGGAGAAAATACTCAAGCTGGAGGATATGGGCGCGCAGGTGCTGGTCATAAGCGAAGGAAAAAGGGGTCAGAGCGCCGCCGTGCCTCATGGAGTCAATTTGAAAGACCTATTTGGCAGACTGGAAAAGATGAGACTGAGAAGGATACTAGTAGAAGGAGGCGGCGAGCTTAACTGGTCCCTTTTACGTCTGGGGTTTGTTGACGAGCTGACTGTGACAATCGCTCCAAAAATAGCTGGCGGCAGGCTTGCAACAACACTTGTCGAAGGAGACGGGTTTGATGAAATCGCGCAGGCACTACGGCTCAAGCTGGGCAAGGTACAGCGGAAAAAGACTGGCGAGCTTTTGCTGCACTACAAGATCTAGAACACGTCACCAAAAACATTTGACAGCGGCTGATAGCGATCTTGCGCCGCTTGATGTTGCAAGCATAATTCCACAGCACTTTTTAAGACGTCACTCCATATTGCACTTCATCTTGTACAGCCCCGCCAAATTCAATATAGGACAGGCAGTAGATGGCTTGAAATTCGAGCTCGACCGTGTGTCGCTAACAAAACACGCGATAATACTTGGAGCCACTGGCTCGGGCAAGACCGTGTTGTCCAAGGTCATTGTAGAAGAGGCCGCGCTGCAAGGTATCCCTACCTTTGCCATTGACCCAAAAGGGGACATTGCCAACCTTGCGTTCAAATCAGCCAGTTTCGATTTCACAAAGTGGTCGGGCAAGGAAGCAGACGCACTAAAGATCGACAGGGCAAAATATGCTGCCGGCCTGCAGAAAACATATCGCGACAAGGCAACTGAATTCAAGGTAGCGCCAAGCGCAGCTTCAAACTTTGAAAAAATTACTGTTAGGATTTTTACGCCAAAGTCATCTGTCGGGCTCGCTGTCGGAATTTCACCCGACCTATCTGCCCCAAAAGATTTCGAGCGGCTACTGAGCACCGACATAGCTTCAGCTGCAGACCTGCTGGATCTGACATCTTTTAACCTGCTCCGCCTTGCCGGCTATGAAGAAGCCGACAGGAAGGAGATAACCTTTGTTTCCTCAACCCTTGAGAATGCATGGAAAAATGGCAATAACCTCACGGTAATGGACCTCATCAGGAATATCGAAAACCCATCCTTTAGCTACGTCGGCTCGCTTCCAGTCTCCAAAGTAATATCTGATAAGGAAAGGAAAGATCTTGCGTCGAGGATAAACCTGCTGATATCAGATCCAAAGCTGCGATCGTGGTCGTCGGCTGAATCAATCAATTTTTCAGAGCTCTTCAGCAGCGCATCAATCAGTATCTTGGATCTTCGCAACATCCAGTCAGAGCAGGAAAAGCACCTGTTTGTCGAGTTGATACTGCAGCAACTGTTCCAGTGGCTAATCAAGCAGGGCAGTGTGCAAACGCTGCGCTACATTCTGTATTTCGATGAAATTGCCGGCTACTGTCCACCTGTTAGAGAGCCGCCCTCCAAAAAGCTGCTGTTGTTATTGATCAAACAGGCAAGAGCGTTTGGTTTAGGCATGCTGCTTGCAAGCCAAAATGCCGTCGACCTTGACTACAAGGTGATCTCAAACGCGAACGTTCGCTTTATCGGAAGGCTTGGCGCGCAGCGAGACATCCAGCGCGTAAGCGTGGGACTGGAGCTTGATTCTGATGCAGAAAGAGAGATTGCAAAGCTGCGGCCAGGCGAATTTTTCTGCAATATTTTTGACCCGAAATTCAGAGGCGTCATCAAATCCAGGTGGACGCTGACGTACCACAGGGGGCCACTTGAGAATAGCGAGATAGCTGAGCTGATGACACAGTTCAAGAAAAGTGAACCAGTTTTGGAGCAAGAGAAGAAAGAAGACGCGTCTACAATTGAAGAAGTAGTCGAAGAGCCGGAAAAGCCAGCAAATCTACTGCCTGTTGTAGCGCACGAAGGCCCTATAGTACTTGCAGCACGCGAAGACGAAACATTTCTCCTGCTAGAGAAGAAATTCAAGCCAAAGAATCTATCTAGCTTTATCAAACTTGGCAGTAACCTCAAGTCGGTCAAGGTGCTTTCGGCAGAGCCGGAGGAAAAATTTCACGCTGTTTTTGAGCTAAACGCTTCGGTTTTTGACAAAGATTACGTAAAGCAATCGCTTGACAAAATAACTGAACTTGCTGCACTTGGTGATGGTCTTGTCGACCTGCCAGAACATACCATAACTTCACATCGCACAGTCCCTGCAGAAACGCGCAAGGCAGCCGAGATGTGGAAGGGCGAGATCCAGAAGGCAGTGAACGGAATGGAAAAAGAGCTCAAGGACAAGTTTGACATTCTGATTGAAGAAAGAAGGAAGGAGAACATTGCAGCAAAGTCAGAAAAGCCGCGTGCAAAGATTGCCGACATTGATGCAAATGTTGCAAAACTGCAGCAGTCAGTCAACACAGACATCGACACCGTAAAAGAGTATGAAAAGCTGTACAAGGGGCTGAAGAAAGAAAGCAAGAAGAAAAAGAGCCTCAAGGCGCGCCTGATATCGACAGAAAACAGGATCGATACAAAGAAACAAAAAATACTGTCAACGAGGAGAAAGATAGAGCAGTTGCAAACCAACAGTAAGGCGCTTGAAGACGAGCTGAAAAAGATCGAGCAGGAGGAAAAAGACAGGTTCCATCAGGCGCTTGGCAATATCAGGAGCAAGACAAGTTTTGGCGTCACCGGCTGGCTCGTTGAGACAGTATACCGAGCAAGGATCCTGGTTAACAACTCGAAGGAGCATTATGGCGACGTGATGTGGAGCGCCTACACCGGGCAGGGGACGTGGGGAAGATGCTCATCATGCTCCGTGGAACTTGCGGAAGGATCTGCATGCAGCTGCGGCAACTTGCTCTGCAGCACCCACCTTGCATACTGCAAGTTGTGTTTAGAACCGGCGTGCAGGGAGCACCGCGCAATATGCTACATTTGCGGCTCCACATTTTGTGCCGCTCATTATGTCAGGTGTGAAATATGCAAATCGCCTGCGTGTACCGGCCATAGCGGCGTGTGCAGCATATGCAACAAGAAGGTGTGCAGCAACTGTTCGCAGAAAAAAGGGCTTATTAAAAGCAAGATCATCTGCCGCGATTGCTCTGTGACCTAGAAGAGTTTTCGGGTCGCTCATAACTGCACCTGATAATCCTTACAAGTGAAAGGGTTTGCACTAGCTTTCCTAGCGCTAGCAATAACAATTATCATGCCTTCCGGCAGTTCTGCCCGCAGCTGGCCTGGCAGCAGCGATAGCGTGGAATCGATTAGGGTACTAGGAAGAGCTGCAATCGCTAAACACTCCTTCTTCGCCGGTCCGCACTATCGTGCAGCTGGCCTGCGAGCTAGTCTGCTGGCTGTTGCCCGTGACACTGTTTGTGAACGCCGCGGCCACAAAGCTGGTTATGAAAAAGACCAGGGCAATGACCACCAACAGAAAGAGCACCAGCCGCGATTTGCTGCTTATAGCACTCATTATTCAGTTACAGACAAAAGTAATTAGTATTCCTTTCTGTCACTCATGATTTTTAAGGTTCTGTCACCATATCAGTGGTAGATGTTTGAAAATGAGCACACTGTGCGCCGGTTCATGAACGAGAAGGCGGAAGGGCAATTCCATGACAGGTACGAGCGGGCGCTAGAACAGGTGAGGTCAGAGTTTGGTAGGAAATATTCTATGATAATAGGTGGCAGGGAGTTCAGGACACCAACTACCACAGCCCAGACCTCTCCAATAGATACCAGGATAGTGCTTGGTCATCTTCCGCTTGGAAGCGCCAGCCACGTCAAGCAGGCCGTGGCAGTGGCCAAAAAGGCGTTTGAGACTTGGGGCCGGACTGGCTATCAGGAGCGTGTGAGGATATGCCGATCAGCGGCAGACATTATGAGTCAGCGCAAGTTCGAGCTCGCAGCGTGGATCTCGTATGAAAATGGGAAGAACCGTTATGAAGCCATTGCAGATGTCGACGAAGCTATTGACTTTTTGCGCTATTATGCCGAGGAAATGGAGAAGAACAAAGGCTTTGAAACAGTGATGAAAAGCGCGCAGCCAAATGAAAAGAGTAGGAGCGTCATAAAGCCCTACGGCGTGTGGGGAGTCATTGCACCATTTAACTTTCCTGCTGCCATCCTAGTCGGCATGAGCACAGGTGCGATCATTACCGGCAACACCGTGGTAGTTAAGCCGTCAAGCAACACACCAATAATTGCATGCAAGTTAGCTGAGATACTCAAGCAGGCAGGCTTGCCCGACGGGGTATTTAACCTGGTGATCGGTCCTGGCGGCAAGATGGGTGGCGAGCTTGTAGGCAACAAGGATGTTTCAGGAATCGTGTTCACCGGTTCCCGCGAAGTGGGCTATGGCATGGCTCAAGAGTTCAGCAAAACAAGGCCCAGGCCGATGATAGCCGAGCTTGGCGGCAAGAACCCGGCGGTAGTGACAGAGACCGCGGACATTGGCAAGGCGGTCGACGGCGTTCTCAAGGCTGCATTTGGCTATTCGGGGCAAAAGTGCAGCGCGTGCTCGCGCGTCTATGTGCACAAGAAAGTAAAAGACGAATTTCTTAGGAAGCTTGTCGAAAAGACAAAGAACTTACCGGTCGGAAACCCGCTTGACCCCAACACCTTTGTCGGCCCGCTTGCCAACGAAGATGCTTACAAAAAATACCAACAGTACATCAGGATAGCAGATAGGGATGGCAAGGTTCTGGTTGGCGGCTCTGCCAGAAAAGACAACGAGCTAAAGCATGGCTTCTACGTCCAGCCCACCATTGTTACAGGTCTACCCAAGAAGCACCGGCTATTCAAGGAGGAACTATTTGTGCCCATTTTGTGCGTGGCTGAATACGACAAATTTAATGATGCAATAAAGCTCGCAAACGAAGCCGACTATGGCCTGACTGCCGGGATATTCAGTGGAAAGCAGGAAGAGATCACAGAGTTTCTTGAGTGCATCGAAGCTGGCGTTGTCTATGTGAACAGGCAGGCGAGTGCAACTACCGGCGCGATGGTCGGATGCCAGCCATTTGGCGGATGGAAGGACTCGGGCACCACTGGCAGGGGAACTGGCGGACCCCACTACCTTACACAGTTCATGCACGAGCAAAGCCAAACTATTGCTGAGTAAAAGTCGGTTAGTCCGTATTAAAAAAAATTTAGCGAATTTCGTTCACTGTGTCAGGATCGCCGGATATTCTGCTGATTGCAGGCATCCCGTTGAATAAGCCAGTACGCTATGGTACCATCCGTGATGATAAACCAGGAGATCATTCAGGATATTGAAGACTATAAGAATGGCAAGATGGGCCATATCAATTAGAGCAACTTCAGATTGACAACACTAAAGACAAGGTAATGCTATGATACAACTAGAAGGACACCAAATGAATCTACATCAGGACGATAGTAAACATGGTGCAAGCAATGATAATGGTCCAGTTACAGTTATCGTAACCAGAAAGGCACAGAAAGGAAAGATCAAAGAATTCGAGGAATGGATGGATGGCATCGTCCATGAGGCGATGAAATTTGAAGGCCACATGGGAGTAAATATCATCCGCCCATCCGACGCGTCTTCGAATCCAGAATATGTGATAATTTTCCGCTTCAATACATATGAAAACCTGAAAAAATGGCAAAACTCGGAGATAAGAAAAGAGTGGATTAAGAAAAGTAAGGATGTAACTGAGGGCGATCCAAAAACAGAAATACAGTCAGGTCTAGAGTTCTGGTTTACTCCAGCTTCAGCTCTTGAGCGGGGTTCTGTACCTCCGCGTTACAAAATGACCATGGTCACAACCGGCATCGTTTTTGTCCTATTAATCACATTGATTCCACAGGTAAGACAGATTACGGCAACTCTTCCAGTCCTATTAAGCACTTTGCTAGGTGTAATCATAATGGTTGGTCTCATGACTTATGTAATAATGCCTTCTATTACGAGATTATTGAGACCTTGGTTGTTAAACAAGAAATTATTCTGAAGGTAAACGACTTCCATAGTAGCACGGAGGGAATTTATTATTAATAGGCATGAAAGAATTAATTGGACTCATTCGTTAATGGACTTGTCGGTGAAATAATACGCTAGAATCTATCAACGGAATTAATCTCTACTATATTGACGTAGGGAGAGCAGCATCGATACCCATTGTGCTTGTGCACGGATTTCCCTTTAGTTCACAGATGTGGAAGGAACAGGTAAAGACGTTACAAGAAGGCGAGAATACTCTCCGCATTATTGCATACGATCTCCGCGGGCACGGCCGGAGCGATGTCGGGGATGGACAATATACTATTGAGCTATTTGTTGATGATCTGGTAGCACTACTTGACCACCTGAAAATAGACAAAGCTATTCTATGTGGTTTTTCAATGGGCGGATACATCGCTTTGAGAGCCATTGAACGAAACCCGGATCGTTTCACCGCATTAATCTTGTGCGACACAATGTCTATAGCCGATTCAAATGAAGCCAAAGTAAGGCGTGCAAATGCCATCAAACAAATAAGAAAGGAAGGAGTTGAGCGTTATGCAGAAGGATTTTTGAAGGCAGTGTTTGCCACTGAAACTTTCAACACCAAACCTGATATTATTGATGGAATAAGAAGAACAATACTATCAAATTCTCCGCTTGGTATTTGTGGAGCGTTGCTTGCTATGGCCGGAAGAACCGACACTACAGCTTCTCTTTCTAAAATTAATGTTCCCACACTTCTATTGGTAGGCGAACATGATGCAGTTACTCCACCGGCTGCCGCCAGGAGTATGCATGAGGAGATTCGTAATTCCAAACTTCATTTCATCGACGGTGCAGCACATATGAGCAATTTGGAAAACCCCACCCAATTTAATGAGCTTCTGATTAGTTTTCTGGAGAATATCAGAGAAGAATGAATCTCTCTTGGCAAATGAAGGACATCATAGCGAGTTGGCATGTTACATTCTTCTCTTTAACTTACTCTGGCATTCTCTCTTTATCGGCACTTGTGGGTCCTACTTTGTAGTCCTCATCTGATAGTTGCTCTGGAGTTTTGTGTGATTGCTGTTTTTCTTTTAAGCCCTGGCAAATTTCCTGCATTTTTCTATGGTGCTCTGCTTTTGTAAAATCTCCTGCTCTGATGGCTGCATGTTCCATTTCCTTGTGATAAGCAATCTGGTCATCCATATTAGCAGGAGTACTGGAGTCACTCGGCAATTCCTATAATTCCATAATGATGCGTTATAAGCCTATATCACTGAAAACCTGTCTACTGCTGAATGAGAGACCTTGCCAGAAGGAGCAAATTGCGCTTGCGTTCCCTTATCCTGCGCACGGAGTAGGGAAGCCACTGGCTGCCGTATGGTATGTATTCGGCTACTGCAAATTTCTTTGCGACAAGGTCTTTTTTCAGCTCATCGCGGATTCCCATCAGCATCTGGAACTCGAACCTTGAATTCTTACTCAGCCTGATAGCTTCTTCGATTATCTTCGAGTCATGCGTAGCAATAGCGAAATAGCTGTCGGCCTCAAAGAGCATCTTCATCAACGTAAAGTAATTGACGTCAACTTCTTCCTTCGTAGAAAACGCGTGCTCATCAGGCTCGTGGTACGCTCCCTTGACCAGTCTCACTTTGCCGCCGTGCTCGATAATGTGCAAAAGGTCGCTTGCGCTCCGGCGCAAGTACGACTGTATAGCGACGCCCGTCATGTCGTTCCGCTCGTAAAGCCGCAGATAGATCGCTATGGTGTCTTCGGTGAATTTGATGCCCTCAATGTCGATCCACATGAATTGGTCAAGCTTCCTGGCTCTGGCGGCAAGCTTTTCGAAATTTTTCAGGCACGTGTCGAAGTTGATTGCAAGGCCGAGCTGTGTGGGCTTGACCGAGACGCATCCGCTTACTTTTCTTTTGTTCATTTGATCCATTAATGACAGGTACTCTCTTACTGTCTGATCCACCATTTTTACATCGGTGGTGTCCTCGCCAAGAAAGTTCAAAATGGCAGACATGCCGCGACTGTTGGAATCAAGCGCAGCCACCAATGCTTCGTCAGCGCTGTAGCCAGCAACCCACTTTCTTGCCACTCGGAAGAGCAACCGCTCCATCAGGCCAGCATCATAGTTGTGCGAGTGGGTTGCTGCCGACTCCAACAGCAAATAATCGGTTTTCTATGATATAACTTTAGACAGTAGCACCAAGTCGCCAAAACTAAATATCAGAAGCTAGATTGTTCTGGATCAAGCCTCTGCGAGGACATAATCTTTTATTGAGTCCATCCTGAATTGTGCTTGCGTAGAATGATAGTAGATATTCTAAAGCAGGCGTGCAGGCAGGTCCACGCCAAGACCCGGGGCCTAGCCGGGACCGCCCGGGCAAGCAGGCAGATGGGCAGGGGCGCAGGAGGCGACGTGTCGCGCAGGATCGACTTAATAGCCGAAAAGACGGTAATCGACATCGTCAGAAGGCAGGGCATTGATGCCACTATAATTGGCGAAGAGTGCGGTAGGATCGAGGGCAGGCGCGGCTACATTATTATGGACGCTATTGACGGCACGACAAATGCAGTACGCGGGATACCGTTCTACTGTTGCTCTATCGCTTACGCCACTGCCTTTCGATTGAGCGCCGTCACTGACGCAGCAATCATCGACCTTGCAAGAGGAGATCTCTATTACGCTTCAAGCGGCAAAGGCGCTTTCCTCAACGGCAGGAGAATATCAGCAAAGAAGGAGAGTCCTCCAGATCCTACAATAGGAATAAACGTATCAGGAGTAAAACCTCCAGTTATCGAGCGCCTTGCGCCGATCATTGCAGAGGCTGATCATACCAGGCAGTTTGGGGCAAACGCGCTTGAAATGTGCTTCCTTGCACGGGGATTCTTAGACGCGTACATTGATTTGCGGAACAAGATCCGACCAACTGACATTGCTGCCGGCTACTTGATTACAAGGGAAGCTGGCGCCAAGGTGTATTCGGCAGACGGCTCGGACCTCGAATCAGATCTTGATGTCAAGACGAGGCTCTCATATATTGTAGTTGCAAACGATGGGATGCGTGAGAAGCTTACCGCCCTCTTCTGACGCGTGTTCACGCTTCCGATATTCCATCAATTTAATTCGTTTGTACTGCAAGCTTCATTATCATTTGTCGGTTTTTCCTAATCAAGCGTCATAGATGAATAAGATTGAAAAGAAGCTTAAGAAAAGTTTGTTGAAAAATGTAAAGCGCCCGGGCCGGGATTCGAACCCGGGTCGGAGGAGTGACAGTCCCCCATACTGGACCGGACTGTACGATTCTGGTTAACAGAAGCAACCAGGTATCTCTATACTACCCGGGCGCACGTAATCCGACTTTTGTAAAACCAATTAAAACGTTTTGGTTCTGAGGCGCTAGTCCTTGCGGTGATAACAAAGGTCCTCGTTGATGTTCTGGTAGAACCTGTTGCATTGATGCATGAGGACTTGGCTTCGAAAGTTCGCGGGTGGTTAAACCTTGTCATAGCTTTGCTGACGTCGACAGCGCCAAGGAAAGAAGAACTGCGGTAGCGACGAGTCCTCCAATTGCTAGCTACCAGTATTCGAGCGTGAGTATCCCCCTGCGGGCAAACTTTAAGTTCATAACAATAATTTTATTAGTAAGTCAGTTATTACTACTAGGTATGCCTGAAGAACCGATGGACGGTAAGGGCGCCACTTGTGCAATAGTGGGCGTATGGGAAGTGCTTGGAAGAAGGTGGTCGCTGCACATCTTGAAGAACCTCAGCACAAAAGAAGTCATCAGGTTTAACGAGCTCAAGAGATCGCTTGCGGGCATCAGCAGTACCGTATTGTCAGAGCGGTTGTTAGAACTAGAGCGCGAAGGGCTTGTCACAAAAAAGATCTACCCAGAGGTGCCCCCAAGGGTAGAATACAGCATGACTCCTCAAGCAAAAGAGCTTGAGGTGATAATAAAGGAATTGGCTCGTTGGGCCAACAAGTGGAAGAGCCCGGAAATAAAGCCGCTAGCTGTGAAAAAATAGGGCTAGTGCAGCTTCTGGAACTGCCCATCCTGAGCTTCGACCACGCCTATTTCGACTACAGGCCGTTCGCCAAGTGCCTTTTCTATTGCTTTGTTGCTCAGCGCCACTGCCTGCTCGATGCTCATGTCGCCGCTGTACTCCCGCTGAACTACGTCTAGCGCAATGTCAGACGACTGGCCGATTGCAAAGCCAGAGCCGCGCATGAACGTGCCGCTTGGGTCCACTTGATAGAGCTGCAATCCAGTCTGGTCGATGCCAGCTACAATCACGGAAGCCGCCTGCGGCCTGACCGCGTAGATCGTGTAGTTGTGCAGGAATGATCCCAAGTGCTTTGCAAGTGATCCGACATCGATTGGGCTTTCAAAGTTGAGCTTGTGTTTTTGCGCCTCAAGCCTCAGCTCTTCGATGAGTTGCAGTATGTCACCGATGTACCCAGAACCGGTTGCGCCCACATGACCGTCTATTGTGAATATCTTTTCAGCCGGGTCTATCAGCGGCCTAACTGGCTTAATGTGGCTTGCCAGCATCGCAAACGCAGGCGTCTTGATGCCTATGGTCGTTGATCCTCTTTTTACTGCTTCAAGCGCACTGTCGACCAATACCAACCGGCCTTCTGGCCCATAAAAATATGGGTACCGCGTTCCGTAGTTTCCTGCCTCAGCCATTTACCTTGCAACCTCCATTACCAGGTTCGGGATCACCAATACATCAATCCCGTTGCCAGAGCCCGGATCGCGCTCCATCGCTGCAGATACTGCCTTTGTGGCAATCTGCTTTGCCTCCTCGTTCGTGATCTCTTTGTGGTATGTGCTCTCGAGGACTCCATACGCTATGGGCGAGCCAGAGCCGGAAGATGCAAAGTCTTCGCTTGTTATAGCACCACTCATGTCTGCCGCATAGATGTGCCCCCCATCCTGATCGACTCCAGCAACCAGCAATTCTACAAAATATGGCTGGTAGTTCTTCATACCTGAATATGCAAGATTGGCGATCAGCCTAGCGGATTCCTTGACAGTGAGCGGGAATCCCCTCCTCAGCTCGATCAGCTTGCGCTCTGCTTTGGACACCTTGATCAAATATTCAGCGTCTGATAGCTGCCCTGCTATTGCTACTGCTAGTGTGTCGTCTATCTTTGTAATCTTTTGGGTTATTTTCGAGCCAATGAAAAAGCCTTTGCTTGCCCTTTTGTCAGATCCCAGCACGACTCCTTCATTAGTCTTGATACCTACGATTGTTGTCATCTGCTATAGATTAAGAAGGTGCCGGATTAATTGACCGGCAATCGTTGAAAATGGTCACAGCCAATTGGCAAAACGTTCATTTCAAGTGACCGTTACAAAATTTGGACACCGGTTAGATCAGGATATGGTATAACTGTCGGACTTAAACAGACAATTACTTTTAAGAAAAGCAGTGTGCAACAGTGCAGAGCGTGTTGCTAGTTTGCCAATGACGGTCAAGCGGGTTAAGGGCCATGAATATGTGTATTTTGGGTATTACGATCCCGAAACTCGAGAAAAAAGAGAAGTCTATATGGGCCCTAAGAGCCGCTCAACCACCATTCCAAAAGCACTGGCATACTACAAAGAGTTTCTAGATCTTCAGCAGAGCCGCCTGGTCAAGAAATACCAGATAATTGGTAAATACTCGAAACAGCTTGATACTGCTCAACCTGCTAGCGAATTCCCTCATTAAATTAGGCTTGTCTCGGTTGCTGGGACACACCTGTGATGCACAGAAAGGAACAAGATTTTGACGCCAATTTGGCTTTGGAAAGAACCATAAAGTGCATGCGCATGCTAAGCCTGATAAGCACTCTCAGCGTTACTTTTCAAGTTGAAGTCGGAACATTTTTCACAAATACCCTCATGGAACAAGTGATCATGCTTGATTTCGCGGCTATACAGGCAGCCGCAATTCCTGCATTGATGCAAGTGTTGCATGAAGCTGTTTTCATTCTTGTCGCACCTAGCTATACAACTTTCGGCAAATTCTAGTTGACTTACTACTCAATTCGTGTTTTCCATAATACAGTTTAAAGAGCAGTGCCATCGGCAACACGAGAGGAATGATATTCATTCAAGAACTTTTCCTTTAACCTTGTGATCAAGCCACGAAGCTCAATGTTGTCATTAAATTCGTTTAACCTGATAGTGGACAGCCCAAGTGATTCCAGTTCGCTCATTAGATAACACTGTTCGTGGGAATAATCCAGAGATGCCGCCCTCGCCACAAATGCTACGATTCGTGTGCTTGCATTTAGAAAGTATGGTGTTAACTACCGGAAAAATGTTACGTCTTCGATATCTGACTTATGATGGGCAAATAATACATGATCATGCGATTCAGTAAACGGCGCGATTGTCAGGGAGATGCGCCGTCATGGGTACTGCAAAGTTACTATCCTGCACTCTAAAGTCAAAATGAGCGGAAATCGCGTCGCAGAATTCAGTGTTTTATTTCGAATTCTGTTCATTGTTGGGGCCGTATTGAAAATTTCAGTGTTTCGTGATTACGAGGATATTTAACACCCTTAGGCTTCCGTAGTGCCAGTGCCCTTTGGTGGGACGTGTTGCCCAGCTTGGGGAAAATTTCTTTTCCCGCTATAGGAAATATTGTCTGGAAGGGGCATATACTGACTGAGGTCTATATGATTGATGATTGTCTGATTTGAAGGACCAGGATTGACAAAAACATCTCTATCTCATCTTCTCCCTAATGTTAAGAGAGATCATGACTCTGGTAGAAAGATTCTCCTTTGTGCAACCTTAATTGTCGCCCTTGGAGTATTCATTCAATACGTGCTGCTGGAGCTCGGCCACTAACGCTGTGCAGCAAAGCTTTTACGGCAGCTTATTACGTCTGTGCTATAGTTTGACACTTGAAAATTCCCCAATAATGATGCACGAGGATTTTGGTTAATTTATCGATCTAGTGATAGGAATATTTGCGTCAGCTCTTGACCAACTGTCCCAATAACTGAATCTACTAACGTATAATAATAAGAAACCAAGAAAAACTTGATGTGCGGATGTGGCAGAGTGGTCTTCTTCTTTTTTGCAAAAAGAACACAATAATGCGTCGGCCTTGAGAGCCGATTCGCCCTCGGGCGATCAGGAGTTCGAATCTCCTCATCCGCGCCATTATGCTCTTCTTGCAGACTCGCGATGCTGCTTGTACTTTACCCGCTGGCTGTGTTCCGACTTTATCCGCCGGTCAAGCCGCGCAATCAACTCCTTTGACGCGCTGGTCGGGTCATAGCCTACCGCCTTTGCATCTATCACGCCCGTTGACGTTATAAGCCGTGTCCGGAGCGAATACTTGCGAGTCTTGTGCTTGTCTGCATACACAACCACTGACCGGACGTCGCCAAGCTTGCCTTGGATCTTTTTCAAAAAGCGGGTCAGCTGCTCCTGGATTTCTGTTCTGTCCTGTCCGTCCTCGAGGTGTGCCATGTGTATCAGGGGTTCATTACTCTTCTTTGGCAGCACCAGTTCGAGCGCGTCTTTGGGCGTGACGATGCCCATCGGCCTACCGTTGCCGACTATCACAACCTCTTCGTTCCGCTTGAAGTGATCAGCCAGAGCGTTGAGCTTGGTGCCCCGCTCCACGGAGACGACTCTTCTCGCGATGTCCTTTACCTTGACGTCCATGATGGCAGCGGTCCCGCCAGAGATTGCCGCGGACTTGCTCGTACGCTCACGGGGCGTGGCGAGTATCCTGCCAATGTCAAGGATATTGAGCGTCCCGCGCAGCACCCCCTTTGTGTTTATCACTGGCAACCTAGAGATGTTGTACCTTCTCATTTTCGAGACGGCGTCGGCAAGTGAAGTGTTCTCTTCAATCACAATGGCGCCTGACATGACCTCGTCGACTATTGCGTGCCCAAAGTCTGCAGTTGACACAAGGTCGGTCTCGCTAACGATAGCGACAAGCCGGCCCTTCTCCACAACAGGCAGAGCTCGGTTCCCACTACCAATCACCATCTGGGCAGCCTTTTCAACATCCTGGTCGGGGCCGACCGATGACGTGTTGACAATATAGCTTCTTAATTTGGAGGAAGGTTGCGCAGTAGAATTAAGAAGCTGCTTTGCAAATATCATGCCGACATATTTGCCGCCATCGTCGACTACAGGCACTTGGTTAATTGATCGGTCAGCCATAAGGTTCAAAGCCTTTGCAACTGTGTCATCGGCTGTAAGTGTAAAAACGTCTGTCACCATTATTTCTGATACTTTCATCCCAATAGAGAATCTTGGTCTTGCTATTTTAAACGTTCACATTCATCCATGCAGCATAGGTTATAATGCTTCTACGCTTTGAAGTAAACGATGGATAAGGAGCGGCGGCTCATTGTAGTGGCAGTTGCCGCCGTAGTCATAGCAGCTGCTGCAACTACCTTTTTCACTCCATCGCAGACTACACTTCCAATACCAGAACCCAAGCAGAACAAAGGCAACAACACCAACTCAGGCATTCAGGTGCTTGCCGAGAATCTTGAGGTGCCTTGGGCAATCGATGTTGCAGAGGACGGCAGGCTCTTTTTCACCGAGAGACCCGGCAGGATAAGGATTATCGAGAATGGCACGTTGCTTGAAGATCCTGCAGCGTTTATCAACGTAAGGCAGAACGAGGAGTCAGGGCTTCTCGGGCTGGCGCTTCACCCCAACTTTACAGAGAACCACCTGCTTTACGTCTACCACACGTATTTCAACGGCTCGAGCGTCTTCAATAAGGTGCTGATGCTCACAGAAAGTGACAACAAGATCATCAACTCAAAGGTAATAATTGACGGAATCCCGGCTGCTGACAGGAACGACGGTGGCAGGATCAAGTTTGGCCCTGATGGCAAGTTGTACATAGCAACAGGTGACGCACGTCAGCCCCAGCTTGCACAGAACGTCAGCTCGCTTGCAGGTAAGATTCTCCGGCTAAACCCAGACGGCACCATTCCAGATGACAACCCATTTGATGGCTCGCCGGTGTATTCGTACGGTCACCGCAACATACAAGGGCTGGCGTGGGACTCGGCGACTAGGAAGATGTATGCAAGCGAGCATGGAGAAGAAGGCTATGATGAGATAAACCTCATCAAGCCCGGGGCCAATTACGGCTGGCCTATAGAGAGGCAGTGTGATGGCAAGAGCTTCGAAAAGCCAATTGTCTGCTTTCAGGAAGCCATAGCGCCGGCCGGGATTGCGATTGCAAGCTCTGACAGACTCGGCTACAAGGACGACATCCTATTGGCGGCACTAAGGGGCAAGCAGCTGCGGCTAATAGAGCTTCCATCAGATTCTGAAGTAAACATCCTTACCGGCTATGGCAGGATTCGTGATGTGGTCGAAGCACCCGACGGCACACTCTACATCACCACCAGCAACAGGGATGGCAGGACAATACCCGAGCAGGGCGATGACAAGATTTTAAGGATCACCCAACCATAGCAGCGTGGCGGTAATGAACAAAAAGTTTTATGAAATGAGCAGGGATGAGCGTCTTGACTATGTGAGAAAGGCCGCCGATGTACTCAATATTGAAACCATGCTCAGGCCGCTTGCTTTTGACGACGCGGACAGGATGGTAGAGAACGCGATCGGCATCATGTCTGTGCCGATGGGGATCGCCACCAATTTTGTAATCAACGGCAGAGAATGCATGATTCCGATGGCGATAGAAGAACCATCAGTCATCGCGGCCGCAAGCAAGGCTGCCAAGATTGCAAAAATAAATGGAGGGTTTACTGCTGAGGCTGATAATTCTCTGATGCTAGGTCAGGTGCAGGTTGTCGGCACCGGCAAGGCTGCAACGCAAAAAATATTGAAGAGCAAGAAGCAGTTGCTCGCTATTGCCAATTCAAAGAGCAGGTCTGTAACTGCAGTCGGCCTCCAGGTCCGGCAACTGCGCGATACCAGCCCCAACAAGATGGGCAGCATGTTGATTGTGGAACTTGTAGTCGACACCAAGGACGCGATGGGTGCAAACGCGATAAACACAATGTGCGAAGCTATAGCGCCGCAGGTAGCCGAAATTACCGGGGGCGAAGTTGTGCTGAGAATATTGTCGAATTACGCGACTAAAAGAATGGTCAAGTGCAAGGCGGTTTTTGATAAAGAGGAGCTTGGCGGAAGCGAAATCGTAAGGCGGATGCTTTATGCCTACGCGCTTGCGTATTCCGATGTGTACAGGGCCGTGACGCACAACAAGGGTGTGATGAATGGCATTGATGCGGTCGCGCTTGCCACAGGACAGGACTTTAGAGCAATAGAAGCCGGCGCCCATGCCTACGCTGCAAGAGACGGCACCTATCGGTCACTGACAAAATGGCGTAGGACAAGGGAAGGCGACCTTGCCGGCGAAATCGAATTGCCACTGGCAGTCGGAATTGTAGGAGGTGTGATCAACGCCCACCGGACTGCGAAACTTGCGCTCCAGATTTTAGGAGCAAGAAGCGCAAAAGAACTGGCTATGGCGATGGCTGCGGCCGGCCTCGCGCAGAACTTGGCTGCAATTAGAGCGTTGTCTGCAGAGGGCATTCAGGCTGGCCACATGAGGCTGCACAGCAGGAAATTTGGCAAGTAGATATATATCCTGTAAAACGCCTTTCTGATAATTACCAATGCCTACGGTGAAATTTGCAATACCGAAAGGAAGCATTGAAGAAGTCACATTCAAGCTACTTGAGCAGGCGTGGCAGAATGTGAGCGGCCGGGGACGCACATATAGAATCAAGCTGGGCGACCCTGAGATCGATGTAAAGATCTTGAGGCCACAGGAGATCCCTACCTACGTTCAGGAAGGATTCTATGACGTAGGTATCACCGGCAGAGACTGGATACTTGAGGCAAAGGCTGACGTCGAAGTTTTGCTTGACCTCGAGGTCGGGCGGGTCAAGCAGGTGATTGCGGTGCCGTCAAGTTTCCCGTACAAGAATCTTGACGAGATGATTGCAGATTTTGCAAAGACTGACAGGACGCTAAGGGTCTCGTCTGAATACCTCACCACTGCCTCAATGCACTTCAAGTCAAGCGCCGCCTACAAGAAAGCGTACAGGAACGCGGATCCCATGATAATAACACCTTGGATGAGGGTGGGCGAAAACAAGAAGGTCGAGATATTCCTATCGTTTGGCGCAACAGAGGCCAAGCCGCCTGAGGACGTCGACGCGATTTTCGACATCACCGAGACTGGCACCACTCTTGCGCAAAATAACCTCAAGATAATCGACACGGTGGCTGAATCAACCGCAGTTTTGGTCGCAAATAAAAAGTCGCTCAAGGATCCGACAAAGCGCGAAAAAATAGCAGACATGATAGCACTTTTGAGAGGTGTCGTCGACGGGCGAAAAAAGCTGCACATATTTGTCAACGTCAAGAAGGAGAACCTTCCCAAATTGCTGAAAGAATTGCCGGCCCTCAAGAGGCCGACTGTCAGCCCGCTTTCCGAGGACGGGTGGTTCGGCGTCAACACGGTGATCGACAAGAACGAGTTTATCAAAATAGTGCCCAAGATGAGGAAGTTGGCGCAGGGCCTGGTGGTACTGGAGCCGAAGCAGATACTGCCGCTTGACGAGATAAACTTGGACGGATACTCCTGATGAAGATAATCAATGTTGCTGAGCCGGTTGTTGAAGCCGTGCGGCTCCGCAAGGCAACCGCAATTCAGGATTCGCTTTTGGAAGATGCAAGAGCAATAATGAAAAATGTCGCAGTGCACGGCGACTCGGCTGTTCTTGACTATACTGCGAAATTTGATGGTGTCAGGCTCGATTCGCTAGTTGTGAACGAGCAAGAAATGAAGCAAGCCTACAGCCAGGTGACGAAAGAGCAGGTCAGGACTGTAAGGGCGATGAAAGAGCAATTGGCAAAAAGCGAGCTGGCAGTTCTGAAGCGGCTGAAAGGGATTGCGGTATCATCTGATGGCGTAAAGATAAATCGTATGATAAAACCTGTTGCAAGCGTCGGATGCTACATTCCCGGCGGCAGGGCGCGCTACCCTAGCACCGCAGTCATGTGCGCGGTGCCGGCCAAAGCCGCCGGAGTAAAGAGCATAGTAGCTATTTCCCCACCAAGAAAGGACGGCACCATTGATCCATTAACGCTGGTAGCTGCAGACATCTGCGGAGTCGACCAGTTTTACAAGGCAGGAGGCGCACAGGGAATAGCTGCTCTGACCTACGGCACTGAATCAGTCAGACCGGTGAGCAAGATTGTTGGCCCAGGCGGCATGTTTGTAACGGCTGCAAAATTGATCGCCTCGAGTTCCGTGTCTACGGACATGGTGGCCGGCCCGACAGAGCTGCTGGTATATGCTGACACAACCGCAGACCCGAGGCTTGTTGCAGTCGACCTCGTCTCGCAGGCAGAACACAGCACTGATACAATTTGCGGTTTAGTAACGATATCAAAGAAGCTGGCGTCCGACGTGCAGCAACAAATCGAATTGATAGTTGAAAAGATCACGCGGTCAGACATTGTAAAATCTAGCTTACAGAACAAGGGCTTTGTCGCTATTTGCAAGAATCAAAGCGTGTGCGTCGAGTTCGTGAATGAGTTTGCGCCAGAGCACCTTGAGATAATGTGTAAGAATGCCGATGCTGTTGCAAAGAAAATTGATTCAGCCGGGCTCGTGCTGATAGGGCAGTATACACCATCGTCTGCAAGCGACTACTCCTTTGGCTCGAACCACGTCCTGCCGACCCTCGGATTTGCCAAATCCCGAGCATCACTGTCGGTACTAGACTTTATCAAGATTGTAAATAAGGTCAAGGTGAGCAAGGGAGGGCTTGCAAAAGTGGATAGATCAGTCAAGGAAATGGCGTCGGCGGAAGGACTCTTGAACCACTATGAAGCAGTGAGGGCGAGGAAAGTTGAAGAGTAGCCGGCTTGACGACAACATCAAGAGGATCGACAGGCTTGGCCACTACACCAAGCCGGAAAAAATACAAGGTTCAATCAAGCTCGACTCGAACGAAAATTTTGCCCTTGAAAGAGAATTTGTCGCAGGCGTCGCGGCCAAAGCGGCACGGCAGGTGGACCTGAGGGAATACCCGCTTGACCAGCTTGACGAGCTCTATTTGAGGCTTGCAAAATACGTCGGCGTTAGCGTAAAGTGCTTGGCGGCAGGCAGCGGGTCTGACCAGATAATCGAGCTGTTGTTGTCGACGCTTCGCAGCAGGCGCGTGACCGTGTTTGCGCCCACGTTTTCGTATTTCATCAACAGGTGCAAGCTACATGGCATTAAAGTCGATCAGGTGCCACTTGAGCGAGACTTTACCCTTGACAAAAAGGCGTTTATAAAGCGCGCTAGAAAATCTGATATCGTCTACATCTGCTCTCCAAACAACCCGACCGGCAACCAGATTGACAAGCAGCAAGCCATTGACATCATCGATTCGTTGAAGGGTAGGCTCGTATTGGTAGACGAGGCGTACGTTGATTTTGCTGATTACTCGCTGTCGGCCGACGCGACAAAGCGAGACAATGTGATTGTACTCCGTACACTTTCAAAGGCGTTCGGGCTTGCCGGCGCGAGGGTTGGCTACATGGTGACGAATGAAAAGCTTGCGCGCACGTTCAGGTCTACCATACAGTCACCATACCCGATTAGCACGCTTTCCCTTGCGATCGCGTCTGGCGTTCTTTCGCGTGAAGACCATGTCAGGCAGAAGATAAAAGCGGTAAGAAGGGAAAGGAGCAGAGTTCTTGCTAGGCTTGCCAAAATAGATGGCATCAAGAACTTCAGGTCAGACGCCAACTTTCTCTTTATAGAAGCTGGCAGGAACTACCAGACAATCTCTAAAGCTCTCAGTAGGAACGGGATAGTGGTCAAGTTGCTGGGCAACCTCGCCGGCCACAGGGGCTGCATGAGAATCACGATCGCCACCCGGGAAATTAATGACAAGTTTCTCCAGTGTGTAGAAGGGTTACTGTAATGTTTGATTGCGCGCTCTTTGACATCGATGGCGTGTTGGTTGACATCCGCAAATCCTACAATGCGGCAATAAAAAAAACTGTGGAATACATGCTCAAGTCAATTACTGGCAAATCATTTCGCAATCTTGTCACCGACCAGATCATACTAAAATTTCGCGCGAGTGGTGGCTTTAACAATGACACTGATACGACTTACGCAATAACGCTTGCAATGCTTGCCAGCCCCGCACGGAATCTTGTAGAAGGAAGAAAATTCCTGATGCAAGTTGCAGGGAACGCCGACGAAAGCGGCTACCTGTCGGTCGAAAAGTACCTTGCCAACGATGGAATTGAGAGGTGGAAAAAACTGCTTGTCTACCCGGCGCCGGTAAGTGACAGCATGCTTGCAAGGGTCTTTGATGAGCTATTTTACGGACCAGAATTATTCAAACAACAGGACCACCTTGAGCCCAAGTACTGGGCAGGCGGAACGCCTCTTATCAAAAACGACAGACTTGCAGTTAGAAGAACGACGATGAAAAAGCTGCATGGAATGCTTGAAGGCAACCTTGCAATAGTATCTGGCAGGAGCAGGCTTGCTGCCGAGTATTCGCTCAGGCCAGTTATGAAATACTTCAATCTCGACGCTTGCGTCTTTCTAGAAGACGAAAAGCGCGAATACGCCAAGCCAAACCCTTACGCGATAAAGCATGCCATGCAACTAATGAACGCAAGGACTGCCGTCTACGCCGGTGATTCAGCCGAAGACCTGCTCATGGCAAGGCGCGCCGAGAAAGAGGGAAGGGTAAAAATAACCTTCGTAGGCGTCTACGGCAACAGCCCCCGACCAGCCAGGACAGCAGCACAGTTCAGGCAAGAGGGAGTTGAGGCAATTGCAAGAAGTGCCGACCAATTACCGAACACCATAAATAAAGTACTAGCAGTTTAACAAATGTTGGTTTCTTCCAGAAAGGCGAGCATTGAGAGGATCACAAAAGAGACAGCAGTTACTGTTCAGGTTAACATTGACGGCACTGGCAAAACCAACGTCAAGACCGGCCTCTCATTCATTGACCACTTAGTCACCTCGATCGGCAAACACGCCATGTTAGACATAACGGTCAACGCCAAGTCAAATGACGGCATCGTACACCACTTGGCAGAAGACGTTGCAATTGCATTGGCGCAGACTATTGACAAGGCGCTAGGCGATAGGACAAAAATTGCAAGGTTTGGCTATGCCCTGATTCCGATGGACGATGCGCTGGCATACGTTTCGATAGATCTGGTGAAGCGCCAGTACCAGAGGATGGAGCTAAGGCTGACCCGCGATACCATCGAAGGCGTACCGAAGGAAGACCTTGAGCACTTTGCAAGGTCGCTTGTGCAGAATCTGAACGCATGCACACATGTGATCGTGCATTATGGCGACAACGACCACCACAAGGTCGAGGCTGCGCTCAAGGCGCTCGCAGTAGCTCTCCGCATGGCCACAAGCATAGACAGGAGGAGGAAGGGAGTGCCAAGCACGAAGGGGGCTATGTAATTGTCCAAAATCGCGATATTTGATTACGGTGCCGGCAACCTCTTTAGCCTGAAATCTGCGTTGGAGCGAAATGGAGCAGAAAATGTAGAGATAATCTACGACCTGAAGGAAGTGGAAAGGTTTGACGGGCTCGTGCTACCCGGCGTTGGCAACTTTGACCCGGCAATCAAGTCGATAGAAGGTAGCGCACGGCATCTGGGTAGGGCCATTGAAAGCGACAAGCCGGTGATGGGCATCTGCCTCGGTATGGAGATGCTCTTTGAGAAGAGCGAAGAGGGCAGGCTTGAAGGCTTGAAGATTTTAGACGGGGATGTCGTCATGCTCCCAAAGGGAAAGGTCAAGATCCCACATATGGGGTGGAACAACCTTCAGATAAAAGGCGAAAGTAAATTACTGAAAGGCGTCAAAAACAACTCGTGGGTTTATTTTGTGCACTCGTACAGGACTGTGCCGAGAAACCACAAGATAGTAGTGGCCACCTCAGACTATGGAGTCAGCGTCCCGGCAGTTATTGAAAAGAATAATTTGATAGGCGTGCAGTTCCACCCAGAAAAGTCAGGCGATGTCGGCGCAGTCATGATCAAGAATTTTATTGAAATGTGTGACAACGAGGCAAAATGAAGGTCATAGCCGCGATCGACATCATGGGCGGGAGCGTAGTTAGGCTTGTCAAGGGCGATCCTGCAAACAAGGTTGTTTACAGCAGCGACCCAGTTCACACGTCTAAAAAGTGGGAGACAGCAGGAGCCGACATGCTGCATATAGTCGACCTTGACGCTGCGTTTTCTAGTGGGAGTAACGCCGAGCTAGTTGTAAAAATAACTGCCGCGGTCAAGATCCCGGTACAAGTTGCCGGTGGCATCAGAACACCCGAAAAAGCAGAGGAAATGATGTCAAAAGCGTCAAGGGTCGTGCTCGGCACCATGGCATACAGCACCCCAGAGGTAGTGAGAAAGCTGGCTAAGAAGAACCCCGGCAGGGTTGTGATTTCAATAGACCAGGTCAACGGCAAGGTGATGGTAAAAGGCTGGAAAGAGTCGACTGGAATGAAAGTAGCCGACGCGATCTCGCAGTTTGCTTCTATGGGTGTCGATGAATTTCTGCTTACAAGCATCGAGCGCGACGGAACGCTGCAGGGGCCGGACGTCAGTACTCTTGCAGAAGCCGCCAAATCTGCAAGGATAATTGCGAGCGGTGGAATCGCGAGCTTGCAAGACATTGTGAAGGTCAGAAGCACAGGTTGCAGCTCTGTCATACTTGGCAAGGCTATGTACGACGGCAAGGTAAGCATTGAAAGAGTGAAGGCGCTGGCATGACGCTTGCAAGGAGAATAATCCCGTGTCTTGACGTGGACAACGGCAGGGTCGTAAAGGGCGTGCATTTTGCAGAAGTAAAAGACGCCGGCGACCCCGTAGAGCTCGCCAAAAAGTATAGCGAGCAGGGAGCTGACGAGCTGGTGTTCCTTGACATTACAGCGTCGCAGCAGGGAAGGGAAACGATGAAAGGCGTGGTGCGAAATGTTGCAAGCGTGATTGATATACCTTTCACGGTAGGTGGCGGAATCAAAAAGTTGGAAGACGCACGCGATATCTTACTTTCAGGTGCTGACAAAGTTTCGATAAACACCGCTGCGGTAAAGAACTCGGAACTGATAACGCAGCTAATGTCAATTTTTGGCAAGCAGTGCGTGGTGGTAGCAATAGACGCAAAGAGAAACTATGATGTCGAAAAGGGCAAGGTAATATTCAAGCACAAGGGCAAGAAATTCTGGTTTGAAGTTAGAATTTACGGCGGCAAGGAACCCACTGGCCTTGACGCAATAATGTGGGCCAAAGAAGTTGAAAAGCGAGGCGCCGGCGAAATTTTATTGACGAGCATAGACGCCGACGGCACGGAGAACGGCTACGACATTGAGTTGACAACCGCAATCTGCAAGTCAGTCATGGTACCTGTGATCGCTTCTGGAGGCTGCGGAAGCGCGCGCCACATGCTTGACGTGTTTGAGAAGGCAGATGTTGACGCGGCTCTCGCCGCATCGATATTCCACTATGAAAAGTCGACCGTAGATAAGGTAAAGAAATATTTGAAAAGAAGCGGCATTAGGATTAGAATATAGCAGAGCAAGTTGATACTGTAATTATGATGTCTGGCAACCAACCCGGCCGCATTCCATTTGAAAGTCATCTTGAGAAGCTGAGAGAGCCTGCTAAAACAATAATGCTCGACATGCGCAATTTTGTAAAAACGCTTGGCGTCAACGTGATAGAAGAAATTAGACCCCATAGGGTGGTTTACGCCAAGACAATGAACTTCCGGACATTCCTTGATATCGAGCCGGCCGGCGACTCGTTGGTGCTCTCGATAAGGAGCGGCAGAGCCGCACCTCCGGTGACCTCGACAGTTAGAACTACAGAAGACGCTGAAAATGCAAAGCAGCAGATAGCTGAAGCATATCAAAAGATTCAATAGTTGACGTTAAAGTCGGCAAACTCGCCGGTGTACTTTTGGAATTTTACGTTAACGTCGTGCACGCTGGCCTTTGGTGGTCCAACGTGGCACCATTCGATGACTTCGTTGACAGCTATCTCATCACCTTCAAAGACTGCTTCCACGCGTCCGTCAGGCAGGTTGCGCACCCATCCAGCGACTTTATGTCGCGTGGCCACATGCTTTGTGTTCTGCCTGAAGTAGACGCCCTGGACCCTGCCGCTTACAAGGACGTGAGCGCGGGTCTTTCTGCTGCTCACTTTTCAGTGATGCTATCATTGATCTAAAAAATGTTCCCCGTCAGGCGGGCCGGTTTATTCTAGCTCGCCACCCTCTTCGCAGAAGAGGTGTTCGTAGGTGGTTGCCTTCCTCACAAGTCTGAAGTCACCGTCGCTGTTCTTCATCACTATCGGCGGCTTTGTCTGGCAATGGAAAGGCATGTTGAATACGACAGAGTATGCGCCGACATTGTAGAACGAGATGTACCTGCCAACCTCTGACTCATTTAGATCAGAGACCTTTGAAAGCGGGAAGACATCGTACGTGTCGCATAGCCTTCCTGCGAGATGCGTATTCTTTACCGGCGCGAGTGCAGTTGTTTTGTCCTTGTTGTTCAGCACTGGTACCACTTCCTGCGGGTATTCTTGTTTGAGCAACGCAGCGTCGAGCAGTATGTGGTAGCCTGCGTCGACAATCACTATCTTGTGCTCGTTGTACTCTTTTGTGTTCACTATCCTTGATACCAGCATGGATGACTCTGCCACGAGGAAGCGGCCGCTCTCGATCATGAGAGTATATGTCCCGTGCGTCTCTGCAAGTTGGTTCAACTTACCGACGTGGTTATCTGCCATCTGGGCAGGCGTTGGCACCGGGTCGTTGTAGAATACTGGTGTTCCGCCGCCAATGTCAAATGTGTTGACCTGGAAGGCGGGATTCTCCTTCTTCATCTTGGTCATGAAAGCATCCATCTTGTCCAAAGCGTGAGTGTAACACGAAAAGTCGGTAATCTGCGATCCTAGGTGGAAATGGAAGCCCTCGAACTTGAGGAGGTCGCTGCACAAAAGGTGTTTGACCATCTTTGTAGCGCTGTCTATAGTGCCGCCGTTAAACGGAACGCCGAACTTGCCATTTCTGTATGATGCACGAACTTCGGCCTTGACGCCGACCTCCGGGTTCACACGAATCATTGTCAGTGGTCTTGTTCCTCCTACCTTGCTTGCAGCCTTTGCCAGGTTTGTCATCCCATTAAAAGAACTGACGACAACCCTTCTAACCCCGCTCTGAAGCACCTCGACGTACTCTTCCTGCTCCTCCGTCACGCTTGTGTAGATAACGTTCTCCGGGTCTGCCTTACATTGCCTGATAAAGTAGAGCTCGCCAAGCGACGTGAGGTCGAATGTCACTCCATCCCTCATGAAGGTCTTTATCACCGCTGGCGTAAAGTTGGCCTTGATCGAATATGCAATCTTAACCGGGCCCTTGAACTTTGAATAAGCGTCATGTAGTTCCTTGGCCTTTGCATGCAGCGTATCTTCATCTATCACATAGAGTGGTGTGCCGTATTGTGTCACTAGTTTGCTGATGTCCACGGGTTTGACAAAGCGGTTTAGAGCAGCTGCAGTTGGTTTTTCTACGAGTTGGACTTGCGAATTTTCAACCAATTTCTTTTA
>Ga0307471_100000249_pt1 | contig 27241 bp, 22 predicted proteins | sample atmos_gasesAM3C__2_FD_204566 | JGI IMG/M metagenome (GOLD analysis project Ga0307471, IMG submission 204566) | Hardwood forest soil microbial communities from Morgan-Monroe State Forest, Indiana, United States - atmos_gasesAM3C_515 | ecosystem: Environmental > Terrestrial > Soil > Temperate...
ACGCGTGAGCGAACACTTCAACCTGCGTGAGCAGGACCTCAAGATTCGCAGCAACACGCGCGCCATCGCTTTCCCTCGCCAGGTGGCCATGTATATCGTGAAGCAGCTCACCACCGCTTCGCTTCCGGAAATCGGCCGGCAATTTGGTGGCAAGCATCACACGACCGTTCTGCACTCCATCAACAAGATTGAAGAGTTGCGTCGCTCCGACAAGGATTTGAACCGCACGATCACGCGCCTGATGGATGCTCTGCAGTAAAAGCAAGCCATTTCCAATGCAAAGCAAGTAAGCCACGGCTTCCCCCGTCGGTTTTTCCTTTCGCTCAAAGTCGCATCGTCATTAGGTTCCGAAGCGCCGCCCCTGCTGACCTGCCATGCCCCTGAGGAAATCCACTTGCGTTGCTTTATCTCTGACAATATTTTCCATGTGCGGAAGGTGTGCAGAAGGCGTGGGAAAGATGCGGACGGATTGTGGAGGAAACTGCGCAAATGGTGCTGCCAAGTGCCGCAGAGCGAAGTTTTCCAACGATACGCAGGAATTTCCAGTGGACACAAGTCGCCAAAATGACAAGCGGGCATTCGTTTCGAATACATTTCCACCAATCCACAGCGCTCATCACAACAACAAGCTTATAGCCACCATTTTTGGCAATTGTTCTTGTGAAAACTGTTGTGGTTGTGAGAATCACAACTCCTTGCCGTAGCGTGCGGGATGGCAGGAAATTCCTCAAGCATGGGCATTTCCACAGCTCAACCTACTGGTCCGCGCTTTATACTTTGCAAGAAAGCGAGTACAGTTGGCTAGCGGGTTAATTCAACGGGGGAAGCCCATGAACGCGACGGGTACCGCACGCGAGGAAAGCCAATCGATGGAATTCAGCGTAACAAAATCGGCCTTGCTGAACGAGCTCTCCACCACCCAGGGTGTGGTCGAACGCAAGACAACTATCCCCATACTCTCAAACCTTTTGATGGAAGCAAAAGACAGCCGCCTCACGGTAACGGCCACGGATCTTGAGTTGAGCATTCGCACGTCCTGCGAAGCGAAAATCAAGAAAGAAGGCGCGGGAACCATCCCGGCAAAAAAACTCCTTGAACTGGTTCGCCTGCTCCCCGAAGGCGAAATCAAATTCAAGCTACTCGATAACCACTGGGTCGAAATTGTCAGTGACAAGAAAAAATACAAGCTGGTCGGTATGGCCAAGGAGAACTTCCCCGCGCTGCCGACGATGCCGCATACGCTCGTTAAAATTCCGGCTGTCATCCTGGAGAATCTCATCGGCAAGACAAAATTCGCCATTTCCATGGAGGAATCGCGGTACACGCTGAATGGCGGCCTGCTGATTTTGAAGCCGGACACACTGGCCATGGTAGCCACGGATGGACATCGCCTCGCTCTGGCCGAAACCGATCAAAAACTCGCTGGCCTCAACGGGGAAGTCCGCGTGTTAATCCCGCGCAAAGCCATGGACGAAGTAGAAAAGCTTTCCAGTGCGGCCGGCTCCGATGCTCACCTGGAATTTGCGAAAGACGAAAGCCACCTGTTTTTCCAGGTCGGCCACCGTCTCCTGATTTCGCGCATTCTGACCGGGCAATTCCCGAACTATGAAGCCGTGCTCCCGCGCGAGAACAACAAGACTGTGGCTCTCGAACGTACGGAACTGACCGACGCTGTTCGCCGCGTCTCGCAATTGGCCGATCAACGTTCCCATGCCGTAAAGCTTTCCGTCTCGAATGAGGGCGTGGAAATTTCCGCCTCCAGCCCCGAATATGGGGAAGCCAAAGAAATCATCGAAAAGGAATATAAGAGCGACCCCATCGCCATTGGTTTCAACTCCACTTACATGCTGGATTTTCTTGCTGCCGCGGCCGATGGCCCCATCAGCATCGAGCTGAAGGACGAACAGTCCGCCGGTCAGATGCGTCCGCTCGCCGATGACAGCTATCGTTATCGTTATGTCATTATGCCGATGCGTATCTGATCATTGCTGCCCGAGCCATTTTCTGCACCCAGCCGTTCGGAATGGCCGTGCCGCTAATTCTTCAAGCTATTGAAAATAAATAATTTGTTTATCCACAAGGGCCTGCCTCAGACTTGAGAAAAGCCCCCATTTCCAGTAAAATTTAAGGGTTGTCGGTTGGCTGTTTTTACCTCCAGATGGACACGTCCGCCAGGCCGTCCGACCACGAAAGCTCTGCGCCAGGAGCTTGTCGGCCAGCCTGGAGAAGATAAGTCTTCGCCACGTCCCGGAGCGCGGGACGGGATGAAGCAGGAACCCTACGAGCTTCGATCGAGTCCAGCAAGATCGGGGTCAAAGGGTGAGGCGACGCATGCGGAAGTCGAACATCACGCCTTTCCTGGCTTCAAAACATTTGCGTTGATCCATCGGCGGCGGAAGCCCGACCGTGCCACGGGCTGCCTGCTACTGGAGTTTAGCCGAACACGCTTTCTCGGGATGGCACCTCTCACCCGCCCGGGCGGGTTCGGGGCAAGGGAGAAGAAATGGGCGACAAAGAAACAGTGACGGGAAAAGGTGGTCACCAGTACGATGCCAAGTCCATCAAGGTACTCGGTGGCCTCGAAGCGGTTCGCCTGCGTCCCGCCATGTACATCGGCTCGACTGGCGAAATGGGATTGCACCACCTGGTGTGGGAAGTGGTCGACAACTCGGTGGATGAAGCGATGGCCGGGTTCGCCGATGAAGTGAACGTCACCGTTCATGCCGACAATTCCGTGACGGTGGTGGATAACGGTCGCGGCATTCCCGTGGACATGCATGCCACGGAAAAGCGCCCCGCGGCGGAAGTAGTGCTTACCGTATTGCATGCCGGCGGAAAATTCGACAGCGAAACGTACAAGGTCTCCGGCGGGTTGCACGGCGTGGGCGTGTCGGTCGTGAATGCGCTGTCCGACATTCTCGAGCTCGAAATTCAGCGAGACGGCGCCGTGTGGGAACAGAGCTTCGAGAAAGGCAAGCCAACCTCGAAGTTGAAGCAGACCGGCAAGACGCGCAAGACCGGCACCAAGGTCACGTTTCACCCCGATCCCTCGATTTTCGAGAAAACCGTGTTCAGCTACGACACGCTGGCCACCCGTTTGCGCGAATACGCTTTTCTGAACAAGGGTCTCAAGATCACGCTGAGCGACGAGCGCACCGAAAAGTCCGCCGAATTTCGCTTCACTGGCGGTATTGCGGAATTCGTTAAGCACCTCAACCGCGGCAAGACCACACTTCACGATTCTCCGATCTATATGGAAGGCAAGAAGGGCAATGTCGAGATGGAAATTGCCCTGCAGTACAACGATACCTACGGCGAAAACGTTTTTGCCTTCGCCAATACCATCAACACCGTTGACGGCGGCACCCATCTCTCGGGTTTCCGTTCCGGGTTGACTCGTACCATCAACAACTTCGCCTCCAGTGCGGGCATGCTGAAAGAACAGAAGGACGAAGTCAGCATCTCCGGTGATGATGTCCGCGAAGGCCTGGTTGCTGTCGTCAGCGTGCGCTTGCCGCAACCTCAATTTGAAGGACAGACAAAAGGCAAGCTCAACAGCGACATCAAAGGCGACGTCGAGCAACTCGTCAACGAAAAGCTTGGCGAATGGTTCGACAAGCATTCCACCGTGGCGCGCCGCATCATCGGCAAGTGCATTGACGCGGCTCGCGCCCGCGAGGCCGCCCGCAAAGCCCGGGAACTGACACGCCGCAAGTCCGCCATGGATTCCAGTGGTTTGCCCGGAAAGCTCGCCGATTGCCAGGAGCGCGATCCTTCCCGCTGCGAACTGTTCGTGGTCGAGGGCGAATCCGCAGGCGGTTCCGCGAAGATGGGCCGCGATCGCAAATATCAGGCGATTCTGCCGCTCAAAGGCAAGATCCTTAACGTGGAAAAAGCGCGCTACGACAAGATGCTGGGCCACGAGGAAATTCGCGCCATCATCACGGCGCTCGGCACCGGCATTGGCAAAGACGATTTCGACAGCAGCAAGCTCCGCTATCACAAGATCATTCTAATGACCGACGCGGACGTCGATGGCTCGCATATCCGCACACTCTTGCTCACTTTCTTTTTCCGCCACATGAAGGAACTCATTGAACGCGGTCACGTCTACATCGCCCAACCGCCTCTCTACCGCGTCAAGCGTGGCAAGAGCGAGCGCTACATACGCGATGAACGCGATTTCGCCCGTGAACTGATGAAACGCGCCACCGAAGATCATGTCGTGAAGGCCAAGGAAGGCGTCAATCTCGAGGGCCCGCGCCTTACTACCTTTCTGCTGAACGTGCAGGAATACGAAGCGGCTGCGGCGAAGTTGGGCCGCCGTTTGCGCGAGCCCGGACTCGTGGAATTGCTCTCGGAGAGCGGCCTGGAAAAGAAAACCGACTTCGAAGACAAAAAGACTTTGGAGAAGCTCTTGAAGGCAGTCGAAAAGAGCAAGCTGAAGCTCGAAGGCAAAATCGCTTTCGACGAGGAACACAGCTTGTACGAAATCCAGTTCGGCGCGCCGCATAACCAGAAGATCAGTTGGGCGGTCGCTTCCACAGCCGAGTACAAGCGTATGCGAGCGCTGACGAAGCAGATCGAGGAATTCAATCATCCGCCGTTTACCGTCGCGCGCAACGGCACCAAGGTCACCCGGGAAAAGGCGACGGACGTTCTTAACTACGTCATGGAAGACGCCAAGAAAGATTTCACCATCACCCGATTCAAGGGCTTGGGCGAAATGAATGCCGAGCAGTTGTGGGAAACCACCATGAATGCGGACACGCGCACGCTCCTGCAGGTCAAGCTCGAAGATGCCGTTGCCGCTGAAGATATTTTCACCACGCTTATGGGCGAAAACGTCGAAGCGCGCCGCAAGTTCATCGAGGACAACGCTCTTGAAGTCGTGAACCTGGACATCTAAAGGGCCATGATTTACCAGTTGGGATGGGCGACTTTGCCGGGACTGCGTGGACTGAGCGTCAGCGAATTTAGCGCCACGCCCACGGCAGTGCCGGACAACGAGAAGGGCGCAGCGGTTGCCTTCGAAAATGAAGCCGAGCGTGAAGCCTTTTTGCAGCAAATAGAAGCCGAATTTGCGCAGCGGCGCTTTACCAACGCGGCCGATGCCTTCGACACTGTGAAGGCGTATGTGGTCGAGCATGCGAGCAAGAGAACTTAGGTTGTCATCCTGCGCGAAGCGAAGGATCGCAGCTGTGATTTGGCCGAGATAGAAGCTGGCTTTAACGCTCTTCGGGCTGCACGCAACGCGGCTCCGAATCACAAATTACACGAGCTGAGGACACATGGCAGACGAACAGAACCAGTCGATACTCCTTCCGATTGATATTGAAGCGGAGATGCGCAAATCGTATCTCGATTACGCCATGAGCGTGATCATCGCGCGCGCGCTTCCCGACGTGCGTGACGGCCTGAAGCCCGTGCAACGGCGCATCCTCGTGGCCATGAACGATCTCGGCTTGGCTTCCAATCGCGGCTACCGCAAATGCGCCAAGATCTGTGGAGACACTTCCGGCAACTATCACCCGCACGGCGAAGCGGTAATTTACCCCGCCCTGGTTCGCCTCGCGCAGGACTTCAACATGCGTTACCCCCTGATCGATGGTCAGGGAAATTTCGGCTCCGTCGATGGCGATCCCCCGGCGGCCATGCGATACACCGAAGCCCGGCTCGCCAAGATTAGCGAAGACATCCTTGCCGATCTCGAGAAGGAAACTGTCGACTTCATCCCGAATTTCGACCAGACCCGCGAAGAGCCCGTGGTTCTCCCCTCGCGCATTCCAAATCTCTTGGTCAACGGCGCCAGCGGTATCGCCGTCGGCATGGCGACTAACATTCCTCCCCACAACCTCCGCGAGATCGTCGAGGCGGCTATCCTGCTGATCGAAAAGCCTGACGCCACTCTGAAAGAAATCATGAAGATCGTCCCGGGTCCGGACTTTCCAACGGGTGCCTACATTGCGGGCAGGGAAGGCATTGAAGCTGCTTACCGCACCGGCCGCGGCAGTTTCATCATGCGCGCCAAAGCGGCTATCGAAGAAGCGAGCAAGGACCGCGAAAATATCGTCATTACCGAAATTCCTTACCAGGTCAACAAGGCCAAGCTCATCGAGCGCATTGCCGAACTTGTGCAAACCAAGAAAATCGAAGGCATCGCCGACGTTCGCGACGAATCTTCCCGCGAAGGCATGCGCATCGTTGTGGAGTTGAAGCGTGGCGAAGAATCGCAGCTGATTCTCAATAATCTGTTCAAGCACACCCAGATGCAGGAATCGTTCGGCATGATTCTGCTCGCCATCGTTGCCGGCCAGCCGCGCGAACTCGGCCTCATTCCGCTTATCAAGCTCTTTATCGAACACCGCATGGAAGTCGTTCGCCGGCGCACGATTTTCGAGTTGCGCAAGGCCGAAGAGCGCGAGCACATTTTAGTCGGCTACCAGATCGCTCTCGATCATCTGGACAACGTTATCCGCGTCATTCGCGGATCCTCCAGCCGGGCCGAGGCCAAGGAAAACCTGTTCAAGTATTTCAGCGAGCAGGATGTCACCATCACCGAAAACGGCAAGTCCAGGAAACTCGAGGGCGTGAAACTCGATGGCCGGAAGTACCGTTTCCTCGGCGCCGCCGAAATCGAAGAAGCCGGCCGCGGAAACGCGCTGGGGCTCAGCTACGCCCAGATTGACGCCATCCTCGAACTGCAATTGCACCGCCTGACGCAGCTTTCGATTGACGAAATTCTGAAGGAATTGAAGTCCATCCGAGAACTCATCACCGAACTGCGCGAAATCCTCGCCAGCGACAAGAAGCTGAAACAGGTCATCACCGGCGAGCTCCGCGAAGTCCACAAAGCCTACGGCGACGATCGCCGCACGCAGATTGTCGACAAGGTCGACGAAATCAAGCTCGAAGACCTGATCGCCGACACAGACATGCTCATCACCGTGAGCCACGCAGGGTACATCAAGCGCACCGCCGTGGAAACCTATCGCCACCAGTCGCGCGGCGGCAAGGGCCGCATTGGCGCAAGAACGAAGGAAGAGGATTTCGTCGAACATCTCTTCATCGCTTCCGCGCACAGCTACATCCTGCTCTTCACTTCGAAGGGCCGCGTGTACTGGCTGAAAGTTTACGAATTGCCAGAAGCCGCTGCGGCCACGCGCGGCAAAGCCATCTCCAGCCTGGTGAAATTCCAGGAAGACGAAAAACTGACCGCGCTAGTGGCAGCAACCAATCTAGAAGAAGAGGGCCGCTTCGTGTTCATGGCCACCAAAGCCGGCACCGTGAAAAAGTCGGCGCTGACGGAATTCTCCAATCCGCGCTCCACCGGCATCATCGCCATCAACCTGGAAGCCAAGGATGAACTCATCGGAGCGAAGCTGACCGACGGCAAGCAGATGATCTTCCTAGCGAGCCACGAAGGGCAGGCCATCCTCTTCCGCGAAACCGAAGTGCGCCCCATGGGCCGCAACGCCGGCGGGGTCAACGGCATGGACCTCGACAAGGACGACTACGTTGTCAGCATGGACGCGGTGCAACCCGACTTCGAAATCATCGCCAAGGAACACCAGCAGACGACGCAAAACCTGGAAGAACTCGAAAACGAACATATCAAGGATTCACTCACCACACTCATGCTTACCGTAGCCGAAAAGGGCTACGGCAAGCGCACGGCCCTCGCCGAATATCGCATTACCTCGCGCGGCGGCAAGGGCGTCGTCAACATGAAGACCACCGACCGCAACGGCTCCGTTGTGGCTACCTTGCAAGTCACCGAGGAATCTGACGTTATGATCATCACGGAACATGGCAAAGTCATCCGCGTCCACGCGAACGAAATCCGCGAAGCGGGCCGCTCCACGCAGGGTGTTCGCCTCCTGCGCCTGGATGATGACGATTCCGTTGCCGCCGCCGCAGTGCTGCAAGAAGAAGACGAGGAAGAAAAGAAGTAGCCGCGCGTTCACGATCCGAACAGGGGCAGGCATCGTCTTGCCCCTCTTTTCTTTTCCTTGCGTTACACTACTTCCCCATGAAAAAAACATCTCAAACTCTTCCGTACGGACTAATCTTCAGCGTTCTGTTTTTCAGTTTGCCGATGCTTGCCCGGGAAAAAGCGGCATCGAAAAGCAACTACATCGCTTACGTCGGAACCTACACCACAAGCGGAGACTGGCGCGGCGAGACCACCAGCAAGGGCATTTACTCCTTTCGCTACGACGCGAAGACGGGCGAGCTCACCGCGGTGGAACTCGCCGTCGAGGCGCTCGACCCTTCGTTTGTCGCCGTCCATCCGAACGGAAAATATCTTTATGCGGTGAACGAGATTGGAAAGACTGCAGGAGAAAAGAGCGGCACCCTCAGTGCCTACTCGATTCACGCGAAATCCGGCAAACTGACGCGACTAAACACTGTGCCTTCCGGCGGGTCGGGACCGTGCTACCTTTCCTTCGACAAGACCGGCCACTACGTCTTCGCGGCTAATTACAATGGCGGCAGCGTCAGCGTTCACCCCATCGCGCTCGATGGCCGGCTCATGCCCGCGACGTCTGTCGTGTCGCACCAAGGCTCGGGCCCCGACAAAGAACGCCAGGAAGGCCCGCACGCGCATTGGATTGGCGTTTCTCCCGACAACCGGTTTGTCCTCGTCGCGGACCTGGGTCTCGATGAAGTGCGCATCTACCGTTTTGACGTCAAGAAGGGCAGCCTGAATCCGAACGATCCTGCGTTCGTGAGAGTGGAGCCGGGCACCGGGCCACGGCATGTGGCCTTTCATCCCAACGGGCCGTTCGCCTACCTGGTGACCGAGATGGGCGCGGAAGTCACCGCGTTTGCCTACAATGCCCAGCAGGGCGCGCTGGCGCCTCTCCAGACCATCTCGACGCTTCCCGAAGACTACACTGGCCCGAAAGAAGACGCCGAGATCGCCGTGCATCCCAACGGCAAATTCCTGTACGTCTCGAATCGCGGTCACGACAGCATCGCTATCTTCGCGATCGATCCGGCCAAGGGAACGCTCACCTCGCTTGGAACCGTCTCCACACAAGGCAAAACACCCCGCTTCTTCACGATTGACCCGGCTGGTGAAAATCTGCTGGTGGCGAATCAGATTAGCCACACGATTGTGGTCTTCAAAATCGACCCGGCGACGGGGCAACTCACCCCGACCGGCAAGCCCGTCGAAGTCCAGGCGCCCACGTCCATCGCATTCGTGCCCGCACCGTAACGCGTTGCGTATATTCCCAGGGTGCGGCGGTTTCGGATTTGCAGAAAAGACCGTTGCGCTTTGGCGAAGTTAGAGTACAATCCCCGCCATTATGCCCAAACGAAAAGCGAAGAAAGCCTCCAAGCGGCGTAGCGCTAAGAGGAAATCGCGCGGCGTTAAAATCGCGAAACTGCCGAAGCACGCCGTGACGCTCATCGTCATGATGCGTGCCAAGGAAGGGCAGCAGTTGTTAGTGGAAGCGGAGTTGCGTGCCTTGATCACTCCTACGCGCCGCGAAGAAGGCTGCCTGCAGTTCGATCTGCATAAATCCGTCGACCTGCCTGGCCTGTTCTTATTTCACGAAGTATGGGAAACCCGCGAGCACCACTCCGCTCATCGGAACTCGCCGCATTTCCTGCGCTGGAACGCGCGCAAGGATTCGCTATTGGCATCCTATGAGCCTACCTTCTGGCAACAGGTCGCTTAAGACTCCGGGCCGGCCAGGTAGTAGCCTGGCCGGGCACGCACCTTCAAGTCCCGGTAATCCACATGCACTTTGATTTCGTGATAGCCGAGTTCGCCGGCATCGTTTGGCGTGTAGGACAGCGTGTACTGGGAGTGCAGCTCGCCACCGATCTCATCAATGGCTTTCTCGATTGAGCGATCCTTCCAAGTCGACAGATGCGCTCCCCCCGTGGCGGTAGCCGAAACGTCCAGGCTGTGGTCCGTGATCTGATCCTTAATGTGCATCACGGCCCACACGGCCAGAGCCATTAAATCAATATTTCCGTAGCGATTGTTCTCCGTCGTGGGTGTCTGCACCGTTCCGGGGATTGGCGGCAACCCAAACGTGCCATCGGGCGCAGGATTGGGCGGGCGCTTGTATTCAGGGGTTTTTTGCAGAGCGGCGCGCGTGGAGGAGAGCCCCACGCTGTAGATGGTCACGTTGGCGAGCTGCGCCTGCCGAAGTACGGCCCCGATCGTCGCGTCGCTTCCGAGATCGTGCGGTTCGGCAATGATCAACATCACTCGCCGCCGCCCGTTTTCCCGCTCCGAAGATTGCGGGCGTCCGCTCAACATTTCGACTCCGGCGGCCATGGCGTCAAACAGGCGCGAGCCCGAGGTGCCTTCATGGAAACGCGACATGGTGGTTTCGATAGCATCGGCGTTCGTCGTGAAATCCTGCAATTTGCTGACGGTATCGTCGAAGCCCACGATCGCCGCTTCCCCATACGGCCCCATAACCGTTTGCGTGATCAGGATCCCGCACTTGCGCACCTCGGGAAGAAGAGGCTCGACGCGCGAACTCGTTTCGACCAGGACGACCAACGAAATCGGTTCGCCGCCGAGATCGAAGTGCGTGATCTTCTGCTCCACGCCGTTGTCAGTGATCCTGAAATCGCGCGCTTCCAGATTGTGCACCATCTCCCCGTTGGCGTTTCGTACAGTCACAGGCGTGTTGACCAGGATGCTTTGCAGCTTGATCCTTTTTCCCGGTGGCGCTTGCTGAATTGGAATGCCTGCTTGCGGCGTGATGGGACCTTCGGGCGCTTGTGCGTACGCGCTGGCAGCAGCGAGGAGCGTGCCCACTGCCCATACAGCCATAATCTTATGAAAACGAGTGTTCATGCAGCGAATCCGAGCCCCACGGCTAAATGTCTATGCTATCGCATCCCCGCGTACTTAATTCGACGCAGGACGAGCCAAAGGCGTTGCCGGAGAGCTTCTTCGCTGCCTACAATCGAAGCTCACTCTCACGGGAGACAAGTTCATGTCCGACGGAAAAAGGCTCAAGCCTCAACATGCCCCCAAAGCGCCTCACGAAGACCACAAGTTCTTGAGCAGCACTCCGGCGCGGCCCATCCGCATTCTCGCCGAATACCTCCATCCCCTGACGCAACTGAAAAAAGAAGGCATCGGTGACACCATCGTGATGTTTGGTTCAGCGCGTGTAGATTCGCACGAAACCGCCGCGGCGCGGACTACCCGCCTGAAGCAGGAAAAGACCGGGAAAATGAGCGCCAAAAAACTCCAGAACCACCGGTGGGCGCTGCGCGAGGCCAAAAGTGCACTCGAGATGTCCCGCTATTACGAAGAGGCGCGACAACTCTCCCACAGGCTTACTACCTGGGCGCTTTCCTTGGGACCCAGGCCGCGGCGGTTCGTCATGTGCTCCGGCGGTGGCCCCGGAATCATGGAAGCAGCCAATCGCGGCGCCTACGAAGCGGGTGGGAAATCCGTAGGTTTGTCGATCGAACTGCCGCACGAGCAATTCGCGAATCCCTACATCAGCCCGGAACTGAGCTTCAATTTCCATTACTTTTTTATGCGCAAATTGTGGTTTGCGCAAATCGCCAAAGCATTGATAGTTTTTCCTGGCGGGTTCGGCACCATGGACGAGTTGTGGGAAATGATGACCCTCTCGCAAACGGGCAAAATGCCCAAGCACACACTGATTCTGATTTACGGCCGCAAATATTGGGACGAAGTCCTGAACCTGAAGGCCATGGTGCGCTGGGGCACGATCAGCCGGAGCGACTTCGACCAGTTGCAATTTGCGGATAACGTCGATGAAGCCTTTGAAGCCATCCGTTCCGGGCTCGAAAAATACCATATGAAGGTAGACCCGTTTTTGCAGGCTTATTGAGCAAAGTCGACCCGCAACCGACTCAATTGCCTCCACATAGGGCACCCTCCTCCCAGCGCAACATTTCTCACCAAACACGTGTTTGATATTCCAGGACGTCATCCCGAGTCCAGCCCGGGCGCGCCCTGGAGGTTCTCATGAAACTTCACTTGCACCTGCTGCAGTCCGTTTTCGGCAAAGCCGTACTAGCGACGGCCGCGCTCGGCGGCATTCTACTTTTCGCAGGGGCACCCAGCGCCAGAGCGAACGATTGGGATGATTCTAATCGCCGCGCGGCTTACACCGATTGGCAATATCACCAAGCGGTCGAGCATTTCGGGCCTAACAGTCGTGAGGCGCGCCATTGGGCGCACGAACGCCATGAAGCTTACGAGCGGCTCGAACACGCACGACACGAGTGGCGTGAACATCATCGCGATTACCGCTAGGATGGCGGCGGGAGTCGCCGGTAAGCTCGCGAGATAGCTGCAAAAGAAAAAAGGCGTCCCGAACTGTTCGGGGCGCCTTTTCCTTGTATGAATTTTATTATTATTCCGCGTTGACTAGGGCTTCTGAAAACATGGCTTCAAACCGAAGCATTTCTGCGTGATCGTGCACCATCACCACCGGCACAATCCGCAATGATTGCTTGCAGTGGTGGCACTGTATGCCTTCCCCTTGCAAGTCCTGCATGAAACCATCCGTGAAACGATACTCGGTCCGCTCGCGCCGCGCCTTTTTCTGGCTCTTCGCGCCGCAATGAGGACAGCTAAATTCAACCAAGTCCTGTTGCGGATCGCGGTCCAGAGCTGCCCAGCCCGTGCGGCGCACACCTACAACCTCGGGAATACGCCTGTCCATGGCGATTGTCCTCCTGGGATCCACGTCCAAAACATTGGATGCCGAGTGGGAGAGGGGGGATGCACTGGAAAAGCCAATTATAGGGGCAGTCAAATCAAAGAGTTTTGCCGCCCGAGTTTCGATGATTGCCCTCGGGCAGCTTCAAATCGCCTCCACCGCAAGGGAACTTGTCGTGCCCCGTGGTGTCCAAAGCTGAAGAGGGCGCGCGCACCTCACATCCCTGCGAGCGCGGTGCCGGCCTCCTGTTGACAACCACAGGAGGCTGGTGCCGCAAATCCTTCCCGGGGCTTGCTGGAAATTTCATGGGAGGTGTGTGATGGATCGTGTCTCCGAGGGTGTCCCTGGAATAGGCATTGGCTCAATGAAAAGCTGCTTGGTGGAAGGCGACGCCGAATTCGAAAAGCGCGCGCGGAGGGTGAAGAGCCGCGCGTTGGTCTTCTCCATTGTGTTGCAAACCATTGTCGTCGCCGCACTGGTTCTCTTTCCCTTGCTCGGCAAAGGCGAGCGCATCTCGCTCAAGGACATGACACCCATGCCCCCTTACAATTTTTCGGGTGGACACGCACGCAACACAAACACCGCTCCCCGCAATCGCGCAATTCATCCCCTCTGTCGATTTTGCGCGCCACCAGGCATTCCGCAGTGCATTGCCACGCATACCGAAAATACGGAAGGCCACACGCCAGACTCTTCCGGACCATTCATTCCAGGCTTGCCCCCGGGTCCTTCGCTTCCGGGCGGCTTAACACCACCAGAGTCGAGCACTGGCCCGGAACCACCCCCGCGCGAGCAGACGTCGGTGCAAAAGGAGCGCATCGTTGTTGGCCACATCGAGCCGGCCATGCTGGTCCGTCGCATCGAGCCGATGTATCCCCCGCTGGCAAAGCAGCTTCACCGCGAGGGCCGCGTCGAACTTCGCGCCATCATCTCCGAAGATGGATCCATTCAACAGCTCGAAGCGGTTTCTGGTGACCCGCTGTTGATTCAATCGGCGCTGGCCGCTGTGCGCGAATGGCGCTACCGCCCGACATATCTCAACGGCAAAGCGGTCGAAGTGGACACGCACATTACCGTGATCTACTCGATCGCCCGTTAGCTTTAATTACAGCAGCGGTTCGCCGGAATGGCGGGCGATGGCTTCACGGGAAAGATCGCGGAGGCGCACAATCTCCGGTAATTGACGGGGATCGCCGTTGGGCACGGAAGCGGAAGGATAAATGGGAGGGGAAAGTGTGATCGTGACGCTTGTGGGCCTGGGCAGGTAGGTCCGATCGCGCAAAAACCGCCGCGTGCCCGCCAACGAAACCGGAACGACGGGCGTGCCTGTCGCTACGGCCCCGCGAAATGCGCCCAACTGAAAAGGCCTCACGCCCGCCTCGGGCACAAATGTACCTTCGGGAAAAACAAATACCGAGTCACCCTGCCGCAGACATTCTTCAAGTTGGTCTACCTGCCGCAGGCGCGAGTCCGCGGTGTGGCGATCGAAAGAGAGATGCCCCATCTGATTCAAAAACGTTCCGATGAACAGCATCGAATTGACTTCGCCCTTTGCCACGAACCGATACGACACGCCAAGGCCCATCATCAGCGGCAGGACATCGAAGTAGCTCGCATGGTTCGACGCATAAACCTTCGGGCCATCTGTATCCATGTACTCTTTTCCGACAACTTTTACGCGAATCGCCGCCAGCGCAAAAAGCACCTTCAGCGCCGCCGACGTAAATCGCCCCGCTGCCTGGTGGTCGCGAATCTGCCTCACCGTGGCCCAAGTGGGCACAATCCAGAGAAAGAACACCACGCAGAAATACATTCCGTACAAAAACTCGAAAACTCTTTGGATACTGCCAAAAACCGCGCGGATGGCTGTCTTCACATACGTGCCCAATCCCAGCCTCGCGATTTGTACCCACGCCGGAGGCTTTGCTGCCGTCAGCGTGCCTGCCAGGTACAACTGTTTCGTCTCATCGCGCCGCAGTTTTCCGCTGGACGTCTTGGGGATGCTTCCTGGCGGAATTAAATCCACGCGGTCCGGGGGCAGTCCCAATCCACGCGAAATGTGATCGGTGATGGCCGCCGCAATCGCGGCTCGCCGCGAAGCCACAGTCTCACGAGACTCCGCCACGATGACTAACTTCTCCGTTCCCTTGTGTTCATCCTTCAGCCCGAACGCCACCACACATCCTTTGCGGATGCCTTCCACCTGCGCGGACAATTCTTCCACTTCATGTGGATAGAGATTCCTTCCACCCTTAATGATGATGTCTTTCACGCGGCCGGTTACATAGATTTCGCCATCCGCGCGATAAGCACGGTCCCCGGAATTCAGCCAGGGGTATTCATCCGGCAACCTCGCGGGGCCTCGCGGAAAAAGCTTTTCCGTGGCCTCCGCGTTTTCATAATACCCACTCGTGGCCGAGGGACCGCGGAACCACAAGAATCCTTCCGTGCGATCCGGCACCTCGCTTCCGTTCTCGTCCACAATCATCAGGTCGTGTCGCGGCAGCGCTTTTCCCGATGAGACAAATGAAATCACCGCCGCGTCATCCGTCTTCGCTGGGACCGCGCGGCCTTGGGTCGTGAACGCCTCTCGCTCGACACAATCGACAAGCGGACCGCGATCCAGCGGCGGCACGGTCAGCCCCAGAGAAGCTTCGGCGAGCCCGTAGACCGGCAGCATCGCTTCGCGCCGGAAGCCATTCTTCGAAAAGCGGTTGATAAAACGCTCCAGCGTCTCGGGATTCACTGGTTCTGCGCCATTCAAGGCCCTTCGCCAGGAACTCAGGTCGAGCCCCTCCAAAGCCTTGTCCGGCACTTTGCGCACGCAAAGCTCGTAGGCGAAATTCGGTGCGGCTGTGATGGTCCCTCTATGTTTGTGAAACGCCTGCAGCCAACGCTCGGGCCGCGTGAGAAACAAGAGCGGCGACATCACCACAAGTGGCACGCCGTATAACAGTAAAGTCAGCCACGCCCCGATGAGTCCCATGTCGTGGTACAGGGGCAACCAACTCACGCCCACATCGCCCGGCCCCAACTCTACGGCTTCCCCAAGCGCGCGCATGTTCGCCAGGAGATTTGTGTGCGTGAGCACCACGCCCTTGGGATTCCCAGTCGATCCCGAAGTGTATTGCAGCAGCGCGATATCGCTGCTCCTGCGCTCGCGGCTCCCGGTGACAAATGCCGGTAACGCTCCCGGTGCCGCTGGCGGCTCTTTTTCTGCGGCCTCCAGCAACTTTCCGGCTTCCACAACTCCGGTGAGGGATTTCACTCGCGGCTTCAACAATTTTGCGACCGCCTCGGCTCGTCGAAAGGTCAGCAGCAGGCAAACGCCGGCATTATTCAGGATCGCCGATTGCCTCTCTGCGTACTCTTCAATACGATCGGCTCGGAATGGCGGATAGATCGGCACGGGAATCGCGCCTGCCAGCAAAATTCCCGCGTAAGAAACGAAAAATTGCCGCGAAGTCGGCAACATGAGCGAAACGCGCCCGCCGGGGGGGACGCCTCGCCGCGCCAGCTCCTCGGCGCATTTGTGAGCCGCAGTGTAAAGCTCGCCGAATGTCAGGGTGTGGTGGTGTTCGCCTTGCTCGTCATCTTCGGTAATCAGCAGATGCGTGCGCTCAGCATCGTGAATTCCTCGGTAGCGGATCGCTTCGACGAGTGTTTCTGCTCTTTCTACGATGGAATCGGCCGCTTCGCGCTGCGAGTTCTGTGCCGTGACGGAGGCCCTTAGCGCCGAAGTTTCTACTTCATCGCCCGCGGGAGCGCCAGGGGCCGTCAGAATCGCGTCGATCAATTCTTCTGGCGTGTTTGCTTCCGCGGCCAGGGTGTCCGGCAGGCGTACGTCAAACGCATTTTCAAGACGAGTCAGCAGTTCGACGCGCTCAAGACTTCCGAGCCCCAAGTCTCGATCGAGGTTGGAATGTGCCGTTAGTTCCGCAACCGCGCCGTGGCTCCCCAGTTCCTCGAGCAGTCCACGCACCACGTCCAGAACGCGTTCGCGCACACCCGGTAGGTCCAACTGTGTGGAAGTCGCCGCCAAGGTTTCCTCTGAATTCTCGCTCTTGCGTGAGGCTAACACGCGCTCGACGGATTTGCCATCCCGCGGCCGCTATTGGGGGACGATACACGTGTCCTTGCTCCAGTCGGCGTCGTGCCCTTGCCGAAAATCTGAAATTGACAACGTTCGACTGAACTTACGCCCCTCGCTTCTTTACTCCGAACCCCGGCGGCAGCAGTGCGGTGGACAAGTCCACGCCCGACAGATCGGCCTTGCTGAGATTGGTTTCACGCAATATCGCAATCCCCATCTCGGCGCCAGTGAACTTCGCTCCGTCCACATGGGCATCCCGGAAATTGGCGTTGCGGAGAAGCGCTTTCTGGAAATTGGCGTTCGAAAGGTCGCACCGGAAAAATTCCACGCCGCTTGCCTGTGCTCCGGTGAGATCCGCGCCCGGAAGTGCGGCTTCTGTCATATCCGTATTGCGCAAATCCGTTTTGCCCAGTTTGGCGCCGGTAAGATCTGCCCCGGGCAATCGCGCGCCCCGCAGATCGCTTCCTTCCAGATTCGCGTTCCGGAGAATTGCTCCCGCCAGATTCGCTTCCGTCAAATCCGCGTGAGAAAGGTCGGCGCCGGTGAGATCCGCTCGCGCTCCACCTTCCTTGCCCTGGAAGAAGCGTTCGTGCGCTTCCAGGATGGCGGCGACGCTCTTTCCCTGATGTTGAATGCTTTTTAGTTTACGAAGTCCCATAGTCCATTCTTTCCTTAGGTACGCAATTTCCTATTTTACCGGAATCTCCCCCGTCTCGGAAAACTCACTTGAAGCCTTTCAAGTTCCCCCGATTCACAAATTGCCTTTCGATTTAGGGGGGGCCCTAGTACCCCGTTCCGTTCTACCTACAGTCCTAATCCCCACTATGCTACTCTGCGGCCGTGGACCGTCTTGCAATTTGGGTAACACTCTTCCTCCTCAATCTGTCCCTTCTTGCCCTGGTCCCAACGGCTGTCGCCCAAGAGGACGAAATTGTCGCGAATCTTGCCGGGGGGCGCGTTCTCATTCATGTATCGAGTGACGCTATCGTTTTCGCCGCCATCAGCCATCCCCTCGAGGCGACCTCGGTTCCCCCGCGCGTCGCCGCTGTCGACGCCGGACACCTCGGCATTTTTTTCGGCGCTTCCGAATGGCAAGTACCCGCTCAGCCCAGACCTATTCGCCTCGACCGCGACATCTCCCGCGCCGTCGCCCCGGATCAGCGCCAGATGGCTCCCGATTCCGGCGAAGTGGATCTCGAACAATTGGGTACCGTTTTCCTCGAAAAGCTCCGGCCGCTTGTCGCCCAACTCCATCACAAGATCGATCTCAAACCAGACGATCCCATCTTTGAAATCGTGGTCTTCGGTTACGCTCCTAGATATTACGGCCCCGAAGTCTGGCTGATCGATTATCGCGTGGAACAGCAAGCCATCGGATCGCACCTGGACTACCTGGAAACCCGCGTCTTGCGGCCGCGCTTCACACAACTCTATCCACCGGAAAAGCACGAAGCGCACACGCCGGTCGAAGTGCGTTTCCCCGCTGATTTGCAGGGGATCCCATTGCTTGGGCTCATTCAGCAGAATGATCCGCGCGTCGCAAGGCTGCGCTCTTCGGAACCGCACTTCGCCAAGGTCATTGACCAAATCGAACGCGGCCAGGCGCAAAAAGTGAATGTCACGGACGCCTCGGATTTCATGCGCGCGGTTTTGCCCATTCTGGCGGGTGACCACCAATTTTATGAGGGCATCATGGGAGAGAACGGCACGTTCAACTGGGTCGTGCCCCCAGAGGAGCCTCCCGAAAAATTGAAACAAGCGGAAGACAAGAACCGCCCGCCGGAAGCGCCTTCTCTGCGGCGCAAGCCTAATCCCTAATTCTGTCTTGCCGGAGCCGCCATGAGCGGGCCTGCACCCATTTCAATTTGAGTGCCGCATTCGATTTTGCCCCCGCGCAGCACGCGGCACAGCGTGCCGCGCTTGCCAATCATAGCTACCTGCAATCCGGGGCGAAGCGCCTCGATCTGTTCGCAAGGTTCGCACGGTGCGGTGACCTCCAGCTCCACTTCCCCCACCAAGAGCCTTTGCCCGATCTCGAGCGCGTTTACTTCCAGTCCTTCCGTGGTGATGTTTTCGCGAACGCTTCCCGGGGCAAGCTCCATGGTTGTCAGCGTCTCGATGTCTACCAGGAGCACTTGCCTTTTTCCGTGCGGCCGCGCGTGCGCGCAACCCGCAAACCCGGCATCTTCCACGACGTGCACGCTGGTCAATTCCTCCATGGGAGCGCGTCGCTTTCGAGCTAGGAACAGATGTGCAACCTTGGCCATCCTTCTCAATCTCCTGCAGCGGAACTTTGCCGCTGGGGTTTCCCAATATCCCTACGGTAATGCATCCCCTCGAAGTGAATCATTCCCACCGCCTGGTAAGCTTTCTCCAAGGCGGCGCCAAGGGATTCACCAGTCGCCGTCACCCCCAGAACGCGCCCTCCGTTCGTGACCGTGCTTTCGCCGGCGCGCTTTGTTCCTGCATGGAGCACCTTCACCCGAGGAACTCGGCCCGCTTCCGCCAACCCGCTGATTACTTTTCCGCTTTCGAACTTTCCGGGGTAGCCGCCTGAAGCTAACACCACGCAGGCACTCGCCCCGGGTTTCCATTTCAGCTTGTCGGGTCGCAGTTTTCCGGCGCCAACATCGGCGAGCACTTCGGCAAGATCAAAGTCCATGCGCGCTGCAAGGGCCTGCGTTTCCGGATCGCCCAGCCGGCAATTGAACTCCAGAACCTTTGGCCCGCTCTTCGTCAGCATCAGGCCGATGTACAGAAAGCCCTGGTAGCGGATGCCGTCGTTCGCCAGGCCCCGCAGTGTTGGCTCCACAATGGTCGAGAGTATCGTCTGTCGCAGTTCCTCCGGCAGGAGATCATCGGAAGAATAGGCGCCCATGCCGCCGGTGTTGGGGCCCTGATTGTGGTCGAACACGCGCTTGTGGTCGCGCGTCGGTACCAGCGGAGCGTATCGTTCGCCGTCTGTCAGCAGGATAAAAGACAGCTCGTCACCTTTCAGTGTTTCCTCGAGCAGAATGCGCTTCCCGCCTTCGCCTAATTCGTTCTTCTCCATCACGCGTTCGATGAACTCCGTTGCCGCGTCTGGATGCGGCGCCAGAAAAACGCCTTTGCCCGCGCACAACCCGTCCGCCTTGATGACCACCGGCCACTCTACGGCGCACAGCGCGGAATAAACCGCCCCCGGCGAGTCGAACGCACCGTACATCGCCGCCGTCGGCATTCCATGCCGCTCGAGAAACTCCTTCGCGAAAATCTTGCTTCCCTCCAGCTGAGCGGCTTCCTTGGTCGGCCCGACCACAGCCCGCTTCCGCTCCGTAAACGCATCGACCAGGCCATGCACGAGCGGCAGTTCCGGCCCCACCACGGTCAGGTCTGGCGAAACTTTCTCCGCCAAGGCCGCCATCGCAGAAACATCTCCCGCATCAGCGGCAATACATTCTGCCTCGCCCGCAATCCCTCCATTCCCGGGCGCGCACCAGATCTTCTCTATTCCCTGGCTTTGCCCGAGCTTCCAGACCAACGCATGTTCCCGCCCGCCACCGCCGATCACCAGGACCTTCATCCGTTCCCCTTTTTGTGTGCGACTTTCGAACGATAGTCCGGCACCAACGACGTGTCAATCTGCGAACCATGGGACCCAACCGTGGTAGCAAGCGCCATTCCACCCTTATCGGCTTGGAACGGCTGGTGCCCTTCTTGCCAGCATTATCAATTAGCTCCACCTGTACTTCGCATCTCCCACTCCCTCACAACGCAGGCCCTACTCTATTTGAACCAGACTCAGAGACCAGCTCGGTTTGCTACGTCTCGAGGTTTACGACATGCTCATCCCGCTCCGCCACGAGAACATGAAAGGCCGCCGGTGGCCGGTCATCACGTTCACCCTCATTGGCCTGAACATTCTTTTTTTCCTGCTCACTCACGGCCCCATCAGCGACGAGCAGCCTCATCGAGCCGAGGTTCGTCTGCACCTCATCCTGCTCGCGGCTTCGCACCCGGAATTGCAGCCCTCCAATGATGCCGCCACCTTCGTCGAACGGGTCAAAAAATCCGTCGGCGAGAATTGGGAACAACTGGCCTCCTCGAAGCGCGCTGCCAGCGATGCCTGGGAAGCGCAGATCCGCAGTACACCGGATCCGGCAGAACTCCAGCAGGAGATGGACAAACTCTCCCAGGAGTTTCAGGACCTGGAGCAATCCTCAATCCTGGATCGCTACGCTTTCATCCCTGCGCGACCCCACGCGCTTTCCTATCTAACCGCAAATTTTCTTCACAGCGGATGGATGCATCTAATCGGCAATATGTGGTTCCTCTGGCTTGCGGGATTCATCCTCGAGGACACCTGGGGCCGCTTGATCTATTCCGTCTTTTACCTCGTCGCCGGGGCCGCCGCTCTGCAGTTCTACGCTTGGTGCGCTCATGGCAGCTTCACGCCTCTTGTCGGCGCTTCCGGTGCCGTGGCCGCGCTCATGGGCGCTTTCCTGGTGCGCTTTCCGAAGTTGAAAATCGAGATGCTGACTTGGGTTTTGTTTTACCGCGTCCGGTTCAAGGCCCCTGCGTATTGGCTTCTTCCCTTATGGCTCGCGGCGGAATTCTTCTATGGCACCGCGCTTGGCAGCTCTTCTCCCGTAGCCCACTGGGCCCACGTCGGCGGTTTTGTCTTCGGCATGGTGGGTGCCTTTGTCATCCGGCAGTCCGGCTTAGAGCAGAAGGCCTCGGAGGCTATTGAATTCAAAATCGGCTGGACCAGCGATCCGGACATTATCCGGGCCACCGAAGCCATCGAGCAAGATCAACTCGACGATGCCGCAGCAATCCTTCGCCGGCACCTTGCCGATAAACCGGCCTCGCTCGATGCCCTGACTCTCCAGCAGCAAGTCCACTGGCGGCGAAATGATAGGCCCTCCTACCTGCAAGCAACGATCGCCCTCTGTCAGTTCCAGTTGAAGACGGAGGATTTCGAGGGTGCCTGGCGGAGTTTTGAAGAGTACACCAACGGGGGCGGTGACAAACTGCCCGCTGCGACTTGGCTGGAAATAGCCCGCCACTTGGAATCACAGGGCAACCTCGATCGAGCCGTCTCCGAATACGACCGCCTCGCCGCTACCCACCCGACAGAGAAGCCCGCACTGCTTGCTTTATTGGCTGCGGGACGCCTCTGCCTGAAGAAACTCAATAAGCCTGAAGCTGCCCTGGATTTCTATAAGCGGGCGCATCTCTCTCCGATTCCCCACCTGGATTGGGAAAGCAACATTCAGTTTGGCATCGCCGAAGCCGAGAAAATAGTGGCAGGCCCAGTGGCGGGTGTTTCGCGCTAGGTAGCTGAGAAGAACACGCGGGAAAAAACAGGCGTCTCAAACTAACCTGTGTTCGCCATATTAACAGTTAAACGACGAGCTGATCAGTTCCATCGGGAATTCACTACGAGACTTCACGCTCGACCGACAGCTCGGATCGGAATCGTAACTCCCGCCGAGGCCTCCGAAGAGGTCAGCATGTGGCAGCGCCCATCAAATATTCCGCCAGGATCTATCACCATGCAGGGCGAGTGCACTTCCCCTGTGACGACACCCTTGACCTGAATCTCCACGCGGCCACGCGCGAAGATGACGCCGTCAAATCTCCCCGCGATAACCACGCGATTGCCTTCGATCTGGCCTTCAACCTTGGCGCTCTCGCCAAGGATCACGGTTTGTTCCGAGATGATGTTGCCTTTGACATTTCCATCAATGCGAAACGTCCCTTTGAGTGTCAGTGTACCTTCAAGCAAGACGCCTTGATCGATAAAACCTGTCCACTCTTCGTTGACACCATGGTTTGATGTGCCCGGCCACTTCCACGCCATTAAATGCCCCCCATGATTACTTCTCCAATTTAACGAAGGGGCGGGAGAAGTCAACGCCATATCCATTTGCAGTTGTCGAATGAAATGCCTGAACGATGGGTCAGTTGAATCGCAGCGCGCGGCGCTGATTTATTTTAGCAACCGATCGTACAGTCCCAGGAGTTGCGTATCATCGTAAAACTCCAGAACCAATTGTCCTGGCCGCATCTTCGTCTTCTGCCGCAGCAGCACTTTTGTTCCCAGGTGCCGCTGCAATTCTTCAATCGCCTCGCGAATATTCGGGTCCAGGGGTACTTCCGCTGGATGCTTGGCGCTTCGCGAGCGCCGCGAGGCAAGCCGCTCGATCTGACGCACGGTGAGGCCGCCACGGGCCGCGCGTTGCGCGTAACGCATGCGTAGTGGCGGCTCGGCTACGGCTAGAAGGGCGCGGCCATGCCCCGCTGTCAATTTCGATTCTTCGATCCAATCCTGAATTGTGGGTTCGAGTTTCAGCAGCCGGATGGCGTTTGCCACAGTCGTGCGATCTTTTCCCGTGCGCTCTGCGACGGCCTCTTGCGTCAACTGGAATTCCTCCATGAGCCGCTCGAACGCCCGCGCCTGTTCGATCGCATTCAAATCTTCGCGTTGAATATTTTCGACCAGCGTCATTTCCAACGCGAGCTCGTCAGGAACCTGCCGCACAATGGCCGACACTTTATGCAATCCAGCACGCTGCGCGGCCCGCCAACGACGCTCGCCGGCGATCAGTTGAAAGCGCTGGCCGATGGGCCGCACCACGAGCGGCTGTATGATTCCGCTGGTTCGAATCGAGCGTGCCAGCTCGTTCAGAGCCTCCTCGCGGAAGCGTGTGCGTGGTTGGTAGGGACTGGGTTCGATCAGCTCGATGTCAATCTGCATTGGTCCCGACAGCGTTGTTGTTGGTGCAGGACTCAGTGCGGGTGCAGCGGCAGCCGCGGCTCCGCCCTTGGAGGTTGACGACACTGCCGCGCCGGACTGTTCTGCTGTGGGTGAAATCTGGCTGTGCGGCTCAGGCTCCCGAATGAGCGCTCCGAGCCCCCGTCCCAAGGCGTTTCTCGGCATTCGCAATAACCTCCTGGGCAAGCTGTGTGTATCCCTCAGCGCCCCTGCTGTTCATATCATAGTAAATAATAGGTTTACCGAAACTTGGTGCTTCTGCCAAACGTACGTTTCTCGGTATCAGGCTCTGAAAGATTTGCGTGCCAAAGAAACTCCGCAAATCGGTGGCAACCTGCCGGGACAATGTGGTGCGCTCATCGTACATGGTCAAGAGTATTCCCTCGATCTCCAAGCTGGGATTCAATGTGCGTCGAATGCGCATCAGCGTGTCCAGCAATTCCGACACGCCTTCTAAAGCAAGGTACTCGCACTGAATCGGAACCATGACGGAATCTGCGGCGACCAGTGCATTCAGCGTAAGAAGATCGAGGGCGGGTGGACAATCCAAAATGATGAACGCATATTTGTGGCGAACATCGCGCAAAAATCCCTGCAGCTTATATTCGCGGCTCTCAGCCGAGACGAGTTCCACCGCCGCGCCAGCAAGGTTTTTATCCGCGGGGACAACGTCCAAGCCATCTACTTGTGACTTTTGAACCAGCTTGTCAAACGGCTCATTCAAAATCAGAGCATGGTACAGAGTGCGGCGCGAAGGATCCTTCTGGAAGCCGATGGCGGCCGTTGCATTGGCCTGGGAATCGCAGTCGATCAGGAGAGTTGGCTGTCCACCGGTGGCCAGGCAAGCAGCTAGATTGACTGCGGTTGTGGTCTTTCCTACCCCGCCTTTTTGATTGGCAATAGCAATGACCCGGGCCAAGACGATCCCCCAACGACTGAAACGTAACAGACACTTGAATCGCGCGCAAGATGTTTCACGTGAAACACGTTTGGCTCTGCGGATTTTCTGTTAGAAATTAGAGCTCGCGTTCATTTGGTAAAGCTTATGTTCCCTGGGGAACAGATGCGATTGTCAATATTCAGGACTGACATTTCGTACATCAATCGAGCAAGAGCCGTAAATCAACGGCCACGCGTTCCACGTGGAACACTGCTACCACGAGCTGGTACCAGCAGAAAGACGCTGAAAGCACTCTCCGCATGGGAATACCATGGGAATACAATGTTTCACGTGGAACGCTAGAAACGCCCCGGTTTCCGGATTTAGGATGGTTCCACGTGAAACAGTTCAAAGCACAAAATTCCTGAAGCGATCCCTCTTTCCCGGGCCGAGTTAGAACCCGCACGCACGGCACGAGATCTCTTGCGAACTTGAGGAGTCCTGAATCTTGTCGCCTTTAAGCTAGCTCTTGAGACCGTTTTGTGCCTACAAGCAGAAATCGCCGAAGCGATTGCGGAATGGGTATAGGCTCTTGCCACTCCCAACCAGGAGTCTTCTTGACGTCATCCACATCGCGGCCCCCGATCCAGAGAATCACTCGATGAGCTGATACCCGTTCTGAGCCCGCCCATTCCAAAAATGGCGCAAATTCACCCACAGCGCGGGAGCAAACGAAGTCCAAGGGTGCCACTTCTTCGCCAAGCTCCTCATAACGGCCGATCAACACTCTAGCGTTCGCAAGTCCCACCTCACGAATGATTTCCGCAAGAAACGCCCCCTTCTTTATGTTCGATTCCACCAGAAAAACCTCCAAATCTGGCCGCAAAATCCTCAGCGGAAGCCCCGGAAACCCCGGCCCGGAGCCAATGTCGGCGAGCCGACCAGAATTGATCGGAACGACCACTGCCGCGAACATGGACTCACAGAAATGACGATATAGTATTTCCAGAGGGTCCCGAATCGCGGTCAAATTCAGTTTCTCATTCCAGTGCCGTAGAATGTCTATATATTGTTGAATACAAATGACTTGGCTAGAATCTACGGAGACTTGAAACTCCCGCAAAGCCCGCCGGATGGTGTTCTCGGTAAGGGACTTCCCTCCTTTTGTTAGCATAAGAGTAAATATACTGTAACTGCTTGATTGTAAATGGTGTTATACCTCTTGCGCTTTGCGCATCAAATACTTTGGCCCGGCAATCCCTGCCACAAGATCCACGACCGTATGCATTAGCATGACGGGAATCAGGTTCACGTACGCCACCCGCACAATCCCGAGGAACACTCCCATCAAGGTTGTTCCCGCAATCCCAGGTCGCCCTTGATACGCATGGGCGACACCGAAGAACAACGCCGTCAGAGGCACTACCGCCCAGGTAGCCAGTCCCACCCGGAAAAGCACGGCCATGGCGAATCCCCGGTAAAGAAATTCTTCGCAAACGCCCGCTGTCACAGCCAGCGCGGCGTAAGGCAGCGTTTCGACAGGCGTGCGAGGCAGAATCCGCAGTGCCAAGGTGCGCATCCGTTCTGGCATGGGACCCTCCATTCGACCCACCCGCCGCAAGTTCAGCCAGTGCAAAGTCCCCAGCGCGATTGCTCCCCCAGCGCCCAGGAACACCAGTTTTGCGTCGAGATGTTGGGCCAGGCCCAGATCTCGCGGCGTCAGTCCTCGCGCCAACGCCCTCCAGGCCACGACCCCCGTCATGACCCATTGCGAAGCGATCGTCCAACCATAGAGCGCCAACTTTTCCTTGCTGTCGATCGCTGGGCGCGCCAGAATTTTCTTCAAGCGCACGTACCCCCGCCAAGGCACCAGCAAACCCAGAAGGAAAAAGATCAACCAGAAATCCCAAGGCATTCAGCGATAAGAACACTTTCCTGTCTGTCAACGCAAGCTATCCCCGGGCCCTGAGGTCCTTCAGATGTTATCTCGGAAGGTAATCCCTTTGCGGCAAGGAACCCTGAACCTTGGTCAGTTTACCCCTGCGCCAGCACGGAATTCACGCGAGGCTGCCCCTGGGACTGTTCCTGCAAGCGCGAAGCGCCACGCCTCGCTATAATCGTCTTGCTGTTACAGTGAGGTGTGGCTTGACCGATTCCGTGAAACTCACGGCGATGGTCAAGGCAGCTGGTTGAGCGGCGAAGCTGAGTCCCGGGACGCTGGACTCAATACTACGGCGCCTACCACTGTCGGCTGATCCAAACGTACTCGTTGGTTTCAATACCAACGACGACGCAGGGGTGTATCTGGTCGCGGAAGGATTGGCGCTGGTGCAGACTGTCGATTTTTTCACCCCCATTGTGGACGACCCGTACACTTTCGGCCAAATTGCGGCTGCCAATTCGTTGAGCGACGTGTACGCCATGGGCGGCCGCCCGGTCTCGGCGCTCTCGATTGTTGGTTTTCCGGAAAAAGGCGATCCCGAAATTCTGGAGCGAATCCTGCGCGGCGGGCTGGACAAAATGGCCGAGGCAGAGTGCAGCGTCATCGGTGGCCACTCCATCCGCAACGACGATATTCAGTTCGGCTACGCGGTCACAGGCCTTATCCACCCCCACCAGGTCTGGCGAAATGTCGGCGCGCACGTAAATGACGCTCTCCTCTTCACGAAAGCCATCGGGACGGGCGTGATTGCCACCGCCTTAAAGAAAGAACGAACCGGCAAGGCTTCGCTGGATGCCGCCGTCGCTTCGATGACGCAACTCAATCGCGCGGCCGCCGAGGCTTTGCACCAAGTTGAGTCCAAGAGAGCGGCGCGGTG
>Ga0307471_100000250_pt1 | contig 27152 bp, 23 predicted proteins | sample atmos_gasesAM3C__2_FD_204566 | JGI IMG/M metagenome (GOLD analysis project Ga0307471, IMG submission 204566) | Hardwood forest soil microbial communities from Morgan-Monroe State Forest, Indiana, United States - atmos_gasesAM3C_515 | ecosystem: Environmental > Terrestrial > Soil > Temperate...
CGAGATCCAACATGAATCGACGCTCGTTTATCACGACTATCACCGTGGCCACTGCCGCCGCGACTGTGGGCACGGCGCGAAGCGGTCGGGCGGCGGGGTCGTCGACCGCGGTGGGGGAGTGGTCGATCATCTCGAAAAACACGGTCCGCGAAGTTCCTCTCCCGTTCGAGCCCGAGGGCAACCGCGTGAACTTCATGGTGGCGTGGAGTGGCGCCATCTGGGACGCGGCGGGGCGCCGCATGTTGGCCTTCGGGGGTGGTCACCACGACTACGCCGGCAACGAGGTGATGGCCTTCAACCCGGACTCGGGCCTATGGAGCTTACTGATGCCGCCGAGCCCCGCGCCGCCGGCGATCACCGCGGGCCCGGCGGCCTACCCCGACGGGACCCCGGCCTCGCGGCACACCTACAGCGGTATCACGTACGTGCCTTGGGTCGGCGCTGGTGGCGGCATGTTCGTCTACTCGGGCTCGCACTGGAGCCTCGGCGGCTGGGGCAGCCCGGGAACGGATACGTGGATGCTTGATCTCGCGGCGAAAGCGTGGACCCGCCTGGCCGATGCCCCCAGCGGCTACGTGGCGGCGATGGCGACCTGCGACCCGAGCCGCCAGGCCATCTGGATTGTGTCGAGCGACGGCAAGGTCTGCCGCTACGACTCCGAGCGCAATCGCTGGACGGTCGCGTCGGCGTTCCAGAACGGCTCCGATGCGGCGGCGACGTTCGTCTACCACCCAGTGACGAAGCGGCTCTACGCGGCCGGCAACACGACCTTCAACCCGCCGAAGGTCTTCGACGCCACGAGCCGGTCACCCAGCATCTCGAACTTCCCAATCATCGGGCCCAACATGGCGAAGGGCGGCCCGGTGCTCGTGGCCGATCCCCTCGCGCCGCTGCTCTATACCGTCGATCGCGGCGTGGTCTGGCAGATCGACGCGCGCTCCGGCAAGGCGGTGGCACTCTCGAGCGGTGGCGTGACGCCTACCGCCGAGAACGGCCAGGGCACCTTCGGGCGCGGTCAGCTCGACCCCCAGATGCGGCGGCTGCTCCTGGTCAACCGCATCGACGAGCCCGTCTTCGCCTACCAGCTGGCGGACGCGCCGCGGTGACCCCGCATCTCCATCTCAACAGTTATGTCTTCGATGACCTTGGGCCGCACGTACCGCGGGCGGCCTCCAGCCTCAAGCGTCCCCTCCTCGGTGAAACACAATCTGACGAAGCTGCCGCCACACGTCGCGGTGGATCAGCGTGATCGTGACGAGATAGGCGAACTCCCTTGACACATCCCAGAACCGACTTTACGATTCCGTCAACCTTCTGCTGACAGGGTACAAGGGCCCTGTCTTGGTTTTCCGGACGGAGAAATACCGGTTCCACCGTAGGATCCCGCTCCGCACCCCATTTCTGTCTGTGCAGTGGAGTTGCATCGAAAGCCTCATTTAGGATCTCAGTATCGGCCACAAGCCCTGCGCAGTGTTCTGCCTCCGGCGCAGGCTGATTGGGTGATGGTTGGTGCAGCCGAAGCAGCCGCGGCTCGTCATCGTTGCGCCTGACCGAGGCGAGTGGCACGACTTGGTGCGGGAGCGCTTCGCGGGCGACTCCGAGGTCGAGATCGTGTTGGACCGACGCGTTCGGGAACGCCGCGCCAGCGGCGTCGCGCCGGTTGTCCAGATCGAACGTCGCCACCGCGAGCGCAGGGCGTGCGACATCTCCCGGGAGTTGTCGGCCACCGGCTGGGCGGAGGGCCGGCGTGCGACCGAGCAGGTTGCACCTCGGCGTCAGCCATCCACCGTGATGTTCTCGACAATTCTCGTCGCGGCCGTTGCCTTACGAGGATACTGGGCGATCCATCACGGCTCAGTGTTGGAAGGGAACGGATGCGAGTACGCGCGGATCGCCGAGAATCTGGTCAAACACGGGGCATACGTCGGGCTCTCCGGAGAACCCGAGCTCATGTTCCCCCCGTTGTACCCCATCCTGCTCGCGCTCGGCTCGCTCATCGCGGGTTCTGTCGACGGCGCGACGCGGCTCGTCCCATTCCTCGCGGGCGTACTCCTCGTGCCCGCCGTGTTCGCCCTCGCTCGACTCCTGTATGGTCCGCGCGTCGCGCTCGGCGCCGCGGCCCTGACCGCGTTCCACCCGTTGCTCATCGATCTCTCCGGCTCCGCATTCTCGGAGGGGACCTACCTCCTCCTGATGGTGATGGCCCTCTACTGGGGGCTCCGTTCCCTGGACACCGACGCGCTCGCCCCTACGGTGTGGTGCGGGGTGATGTGCGCGCTGGCGTACCTCACCAGGCCGGAGGCGTTCTTCTACCTCGTCATCGTTTTGGGCGCGGCGCTGGTGGCGGACCTGAGACGGCCGACGTTTGTCCTCCGCTTTACGCGCCGAGCCTTGGGTCTGCTCGCGCCGTTCGTGATCCTCATCGCGCCCTACGCGGCGTACCTGTCGGTGCATACCGGGAGCCTGCGCCTCGAGGGCAAAGGCGTCATGAACTACACGATCGGGGAGCGTCGGAACTCTGGAATGAGTATGGATGAAGCGTCACTAGGGATCGGTCCGGATCTCTCGGAGGATGGTCCACAGCTCTCACCGAACCGATTCATAGCCACAACCCACCGGGGACTCTCGCCCGGCGAGATTGCGCGCTACTGGGTCGCGAGTGCCCGCCGCAACAAGATGCCGCTCCTCCAGCAGCTGCTCCTCTCCCCCGTCTTCGGCTCCGCCCTCGTCGTGGGCCTCATCACGCTCGGACTGTTCCGTCGCGCGTGGCCCTCGCGGCGGGCCCGGCGCGAGGGGGTCCTGCTTGCCGTCGCCTCGGGTCATCTCGTCCTGGCCCTCGGCTTACACTACGTCGCTCTCAGGTATCTGCTGCCCCTGCTGCCTCTATCCCTCCTGTGGGTCTCCGGCGGAGTCGACGAGGCGGCGCGATGGGGTGTGGCCTCCGCCCGGCGGGGGACGGCTCTGGGGCGGCGGGCTGCCCGGTGGCTCGATCCCGGCATCCGCGGCGTCCTGATCCTGGCGGTCCTGCTACTGGCGGCCTTGGGTGTGCGCTGGGGGTCACTACAGGACGAGGGCCCGAGGGCCCTCCTCTGGAAAGACGTCGGCACGTGGCTCGGGAACTACCGGCCCGGGCCGAAGCGAGTCATGACCGTGGCCACCGAGATCCCATACTACTCGGGAGGCCTGTCCTTCGGGATGCCGTACGCGGACGCGTCACTCGCGCTGCGATACGTGCACTCCAAGCACCCGGATTTCATCGTGCTGGTCAGGGAGGAGCACTACCGCGCGCCGTACCTCAAGCAGTGGCTCGAAGAGGCGATCCCCGACCGAGCGGCGAGGCTGATCTACCGGATCGGTCCCGCCGCGCTCCCCGAGATTGCGGTCTACGAGTGGGACGGTTCGGGACCGTAGCGGCCGTTCGATCCTTATGCCGTAGCTCTAAGAGACCAAGCGACCGGATCCGGATTCCCAGCCGCTGGGCCACGCCGCCCTGGATCCACTGGGCCGTCTTCGCTTCCGATTACTTCCAGGATGTCCGCGACGTCGGCCACGGTCGGGCGAGACTGTCGGTCGAGACCGCCCACAGGGTCACTGTCGGATTATCGAGATCCGCAGACCAGGTGAGGACCTCTTCGGTCTTCTCTGCCCCCATACTATTGCCGTCGGACAATGTCGCGAGCCCCACATCTCCTGAGCACCGTCAATGGCCGTCCTGAGCGATCCAGATTCGTTCTTCGGGACATTGTCTTGACACCGTCCAATCGAGCGGAGACAATGCGGCCCCAACATGTGTGACCTGGCGCAAGCCAGTCTCGCTACGCGGAACGCGACGGCTGGGTCGAGTGCTCGGTGAAAGACGCATATCACCCGTGAGACCGCCAGAGCCTTTCAAGCCCGCGAAGCTGTCGGTGGTCATCCCCTGCTTCAACGAAGAACAGACGCTCGCCACCTGCGTGGACCGCGTCCTCGCGATCCAGGACGAGGGGCTCTCCCTCGAGATAATCGTCGTGGACGATTGCTCGCGCGACCGCAGCGCTGCAATCGCCGCGGACCTCGCCCGCAAGCATCCCGAGGTGCGGGTGCTCCGCCACGCGAAGAATCAAGGGAAGGGGGCTGCACTTCGGACCGGGTTCCACGAGGCGACCGGAGAGTTCGTCGCGGTCCAGGATGCCGATCTCGAGTACGAGCCCATGGACCTCAGGGACCTCCTCGGCCCGCTCCGCAGCGGCAAGGCGGATGTGGTGTTCGGCTCCAGATTCCTGAGTGCTACTCCCCATCGCGTGCTCTACTTCTGGCACTATCTCGGGAATCTCTTCCTCACCTTCCTCTCCAACATGTTCACCGACTTGAACCTGAGTGACATGGAGACCTGCTACAAGGTCTTTCGGCGCGAAGTCATCCAAAGCATCGAGATCAAGGAGAATCGCTTTGGCTTCGAGCCCGAAGTGGTTGCCAAGGTCGCTCAGCAGCGGCTCCGTATCTACGAGATGGGCATCTCGTATTCGGGCCGGACCTACGCCGAAGGAAAGAAGGTCGGATGGCGCGACGGAGTGCGGGCGCTATATTGCATATTCCGCTACAACGCCCACCAGATGCCCCTCCCGATGCAGTTCCTGACCTATCTCGTGATCGGGGGCACGGCTGCCCTGGTCAATCTCGCCGCATTCCTGGCTCTCATGGCGGTGGGCGTGCCGCTCTCCGCCTCCGCCCCTATCGCCTTTGTCGTCGCCGCCGCGCTGAACTATCTCCTCTGCGTCAAGCTCCTCTTCTATCGGAAGATACGGTGGAACGCCTTCCTCGAGCTAGCCGTCTACGGCATGGTGGTGGTCGTGGGGGGCGGCCTCGACCTCGGGATCACGAGTATGCTCCACAGGGCCGGTGTCTCGCCGTGGCTTGCGAAGTCAATCGCCTCACTCGTCGGCGTCGTCTTCAATTTCCTCGGCCGCCGCTTCTGGGTATTTCCGCCAAAGCATCCGTGAGCCAGTCCGGCGGGAACGGATCGGAACCGACCTGGACCGGGAACCTGGCACGGGTCGTGGTCTGGGTCCTTTTGGCGCTCGGGGTGGCCCTGAGACTCCGCGTCTACCTGTTCAATCGCTCGCTCTGGCTGGACGAAGCGATGCTGGCGCTGAACATCATGGCGCGCCCGTTCGGCAGACTGCTGGAGCCGCTCGAGTTCAACCAGGCGGCCCCGCTTGGCTTTCTGTTCGCGGAGCGCACTGCGGTGAATCTCTTCGGCGGTAGTGAGTATGCCCTCCGCTTCTTTCCGCTCGTGTGTGGAATCGCCTCGCTCTTTCTCTTCTGGAGGGTTGTCGGGTGGCTTCTCTCCCCCCGGGCGGCCGCGGTGGCATTAGGACTCTTCGTCCTCGCAGATCGCCTCGTCTACTACTCGTCCGAGACGAAGCCCTATTCGACCGACGTTGCCGTCGGCCTCCTGGTGTGGTGGGTGGTGGCACGTGGAGACGCGCCGAGCGCCGCGCCGGCCCGGGCTGGGGGATGGGTGAGCGCCGTCGTGGGGGCGGTGGCGATATGGTTCTCGTATCCGGTGGTCTTTCTCCTGGGAGGGGTGGGACTGCGCTGGGCATGGCGTCAGACGAAGGCCAGGCAATGGCGCGCGCTCGCTGCCGTCGTAGCGACGGGTGCCATCTGGGCCGCGAGCTTCGCCGCGGCGTACGCCGTGTCGCTCCGCGGGGTGACCCAGGACACGCAGCTCGCCGATTTCTGGCGGGAGGCGGCGGCCCCTCTTCTGCCGCGCTCGTACGAGGACTGTCTCTGGTGGATCAAGGCGTTCGGGCGGATCGCCGCGCTTCCGCTCGGACGGGAGGTCGAAGAGATCGTCGCCCTCGCTGCCGTTCTGGGTGGCGTGGTGGTGTACAGCACCCGGCCTGATTGGTTTTTCCGCACCGTGATCCCTGGAGGGCTCGCTCTGCTCGCCTCCGGCCTTCACATGTATCCACTCGCCGACCGCCTTTGGCTCTTCATGATCCCGGGCTTGCTGATCCTGGTGGCCGCGGGACTGGATACATTGTGGTCGAGGGCCGGAAGCGCCTGGCCGCTCGTCGGAGTGGTGTTTGGATTTCTGCTGCTCGCTCACCCAACCTTGTACGCGGCCTATCATCTGGTGAGGCCGCAACAGGTGGAGGAAACGCGGCCGCTGCTCCAGTACCTCGCTCGGGAGCGCCGCGCTGGCGACGTCCTGCACTTCTACTACGAGTCAGGCCCGGCGGCCCGGTACTATGCCGAGCGGGGCGTGATCCAGCTCGACGACGCCGTTCTGGGAGTCTTCGCGCGGAACGATCTCGGCCGCTACTTGCGCAGCTTCGAAACCCTGCGCGGCGCCGGCCGCGTATGGATGCTGTTCTCGCATGTGAATGTCGAGCGCGGTCTCAATGAGGAGGAACTGGCGGTGTTGGCGCTGGACGCCCTCGGCAAGCGGGTGCTGGTGCGACGGACCACGGGCGCCGCGCTCTACCTCTACGATACGGGCGGCTGACCCGCGCGCTGGCGGGCCGCGGGCGAAGCTAACCGGGGGCCGCGGACGCACGTGAAGCGCGTCTTGAGCCGCAGGAACGGTCGCTCGAGCACCACGGCCGCGAGGCACGGTCTGATGGAAGATGTAGAGACCAGACGAGATCCGCCCGAGATAGACGAGGATCGGATGAGCGAGGAGCCCGCCCCCGGCCACCAGGACGACCTCCAGCATGATCGCGAGGATGACGAACTCCCCGAGCCCTTGCTTGAATGCCTCGTTGAGCAATGGATCCATGGCAGCAACTCCGAGTATAGCGATCCGGCGCGTGCTTGCCCGCGGTTGCGCCTCGGCGGCGAGCGGGGCGGCGAGGAGGCTGCCCGCCGAGGTGCCGAGGAACGCCCGCCGGTCCAATCCCGGTCCTCTGGGGGAGGGCTTCGCTAGGACTTCCTGTCGGCCTTTAGCCCACATTTTCGTTTTGATCGCTGAATCGACCAGGCGATAATCGCTCAACGCTCGCAGAAAATGCGGGCTCCTGGGGTGCCTCGCCGGTACGGAGGGCATCATCCAGTGGGTGACGCCGAATGTGTCCCGATTCGCCTCTCATTCAACCCTCAACTGCGCGTCGAGTTCCGCGGTGCTACGGTCACGTCCGATGCGGGTCTCTTGCTTCCGCGCGAACTGGATGAACGCCTCGGCTTCAGCGCGCTCATCGAGCGACACTTCAGCGATCCCCGCACGGGACGCAACTGTCAGTTCCCGCTGGCCGACCTGTTTCGTCAGTCGATCTATAGCCGCCTAGCCGGGTACGAGGACACGAACGACGCCGAGCGACTGGCCGAAGACCCCACGTTTCGGATGCTGGCGTCACGGGAGCGGCGAAACACGAGCGTCGCGCTCACGTCCACGCTGCATTGGTTCGAGACGGAGGTCCTGGCGGAGGAGCGGAACTACGGCGGACTGACTCGCGTGAACGCGGACTTGATCCAACACGTGGCGGCGCGATCGCCCCGCCGACGCGTGACGCTGGACATCGACAGCTCCGAGAGCCCCGTCCATGGGACGCAAGAGCAGTCCGCGTACAACGGCCACTTCGAGTCCGTCTGCTACCACCCGCTCTTCGTGTTCAACCCGGAGGGCGACTGCCTCGCCGCGAAACTCCGCCCGGGCAATGTCCACAGCGCGGAAGGATGGGACGAAGTCCTGCTGCCCCTCCTTGATCGGTATCGCCGGCGCCAGCAGAGAGTCGTGGTCCGGGCGGATGCCGCATTCGCCATGCCCGCGTTCTACGAGGCCCTGGAACGCCGCGGCGTGCGCTACGCGATCCGGCTGCCGGCCAATGACGTCCTGGAGCGGCAGATCGAGGATCTGCTGATCCGGCCCCGCGGCCGACCGAGCCACGCTCCACTGGTCCGCTATCGGAGCTTCGAGTATCAGGCGGCGTCGTGGGACCGGCCGCGAGGCGTGATCGCCAAGGTCGAGCATCATCTCGGGGAGCTCTTTCCACGAGTGGGCTTCATCGTCACCACGCTCACGGGGACCAACCGGGCGGTCGTCCGCTTCTACAACCAGCGCGGAACGGCCGAGCAGTGGATCAAGGAAGGCAAGACCGCCACTCACTGGACGCGCCTGTCCTGTCACCGGTGTCGGGCCAACGAGGTCCGCCTTCTGCTCGGGGTCATCGCCTACAACCTCGGCAATCTGCTCCGTCGGCTCGTCCTGCCGGTCGCCATCCAAAGCTGGTCCCTCACGAGTCTCCAGCAGCGACTGTTCAAGACGGGTGGGCGGCTCATCCGGCATGCACGATACTTCATCCTCCAGCTGGCCCAGAGCCACTTGACGGCGAGGCTCTTTCGGCAGATTCTCGGGCGCCTCGAGCGGCTGGCGTGGCACCCGACCTGATCGGGCGGACGGCGTGGGGGCCAGTGACAAACGAGCGACACGGGGCGGCGTGTCTCTGAGACCGATGGTCGCCGAAGACAGAGCCTCGGAACTTGAGCCGGCAGCAGCACGGACGCGCGGAGAACGAGCCGTATGCGGTCCGGCGGCTACACAAGATGGGGTGATTGGACGCATCTCGGGCGGCCGACAACCACGGGAGAGACGGGACGATGGGCCATCTCGGAAATCCCGACTTAAACATCCCGCTCTCGTCGCCCAGGATGTGCCCGCTTGCAATCGCGCGGTAGCGGGCGACGCCGGTCTCGTAGGGCACGTTGTCCGCCGTCAGCTCGTGTTACCGAGTCTCACGCGGCGAGGGTGCTCCGATCAGGACGCGAGCGCAGGGCCCGCCTGGTCAAAGCCCTCACGAGGCCTATGCGTCACGAGAATGACTTGTGTCAACATATCGGAAGAGGCGAACGGGATGACCGACAGGATGGTTGCCTCGTTAAATGCGACGAGGGGCGCAAAAGTGGGTCCATGTCAGAAAGTCCGGTCTACGCTCCTTGACCGGACCACCGAACAATATACGACCGCGGGGATCATACCCGAAGAGCAGCTCGAACTCGACGCCAGAGCCCTGTTCTTATTCGATGGCCGGCGCTCATGAGGGTTGGTTGCTCGCCGGCGCCCGCCGCCGCGTTTGGCCTGATCGTGCACCCCATCATGGACTGGGCGGAATCGACGCCATGACGAATCAGGGCTCCCCCTCCCTTCGGATGCTCGCGGTGAAGGCGGCGGCTTGGTATGGCGCCACGCGGCTCTGGGGCCAGTTCGTGTCCTGGGCGGTGACCATCCTGCTCGCCCGTCTACTTCTGCCTCTTGACTACGGTCTCTTCGCGATAACACTGAGCGTGCTCGCCCTCGTTGAGCTGTTACAGGAGTTCGGCCTGGGCACGGCGCTCATCCAACGCCAAGACGTGACTCGCCAACAGCTAAATGCCGTCTTCTGGATTGTCGCCTTGACAAGCCTGCTGTTGACGGCAGCGACGTTCGTGGCCTCCGGAACGATTAGCCAGTTCTACGGAGAGCCCAGCCTCGTGTGGCCTCTGCGACTCATGTGCCTGACCTTTCTGTTGAACTCCCTTGGGGTGGTTCCCTACAGCCTCCTCACGAAGGCGATCAATCTCCGACAGCGCTCGCTGGCCGAAGCCTACGGGACCACCGCAGCGGCGCTCGTCGCCCTGACACTCGCCTATCTTGGGTACGGCGTAGGGGCCCTGGTGATAGGACAAGTGGTGCGAGCCGTCATCCTGAACGTGTCCCTCTCCTTCTTTGCTGGATGGCTGCCCGACGTGCACGTCGATTTTGGCGGGACCCGCGCACTCCTGACGTTTGGGGTGGGCATCGCGGGCAGCAATGTCATCGGCACAGCGACGACCGCCACGACCACCTTCCTCATTGCCCGCTTGCTCTCCGGGACGGCGGTTGGGCTCTACGCCATGGCGCAGAGCCTCACCGATGCGCCGATCCGCCTCACGGCGGCGATCCTTAACCAAGTCTCGCTGCCCATGTTTTCGAAACTGCAGCACGATCCGGTGTCTCTCGCGGCTTCCTTTCTGAAGATGTCCAAGTATCTCGTCATGCTGACCCTCCCGCTGCAGATCGGCCTCGCACTGGTCGCGCCCGATCTGATTCCCCTCCTCCTCGCGTCGAAATGGGAAGCCGTGACCTTCCCGTTTCAGGTCCTGTGTCTGGAAAGTAGCGTGACCCTCTTCACGATCACGTGCCTTCCTCTTCTGACGGCGCGCGGTCGGGTGAGCCTTCTCTTCAAGGTGGCCGTATGCTGGTTCGCTGCACTCACCGCCGCGACCATTGCCGGCATTCCATTCGGGCTGGCTGGCGTGATGATCGCCCGGTTGGCCAGCATCGCGCCGATCCGCGTCTTTATGCTGATGGCCACCCTGCGCGAGCTCGAGCTCGCTCCAGCAGTGTACCTGAGACGCCTTGCCTCGCCCCTGTGCGCCGTTGCTCTCATGGTGCTCGCCGTCACGCTGCTTCAGCGCAGCTGGCCGGTCCACGCCAACCAATTGGGGCTCCTCGTCGCCAGCATCGCGGCTGGGGCAATCACCTACCTTGTGGCCCTGCTTCTGCTGGACCGAACCCTCGTCACCGAGCTCAGAACACTGCTAAGAGACCTGTTCTCCGTCTCGCGGGCATAGCAGACCGACGCTGACGGCGAAGGCACGTGCCGCGAGGCTGATGATCACGGTGTTCACGGGCGCGTAGTCCTGAACCCGGGTCCGGGTCGTCGTATCAACCGACGTCCACACCTTCGGGGAGAGTGATCGGCGCCGCCGCCCCCACGCAGATATGGTCAGCCTCCAGTTTCCGGATTTAGACACTCGCTCATGACCGTGGCCACCGAGATCCCATACTACTCGGGAGGCCTGTCCTTCGGGATGCCGTATGCGGATGGGGCACTCGCCCTGCGATACGTCCACTCCACGCGCCCTGACTTCATCGTGCTGGTCAGGGACAAGCACTACCGCGTGCCGTACCTCAAGGAGTGGCTCGAGGAGGGAATCCCTGACCCGGCGGCGACGCTGATCTACCGGGTCGGGCCCGCCTCGCTCCCCGACGTCGCGATCTACGAGTGGCACACCTCTTGACTGTGGCGGCGGCTCTCGGTGGGGATGACGTGCTCGACGGCGGGCTCGCGCGGTCACGCGCGAGGAGACCATCTACTTCGGACGCGGCCGCTGCTGATACGCTTCCACGATCTTCCCGAGCATCAGCGCGCACTCGAGGCGGTAGTAGAACCGGCGGCTAGAGCGCAGGGTGGTCAGCCAGCGCGCCACATTGATCAGCAGGGCGCGCACCAGGTGCCGCGGGACGCCCAGCCAGCGCACCGCCTCCAGACCGACCCGATTGATCCGGACCTCCATGCGTCCGTGCTGGTAGTAATACGCCTGAAAATACGCCTTCCGCAGGCGCTGCGGCTCCACGGGGTGGTACACGATCGCGTCGGGGACGTAGAGCAGGCGCTCTCCCGCTGCCAGCATGCGTTGGCCCAGGACCACGTCCTCCCCGCGAATAGGGGTGGTACCCATCGGTCCGAGGCGCGGATCGAAGGTGCCGTAGCGCGTGAAGGCGTCCCGCCGAAACGCCATGTTCGCGCCCCACGGAGGCTTCTCCACCGGCTTGAGCTGATCGCCGAACTGGTACCGGATGATGGCAGTCATGAGGGCATAGGGTCCGGTCTCGGCGTACCAGCTCGGGCGGGGCGTCGACCAGACCGGCACGATCTGCCCCCCGATCCCCAGGCACTTGGGGTCGTCGAACGGTTTGCAGACTGCGCCGAGCCAGTCGGCATCGAAGATGACGTCGTCATCCGTGAAGGCGAGGACGTCCGCCTTCGCCTGGGCGATTCCGGTATTGAGCGCGTTCGACTTCCCTTGACGAGGCTCGAACACGTAGCGGCAGGGAAGGGTCCCCCGGCGGATCGCCGCATCCACCACCGCCTTGGTGTCGTCGCTGGAGTTGTTGTCGACGAGCACGAGCTCCCACGCCAACCCGGCGGGCTGCCGGATTTGCTCGAGGCTGCGCAATGCCTTCTCGAGGAGCGTCGCTCGATTGTAGCTGCAGAGGATGACCGAGAGGTTCATGGGCAGCCTCCTGCGTAGGCTACTATGACGGTGGCCGCCCATGCCATTACTCCCCACGCGAGTTCGCCGCCATCTGGAACGGGTCTCGCTGTGGTCCATGCGGTTCCGGCCCTCGGTCGATACCCACTACGTGCGCAGCGGCCCTCCCCGCGCATCGCTCCTGGCCGCCGGCGACCTGGTCTTGAGCCGGGACGTCGAGGAGGCGATCCGGCATCACGGGGCGACGACCATCTTCGCTCCTTTGACGCCGATTCTCGACGGATGCGACCTGCGGGTCGCGAACCTCGAGAGCCCGCTGATCCGACGCGAAGCGAAGCCAGGAGCCCTGGGCGGAGTGCTCAAAGCAGCCCCGGAGAGCGTGGAAGCCCTCGCAGTGGCCAGATTCGACCTCGTGATCCTGCAGCTCCACTGGGGCGTGGAGTTCGCCATGTACCCGTGGCTCTCCCACCGAGACCGGGCCAGACGCTTCGTCGAGGCGTGAGCCGATCTGGTTCTCTGCCACCACGCGCACGTGCCGATGGGAATCGAGGTCTGGAAGGCGGGCCTCATCGCCTACGGCCTTGGCAACCTCGTGTTCCCGGGTCGCGGCATCTTGCCAGTGGGCACCCCTGGAACTACCGCTCCCTTGTGCTGAAGGTCTTCTTCGGGCGCGGCGGAGTCAGCCACGCGCATATCATCCCGGTCGAGATGCGCCCGGACTTCACCGTCGCGCCCTCGGCGGGGACGAGACGGGCCGAGCTCGGCGCCATCGCGAGGGCATCGCGGGGTGTGCAGGACGCCAAAAAGTTGGCCCGGATCGAGAAGAATCAGCTCGCCCGGGAGACGCTCGGCTGGTTGGCGGCGCTCGATCCGCCAGGCGGGCTCACCGCACCTCGGCTCGCCGAGCTGGCGGCTCTTCTGACCGCCCCCCGCCAGGCACGGATGCTCGCCTGGCTCCGTGAGCAGTCATCTGCCAGCGCGCACGAGGCCGGCGACTTCCTGACATCCCTCGCTGGGACTATCGAAGCGCCCAGCGGACTTGAGCTTCAGTCCTGGCAGGCGCGGCGGGCCGCGCTTCGCCCGCGTGTGGAGACTTTGGCCTCTGAGTTCAAGACCGCGCAATCACTTTCAGGAAAGCTGCCGTAACTCCCGGCACGCAAGATTCAATCACAACAATTGACAGCTTAGAAACGGTCCTCTACCCTTCCGACCACAAGGGATGCGCCGCGCGGCGCACCCTGCCTCTCGGGCTGCGGACCATCGAAAAGTTCTCGTCGAAGAGAGACCACGTGATGACCTGCGAGTGGCACCATTGACGCCCGGCCGGCGCGGCGTGGACGGCCTCCTCCTGGGGGCCTTCTATCTCTTCGAGCTCTGCGCGCTGATCCTGGCGTTCGATCTGCCGCGGCTCTCCGGCCGATCGCTACGCTCCGCGATCGGCAGCGCGGTCGGCGTGTTTGCCATCCTCGGCCTGCTGGGTATCGTGATCTCGGTGCTCCTGATCGTCCGGCAGCATCTGAGGCCGCGGCGTGAAGGCGTGAGGCGCTTCGGCCTGACGCTGGCGATCAACATCCTGCCGCTGGCCCTGGTGATCGGGGTGGGGGAGATCGTCACGCGGATCCTCACAGAGCGGACGCTCGAAGGGGAGCAGTTCATGGGCACGCCGCTCGTGCCCCGCGACTGGGGATACGAGGTGGCCCGCAACCGGGCCTTGCTCGACCGGGCGAAGCACGAGAGTCCGTACATGGTGCCGGACCAGCTCCTCGGCTGGACGGTGGGCCCGGCTCGGCGAAGCAAGGATGGCCTCGACCAGAGCAGCATGGAAGGCATTCGCAGCGTCCGCGCCGGCGTCTCGTTTGCGGAGAGACACTCCGACCGGCGGGTTGCCCTCGTCGGCGACTCGTTCACGTTCGGTCTCGATGTGGCATACGAGGACTCCTGGGGCTCTCGGCTCGAGGAGCTCCTCGGATCGGGGACGCAGGTCCTGAACTTCGGCGTCTCCGGCTACGGTATCGACCAGGCGTATCTGCGCTACACGCGGGATGCGCGGCCGTGGCATGCGCGCGTGGTCATCCTGGGGGTGTTCCCGGGAGATCTCGGGCGGACGATGAGCCTGTACCCGTTCATCTATTTGCCCGGCTCGGAATTGCCGTTCGCCAAGCCGCGGTTCATCATGAAGGACGGCGCGCTATCCCTGATCAACGTTCCGGTGCCGAGCGTGGAGTCCCTTCTCGCCACGAGCTCGGTCAGTCGGCTGCCCTACGTGGACTACGACATGGACTACCGCGAGTCGGAGTGGCGGTGGCGCCCCTTCCACCTCTCTCAGCTCGTTCGGATCGTGCTCTCCCGCTATCCGGTCCACCGCACGCCGCGCCCCGAGATCTCTCCGGAGGCCCTCCGGGCCGTGAACGGGGAGCTGATCCGCGACTTCGTCCGCCTCGTTCGCGCCGACGGATCCATCCCCCTCGTCCTCTACATGCCGGGGCGGAACGACTATCTCCCATCGGCCCACGACCCGAAGAGTCTGCCGGTCGTCACCCGCGAAGTCCTCCACCAGGTGGGTGTCGAATTCACCGACCTGACGCCCTGCGTCGGCGCGATCCCGGAGGCCGAGCGGTTCGTCCCGGAAAAGCGGCACTATTCCCCGCGTACCAGCACCGCCATCGCGAGCTGCCTGAAGGAGCTGGTCTCGAGTCGTCTGTGATCTGCGAAATTCTCGTGACGCGCTTGCCTTCGGCCGATTCGAGGGCACACTGAAGACGTGAGCGTGCCGGTCGCGGTCATCATCCCCGCCTACAATGCCGAGCGCTTTCTGGCCGAGACGCTCGAGAGTGTCCGGGCTCAGACCGCGCCCCCGAGTGAAATCATCGTGGTCGACGATGGCTCGACCGATCGCACCGCGGAGGTCGCGCGCCGCCACCGCGCGACTGTGTTGAGCCAACCGAACGTCGGACCGAGCGCGGCCCGCAATGCGGCGATCCGCCACACCGAGCAGCCGTGGGTGGCGTTTCTCGACGCCGACGACGTCTGGGAGCCTGACAAGCTCGCGGTCCAGTGGCAGGCGGTTCAAATCTGTCCCGAGGCGGGCGCCGTCTTCAGCGACTTCGTCGAATTCGACGCGAACGGGCCCGTCGGGGCGCCGTACTTCTCCCGGAAGCCGCATTACTGGGCGGTCAAGCGGACCGAAATTGCGCCGGGACTGATGGTGTGCGACCGGGACAGCCTCGGCCAGCACACGCTCGAGGGAAACTTCTTCGCGCCCTCGACGCTACTGGTGCGCCGCAGCCTGCTCCTGCAAATCGGGCTCTTCGATCCGGGGGTGTGGGGACGCGAGGACATAGACTGCATCCTGCGACTCCTAACGGTGTGCCCGATGGCGGTCGTCGAGAGGCCCCTGATGCGGAGCCGGTTGCACCTGACGAACCTGACCCAAGATCACTATCGGATGGCGCAGGCCGGCATCGCCCTTGCCCAACGCGTGATCCAGAACCCGACCAGATATCCGGCCGGAGCAGTGGAGAAGTACCGGAAGCAGTGGCCGGTATGGGAACTGAATGCCGGGCGTTTCGCGGAAGATCGGGGCGATCTCGGGGGCGCCCGTCGGCACTATATGGCGTCCTGGCGCCTCGGAGGAGGATTCACCGCGCTAGGCTCCGCAGTCCTGTCCTGGTTCCCGACGCCGGTGCGCGGCGCCACACGTGCCCTGCGGCATCGACTCCTTCCCGCCGCCGGCCGAACCTAGAAACCGCAACCGATGCGCTGCGTGCTGACCACGAAATTATCGAAGTAGCGCTCCTGGGCCTGCGGCGCGCCGTCGTTCCAGTAGTTCTCGAGGTACACGACGTTGATGCCGTAGTCGCGGTAGCTGCCCATCCACCCGAGCCCGGTCTGGCTCGCCTCGAGACGATCGTCGATCCACAACTCGAAGGCGCCGTTCGACCGGCCCGGATCGTTCAACTTGGCCCGCGTCTCGATGCAATACCAGCGACCCACTGCGGTGCGCTCAAAGAGTCGTGTCTTGCTCCACGACCACGGTAGCCACTCGAGGTGCGGGAAGTCGTTGTATTCCTCGGTCCGGAGGCTACCGCGGAAGCCGATGCCGGAAGCCCCGACGATGGCGAGACGATCTGTTGGGTCCTCGGCCGCGCTCCCGGACCACACGTGCGCGATCATGGCCTGGGCGTACTGTGGCGTGGTCAGGCTCTGCGCGCGGGACATCTTGTTGCCGCCGCCGCCGACCCACCCAGGGCCGTAGCGGACCAGGACACGCCAGTAGACGTCGCGATAGATCTCGGTACCCGCGTCCACCGGGCGGAAATTCGACGCCGGAACCTTACCGAAGGCCACGTGGAGGAACCCGGCGTCGACCTGGCGGGGGGCGGTCCACCGGGCGCGCATCCCCGCCGAGCCCCCGTAGCCCACACCCGGGGTGCGCTCGAAGAGGCCCTGCCGATTTCCGTGCTCGAAGTACCGGGCCAGGCGATCTTCCTCGAAGTCGTCGCACCAGATCCACCCGGGCCGCGGTGCCGCGCACTCGCCCACCGGCCCCCGGATAGCCCGTACCGTGACCGGAACGCTCAAGCTCTTGCCTTCGCTCGACACCACCATCCGCGCCGTCCCGGGCGCGAGCGCCGTGACCACACCCTCCGGTGAGACGCTCGCGACCGCGGGATCGAGGCTCGAAGCCGATACCACACGTTCCGCGAGAACTCGCCCGCGATCGTCCTTCGGGTCCGCGAAGAGCTGCAGCGTCTCGCCGACTCGGAGCTCCCCGGACGCCGGCACGACGGTGAGTGTCGAGACCGGCGCGCTCGACCGGATCGGTTCGCCGCTCCCGCACGCGGCGATCAGGAGCGCGACGCAGGCAACGATCCCGTCGCGTAGCATGGCAGACCAATCTTATAGCACCAGCGGTTGAGGCGTCCGGCCGCATTCGCCCCGCGGGGAGGGGCACGCAGAATCTGCACACGCGACCTCGGAGGCCTCGACCTGAACTCCACGCGCGACGCCTTTACTCGCTCGTGGATTTCCATATACTAGCGGTCACTTTTGTCGTGATCCCACCAATTCTCGTGTCCGTGATCCTTCCGACGGTGGCCGTGGCGAGTCGTGCTGCTTGCCTCGACCGCGCCCTGGAGAGTGTGCTGACGCAAGTCGGTATCCGCGTGGATCCGATCGTCATCGTCAACGGGCCAGATTGCGATCGGGACGTGATCGACGCGCTCCGGCGACGGCGTGATATCCGGGTACTCCGGCGTCGGGAGCCGGGCCTGGGGAAGGCAATCGCGGCGGGTCGCGAGATCGTCGAAGCGCCGTACTTCGCGGAGCTGGACGACGACGATTGGTTTCTGCCCGGCGCGTTGGCCGCTCGGGTGGCGCGCATGGAGGTGGATCCGACCATCGACGCGGCAGTCACCAGCGGCTACCTGCGCACCGCTCGAGGCGACGTCCTGAACGTGCCGAAGATCTCGCGCTGCGCGCAGGACCCGCTGCGGGCGATCATCGATCGGATGTGGCTCACGCCAGGGGCTGGTCTCTATCGGACTGCCACGATTACCGCGACCTATTTCTCCGGCATGCCGCCGCACCTCGAGTGGACGTACCTGGCGCTGCGGCTCGCGCTCGAGCGGCGGATCGCCTTTCTCGACGCCCCCACGTTCGTCTACAGCGCGGACACCCCCGACTCGCTGTCGAAGTCGAGCGAGCACGTCCTGCGCCAGCCGGGCGCGCTGCAGGCGGTAATGCGCATGGCGCTCCCGCCGGACGTGCGACGGGCGCTGCGTCGCAAGTACGTGGCCGCCCTGCACGGGGCGTCCGTGAGGGACCTCGAGCAGGGACGAAAGTCGGACGCGTGGAAGTGGCATTTCCGGACGCTACTCCATATGTACGGCTGGCGCTATCTGACCTACACGCGGCACCTGTTCGCCTGAGCCGGAGCGCGACGCGTGACGTTTCCGACCGAGATCCTGTTGCTGGAGGTAGACGCGGGCGACAAGCGCCTCCTGCTCGAGTGGGCGCGGTCCGGGGTGCTGCGAAACTTCGCCGCGCTCCTCGATCGGGGCCTCGTGGGCCATACCATGGCCCCGCGCGGGTTCTTCGTGGGCTCGACCTGGCCGTCGTTCTACACCGGGGTCTCGCCCGCTCGGCACGGCATTCACAGCCTCGCCATGCTGAGACCCGGGATGTACGAGGTGGCGCACCTGCCGACCGGCGAGCACGTCAAGCCCGAGCCGTTCTGGAACCATCTGAGTCGGGCCGGGAAGCGGGTGGCCGTGCTCGATATCCCGCTGTCGGGAATCAGCGAGGAGATCAACGGGATCCAGACGGTGGAGTGGGGCTCGCACGACGAGAACTACGGGTTCCAGGCGTGGCCGCCTTCGCTGAAGGCGGAAATCAGGTCGAAGTTCGGGCCGCATCCCCTCGAGGGATCCTGCAACTGCGACCATCGGACCCCGGCCGAGTTCAGGGAGCTCCGGGACACCTTGGTCCGCGGGGTCCACACGAAGGCCGAGCTCACTCGCCACTACCTCCGGCAGGGCGGCTGGCAGTTCTTCGCGCAGGTCTTCACCGAGAGCCACTGCGTGGGCCATCAGTGCTGGCACCTCCACGCCCCCGACCATCCCGGCCACGAGGCCGAGGTCGCGAGGCTCACCGGAGATCCGATCAAGGACGTGTACGTGGCCATCGACGCGGCCGTCGGTCGAATCCTGGCCGAGGTCGGATCCGACACGAAGGTGATCGTCCTGGCCGGGCACGGCATGGCGCACAAGCACGGCGCGCAGTTCCTCCTCCACGAGATGTTGATCCGTCTGAAGGTGGCCGAGCCCCCGGCCCCGGTCGGGGCGGCGCCGCCACCTCCCCGGCTTCGCGATCGGCTGGACGCGGTGCTGGCGTGGGGTTGGCGTCGCCTCCCTGGCGGGGTCAAGGGATCGTTCAGGTCCGTCCGCGGCCGGCTCCGTGGGTGGATCGACGGGCCGGACGGCATCCCGGCTCCGAAGCTCGATCATGCGCGCAGCCGGTGCTTCATCGTGGACAACGGGTTCGCGGTTGGTGGGATCCGATTCAACCTGGTGGGCCGCGAGCCGGCCGGCCTCGTGCGACGGGGCGAGGAGATGGACGCGCTCTGCGATCTGCTCGAGCGCGAGCTCCTGGAGATCCGTGACCTCGAGACGGGCAAGCCGGTGGTGGCGGCGGTCACGCGCACCCGCGGCCTGTACGAGGGCGAGCACCTCGACTGCTTCCGGACTTGCTGGTGGAATGGAACCCCGAGCTGCCGCTCGGCTCCGCGAACGCGGGCAGGGCGGGCAGCGGTCGGATGCGCGTCGGATCCGAGGCGATCGGGGTGGTCGAGGGGGAGAACCGCTACTGCCGCACCGGCGAGCACCGGCCCGAAGGGCTGTTCGTGGCCGTGGGGGGCGGGATCAAGCCAGGAAAGGTAGAGCGAACCGTGTCGATCATGGATTTCGCCCCGACCTTCACGGGAATGCTGGGGGTCGACCTGCCGAACGTGGACGGCACACCGGTCGAGGAGCTGCTATGAATCGGCGACACTATGTCGGGATCCTGGTCATCTCTTTCGCCACCCTCCTCCTCGAGCTGGCGTTGACGCGCGTGCTCTCGGTGGCCCTCTGGTATCACTTCGGCTTCCTGGTCATCTCGACTGCGCTGCTCGGGTTCGGCGCCTCCGGGGTGGCGCTGGCGCTGTGGACCGGGCTCCGCGAGCGGGCCCCGTTGGATCGGACGCTCGCCCTGCTAGCCGGCGGGTTCGGGCTGGCCACCGTCGGCAGCTTCTGGGCCATGCAGCACATCCCGTTCGATCCGTTCAGCCAGGAGGGCGCCTTGGCCCACGACGCGGTGATGCTCCCCCTGTACTATCTCGCGCTGGCGTTTCCGTTCTTCTGGTCGGGGCTGGCCATCGCGCTCCTGCTCACGCGCGGCGCGCATCAGGTGAATCGGCTTTACGCGGCCGATCTGCTCGGCGCGGGCGCAGGGTGCGCCGCGCTGGCCGCCATCATGCCGCTCGTGGGCGGCTCCGGCACCGTGCTGCTCGCCTCCGCCTTCGCGTTCCTCGCGGCGGCCATCTTCGGCTTCCGCGAAGCCCGCCTGGTCAGCACCACCGCGATGGCCCTCGGGCTCGTGGCCCTGGCGCTGGCCCCCCTGGGCGACCGAATTCTCCCGATAACAGTGGCGGCGAGCAAGAGCCATCCCATCCTGCCCGCCCCGCCGCGGCCGGCACCGATCTACACCGCGTGGAATGCCATCTCGCGGGTGGACGTGTACGCGCTGGCGGCGGATCCGGACAAGGGCTGGCCAGGGCCCGGCATCGGGATCGTGATCGACGGCGGCACCGCCGCCACTGGGATGGGAGATCTGAGTGCGGGCGTCCAGCATTGGCTCAAGAGCGCTGACTACCATCCGCCCGGACTGGCGTACGTCGGCAAGGAGCGGCCCCGAGTGCTCATCCTGGGCTCAGGGGCTGGTCGGGAAGTGCTCGAGGCGCTGTACTACAAGGCGTCATCTGTCACCGCGGTGGAGATCAACCCGATCATCAACGACATCGTCTCCCGCCGGATGCGCGCCGCGCTCGGAGGCCTCTTCGACGACCCGGCGGTGCACCTCGTCACCGCGGAGGGCCGCAGCTTCGTCCGGCGCTCGACCGAGACCTACGACGCGATCCTTTCGGTCTATACCTTCAGCAACGCGGCGCTCACGGCCGGGTCCCTCGGGATGGCCGAAAACTACATGTTCACGCGAGAGGCGATCGCAGACTATCTGGACCGCCTGAGCCCCGACGGAGTCTTGCTGATCGCGCGCCCACCGTCCCAGGTCGCGAGGCTCATCACGACGACGCGCGAGGTGTTCGAGCGGAGCGGACGGGGCAGTCCGGCCCAGCATTTGCTGGCGTTTCGGGGGCCGCTTATGCCGTGGGGCCCGCGGAACGACCACACGGTCTTCATGCTGAAGAAGTCACCCTGGACGCGGACCGAGGTGAGCAGCCTGGTGGAGCGGCTCAGCGCGGGGGATGGTCCATCGGGGGCCCGCTCGGCACCGGAGATCCTGTACTCGCCGTTTCACGCGAAAGCGGGCACGCTGTACTCGGATCTGTACTATGAGATCCTGAGTGCTCCCGATCTCGAGCGGTTCTATGCGGCCCAGCCGTTCGACATCTCTCCCTCGACAGATGATCGACCCTTCTTCAATCAGCAGGCCCGCTGGTCGCGTCTGGCATTCCGCGGGCTCAATCAGACGGGGACGACCGCCGGGACAGAAAGCATGCTGATCCTGCTGCTGGTCCAGGCGACCGTGGTCGCGGGGCTCCTGATCCTCTTCCCCCTCGTACGCTTCTCTCGGCAGGGCCTCCGGACCGCCGGCTGCTGGTCGTACCTGGTTTACTTCGCGGGGTTGGGTCTGGGCTTCATCATGATCGAGATCGCCCTGCTGCAGCGCTTCACGCTCTTTCTCGGCGAGCCGATCTACGCCTTCGCCGCAGTGCTGGGCAGCCTCTTGGTCTTCACCGGCGCCGGGGCCTACCTCGGCGAGCGCCTGAGTCGACGAGCGGGCGCGGGGATCGGGGTCGCGGTGCCGGCGGTGCTCGTGTTCCTGGCGGTGACCGCGGTGGGCATGCCTCGCGTGTTCGACATGACTCTCGGTTTAGGACTACCCTGGCGGGTGATCATCTCGGCCGCCCTGGTGGCCCCGCTCGGACTGGTGCTGGGTATGCCGTTCCCGCTGGGCCTCGTCGCGGTCGGCGCGGGGGCGCCCGCGCTGGTGCCGTGGGCCTGGGGGGTGAACGGGTTCTTCACGGTGATCGGCTCGGTGATCGCGATGCTGCTGGGCATGATGTTCGGGTTCTCGACGGTGCTGATGGTGGCGGGGGCATGTTACGTGATGTGTTTCCTGGCGGTCCGAGTGGGAGCCTGGCAGGTTGGCTGAGCTTCACGAGAGCTTCGTCCGCGAGGAAGACGTCCCGGCGGGGTCGGACCGCGCCTTCGGGCTCATACTCGGCGGGGCGCTTGGCGTGATCGGGCTCCTGCCGCTACTTCGTGGCCACGGGCCCCGCTGGTGGAGCCTCGCCCTGGCCGCCGCGTTCCTGCTGGCCGCTACCGCCCGACCGGCCCGCCTGGCCTTCCTGAACCGGCTCTGGCACCGGCTGGGGCTCCTGCTCCACGCCGCCGTCAGCACGGTGGTCCTGGGCCTGCTCTTCTTCAGCACCGTGACTCCGATCGGCCTGCTCATGCGCGCCCTGGGCAAGGACCTCCTGCGTCTACGGTTCGACCCCGACGCGACGACGTACTGGATCGAGCGGCGTCCGCCGGGCCCGTCACCCGATTCGATGCCCCGCCAGTTCTGAGAGAGACCATGCTCGAGTTCGTTCGAGAGCTCTGGTGGTTCGTTCGGGCTCGTAAGAAGTACTGGTTGCTGCCGATCGTCTTCATGCTGATCGTGTTCGGCGGCCTCCTTATCCTGGCCAAGGGAAGCGCGGTCGCTCCGTTCATCTACACCCTCTTCTAGGGCGTCCGATGCGGATTCTCGGGCTCTCGGCCTTCTATCACGACAGCGCGGCGGCCCTGCTCGAGGACGGACGCATCGTCGCCGCCGCCCAGGAGGAGCGCTTCACCCGCCGGAAGCACGACGCGCGCTTCCCCCGCCATGCCATCGAGTACTGCCTGGAGGCCGCGGGAGTAGGCCTGGGCGCAGTCGATCACGTGGCCTTCTACGACAAGCCGTTCCTCAAGTTCGAGCGCCTCCTGGAGACCTACCTGGCTTTCGCGCCCCGGGGATTCCGCTCGTTCTCCATGGCGATCCCGGTGTGGCTCAAGGAGAAGCTCTTCCAGAAGGCGCTCCTCAAGAAGGAGTTGCGCGCGTACGCCCCGGACTATGACTGGGAGCGCCGCCTCCTCTTCGCCGAACACCACCAGAGCCACGCGGCGAGCGCCTTCTTCGCCTCTCCCTTCGAAGAGGCCGCGGTGCTCACCATGGACGGGGTGGGGGAGTGGGCCACCACCTCGGTGGGCTTCGGCCGGGGCTCGACCCTGGAGATGCGCCGCGAGATCCACTTCCCCCATTCGTTGGGGCTGCTCTACTCCGCGTTCACCACCTACCTGGGCTTCAAGGTCAACTCGGGCGAGTACAAGGTCATGGGACTGGCGCCCTACGGCGACCCGCGCTACACGCAGGCGATCCTCGACCACTTGATCGACGTGAAGAAGGACGGCTCGTTCCGCCTGGATCTCTCCTACTTCGACTACTGCACCGGCCTGCGGATGACCAACGACCGCTTCGCGGCACTCTTCGACGGTCCCGCCCGCCGCCCCGACGAGCGCCTCACCCAGCGCCACATGGATCTGGCCGCCTCGATCCAGGCGGTGACGGATGAGGTGGTTCTGCGCCTGACCAGCGCGCTGGCGCGCGAGACGGGGGCCGAGAACCTGTGCCTGGCCGGCGGGGTCGCGCTGAACTGCGTGGCCAACGGCAAGGTGCTCCGCGATGGCCGCTTCAAGCGCCTGTGGATCCAGCCCGCCGCGGGCGACGCGGGCGGCGCCTTGGGCGCGGCCTTCTGCGCCTACCACCTCTTCCGCGGTCAGCCGCGCAAGCCGATCGAGCCGGACGCCATGGCCGGGGCGTACCTCGGCCCTGCGTTCAGCCAGAGCGACGTGGAGACGCGCCTCGCCCGGGTCGGGGCGCGCTTCTCCACGCTCGACGACGACCGCCTGATCGAGGCGACCGTGGAGGCCCTCGCGGCCGGCAAGGCCGTCGGCTGGTTCCAGGGCCGCATGGAGTTCGGCCCCCGCGCCCTCGGAGCCCGCTCGATCTTGGGCGATCCCCGGTCGCCCACGATGCAGTCCACGCTGAACCTCAAGGTGAAGTACCGCGAGTCGTTCCGCCCGTTTGCCCCCTCGGTGCTCCGCGAGGACGTGGCCGACTGGTTCGAGCTCGACCGCGACAGCCCCTACATGCTCCTAGTGGCGGCGGTGAGCAAGCAGCATCGTCGCGAGATGACCGCGGAGGAGAAGGCGCTCTGGGGCATCGCGAAGCTCAACGTGCCCCGCTCGAGCATACCCGCGGTGACGCACGTGGACTACTCGGCCCGGATTCAGACCGTGCACCGGGTGTCAAGTCCCCGCTATCACGCGCTCCTTTCCGCGTTCAAGGCGCGCACCGGCTGCCCGGTCCTGGTCAATACCAGCTTCAACGTGCGCGGAGAACCCATCGTGTGCACGCCCGAGGACGCGTTTCGCTGCTTCATGGGGACGGAGATCGACGTGCTGGCGATCGAGAACTGCTATCTCACAAGGGAGCATCAGGACCCGACGTTACGATTGGATTACCGGAGCGCGTTTTCGCCGGACTAACTTGAAGGCTGTGTCGACAATCTCCTTGACACTCCACCGCGGCGTTCTATCATCCGATTGTTCGTCCCGCCCGGCCAATCGTTCGGCGTGTGGGGCACAGGAGGACCCAGGACGGGTTTCCGACCGCTTGATGGCCGCAACACGCGCGTAGTTCCCTTCGCTTCGTTCAGACGAGACCTCAGTACCCGGGCACCATCTCGCGGAAGGGGGACCGACACCAACCCTCGTTGACGTTGCGGTACGCACGGAGTCCGGGTGATGGGCATACTCGAGCGAATCCATTGGGCGGTTGATCTGCTCGCCGACCTGCCGCGCGTCAAGCATCTCCGCATGCGGCGCTACGAAGCCCACTTTGCAATGCACAACGGGCATAACATCTATCGCGGCGTCTATTCGAGCTATGCCCAAGCGCTCGACAGCGCGCCCACGTCGAAGCCGATCGGATACGACAATCCCGATTCGGCGACCCTCTATGTCGGCCGAACTGACCGCATCGTTCCCAGCGACTATCCGGCCCTGTTCTGGCTCCAGAAGCTCTGGTTGAACGGATGCACCGGTGTATTCGACTTGGGCGGCAACATCGGCGTCAGCTATCGCGCCTACCGAAGGCTGGCAACCTATCCTGCGGGGCTCCGTTGGGTGGTCCACGACGTTCCAACGATCGTCGAACTCGGACAGCAGTGGCTTCGCGAGAACGACACCCAGGGACACCTCTCGTTCACAGGCGACCCAGCGGAGGCGAGTGGCACGGATATCCTCCTGATCAATGGGGCCCTCCAGTACCTTCCGTACGAACTTGACGAGCTGTTGGGCGAGCTGAACAAGCTCCCAGCCCATCTCCTCGTGAACCGCTTACCCCTGCATCCAACCGAATCATTCTTTACGCTTCAAAGTACCGGCGTCGCCTTTTGCCCGTACCGGGTCCTATCGGAACCTCGCTTTGAGGCGTCTGTGACCGCTCTTGGATATTCCGTGGTCGATCGATGGCGAGTGCCCGAGCTGAGCTGCCACATCCCGTTCGCTCCGACGCGGTCCTTTGACGGCTACCAGGGTGTGATGTTCAGCCTCCGTTTGTAGCGATATCCGTGCCGAGCCCATCGTGTGCACGCCCGAGGATGCTTTCCGCTGCTTCCTGGGTACCGGGATCGAGGTGCTCGTGGAGGTCTCCACGGGTGGTATGGGCCGTTCCGCCTTGGCAGCCTTCCCACGCTCTGGTAGGCTCTGTTCCTCAGGGGGAGGAGCGAAGGTCCCGTGGGCTTTTACATACTACTTGCTCTTCTCGCGCTTCTCGCGACCGTCCTTCTCGGCGGGTTGCTTCTTGGGCGTTTGTGGCAGCAGTGGGAGGAACGCAGCATCGAGAAGAAGTGGCAGGAGCGAGAGCGCCTGCTGGACCGGCGTGGGCCGACGGCTCCACGGCGGGAAATACTTCGGCGGCGCGTGCGATCTACACGACGCGCCTCTCCGGCTCGAGGCCGTCGCTCCGGGTGGTGGTGAGCCATGATCCCATCGACCCGCGCATTCCGAGCTTAGATTAAGCCCACGCGGATTCACGCAATGGCGCGAATTCTTTACATAGTGGCGAAGGAGCAGCCCTTGCTGCGCGGATATCTGATGGCCACGGTGGGCGTCCGTTCGGCGGACCAAGCCCACGTGGAGATCAAAATAGACGAACGACGCGGCGAGCGTCGGCAGCAGTGGGAAGCGCGGGACCCCGAGCGACGGCGGAGCGAGCGCCGACGCCAGCCGAACCACACCAGCGATTTCCGGTCTCGGGGCTTTGCGACTGTGATCCAGTCCGACGCCACCCCATCGCCGACAGACCATCCCTTGCGCGAGCCGATCATGACCTGGCGGCCTCGATCGACCTGGTGGCATCGCGCGGCTCGAGCGCATCGGCGGCGACGCGTGCGGTGGAGGCGCTGGGGGTTGATTGCTTTGCTGGTCGCGCTCGGCGGCGCGTCGATCGTCGCGGGCCGCTCCGTCTACCGGGCCGCCCATCTGCCCGGTCGGGCAGTCGGTTCCATTACGGCTGAGTCAGCTCGCGAGACTGCGGGCGCTCGCCCGCTTGCGCCCGCCTCACAGGCGGAAACGATCTCGCCGGCCGTGGGTCCGATACCGCAACCGAGCCGGCCACCGGCGCGGGTCATCAGCACGCGGGCATCCGGCAGGGTGCTGTCCGTGGACCCAAGCGCCAGAACGCTCGTCCTGGAGGACATGGGCGCCGGCGCCCAGGTGGCGCGGCTTCGTGTCGGGCTGGCCCCCGACGCCCGTGTCGTGCTGTCCGAGCGGGACGATCGCGCCGAAGATCTCAGCCACCCGTTCAAGGAGACGGTGATCAGCCTGTCCGACGTGCGGAAGGGCGATTTCGTCGTGCTGGAGATGCGGGGGCCGGAGGGGAAAGCGCGAGCGCGGTCAGTCGTGGTAACCTGGCGGCCACCCCCCTCCGGCTGACGAGCCCCGCCGGGATCTGTCGAGTTGTTGTTCCACGACAAGGAGCTCGTACGTGAATCGGGAGGGCCGCCGCATCGCTTCGAGGCTGCGCAGCGCCCCGTCGAGAACTCTGGCTCTGTTGTATGTCAGGGCATGACGGAACCGCCCATTGCCGCCTGAGTAGCATACACTTTCGGGCCGCCTGGCCACCCACCACGAGCGCCCTTCTAGGGGGGATCCTTCGCGAGCAAGCGGTGGACGGGAACCGGCGTCCTTGCATCGCCGACCAGCACTAGACCGGCGAGTTGAAGCATCTCCGCAACGCGGGCTGACGACAGAACACCACGGTGCTCCAGCAACTGCGCGTGATGG
>Ga0307471_100000251_pt1 | contig 27137 bp, 25 predicted proteins | sample atmos_gasesAM3C__2_FD_204566 | JGI IMG/M metagenome (GOLD analysis project Ga0307471, IMG submission 204566) | Hardwood forest soil microbial communities from Morgan-Monroe State Forest, Indiana, United States - atmos_gasesAM3C_515 | ecosystem: Environmental > Terrestrial > Soil > Temperate...
CCAGCACGCTCGCCTCGGGGTCGATACGGGTCGCGTTCGGCTCGAGCGGCCGCACGTCGAAGAGCTGCTGCGCATCGCTGTAGACCAGCCACGGCTCGCGCATCTGCCCGGTGCGCGGGTCGAAGCCCCCGGTCATCGGCAGCGACGACAGCCACGCCACTACCGGCTTCTTCGGGTTGGCGAGCTGGTAGACGAGTTTCACCACGTCGTACTCGAGGAACTGCTCCTTCTTGGGATCGAAGAACTCGATCGCCGCGCGGCCGTCGGTGGAGTTGGTGCCGGCGAGGCCGAAGTAGAACTGCCCACCGGCGCCACCGAGCGGCACGCCGCGTACGCCGAGCTCGGAAGCGCGGTCCTCCTCCTCCGAGAACGGCTGCGGGTCGACCACGTGCAGGTGCAGCTTGCCGTTGGAGCGCGACACCAGCTCCTGCAGGAACTCGCGCACGCGCACCCCGTAGGTGTTCAGGTCCGGTATGCCCGCGGCAGTCTTCTCCGAGAAGAAGAAGTACAGGTTGATCGGCTCCTTGATGCTCGAGAGTACGCGGTCGGTTCCGGGCGCCGTGGTGTACAGGCGGTTCTGCGTCAGGTCGAGCCGCCAGCCGCGCAGTGCGTAGTTGAAGAGCACCGTGAGGCCGATGAAGAGCAGGGCGAGCGCGAGCAGCGTGCCGCCGCCGAGGGTCGAGCGCTTGTTCATGAGTGGCGAGAGCTCCGGCTAATCCGCTTTGCGCAGTTCGAGCGCGATGGCGGTTGCGAGCAGGAAGAGGCTGATCAGCATGGCGAAATACAGCAGATCGCGCACGTCGATGACGCCCTTCCTGATGGAGTCGAAGTGAGCGAGGAACGAGAGCGAGGCGATCGCATCGACGATCGGCTGCGGCGCCCAGCTGCGGAACACATCGAGCACGCCGGGGAAACCGGCGAGCAGCAGCAGCAGGCACGCGAACACCGCGAGGATGAACGCGATCACCTGGCTGCGCGTCAGCGCCGACATGCAGGAGCCGATGGCGAGAAAGCCGCCACCGAGCAGGAGACTGCCGAGGTAGGCCGCGAGGATCGCGCCGTTGTCCGGCCGCCCGAGATAGTTGACCGTGATCCATAGCGGGAAAGTCAGTGCGAGCGCGAAGGCGGTGAAGATCCAGGCCGCGAGGAACTTGCCGAGCACCGCTTCGGGCAGGGTGACCGGCTGGGTCATCAGCAGCTCGATGCTGCCGGAGTTGCGCTCCTCGGCCCACAGCTTCATCGACAGCGCCGGGATCAGGAACAGGTACAGCCAGGGGACGAACGCGAAGAAGGAATCGAGATCCGCCTGGCTGCGCTCGTAGAAGGCGCCGAGGTAGAAGGTGAACCAGTTGGCGAGCAACAGGTAGATGACGATGAACACGTACGCGAGCGGGGTGGCGAAGTAGCTCGCCAGCTCGCGGCGCATGATGATGCCCACGTTGCGCATGGTGTCTCTCTCCGCCCCTCAGGAAGTAATGGTGCGGAACACTTCGTCGAGGCGGCCCGACTCGAGGTGCAGCTCCTTGAGCCTCAGTCCGGTGCGTGCCGCGAGCTCCGAGAGGGCCGGCAGAATCGGGGCGCCCGCCTTCGGCAGCGCCGTGAGCCGCGCATCGCGCTCGCTCACTTCCACCTGCGCCACCGCCGGCAGCGCCTCGACCGCCGCGCGCGCCTGCTGCAACTGCGCGGGCTGCTCGAACTGCATGGACACCGCGTTGTGATAGCGGGAGCGGGCGGCGAGGCCCGCGGGGGTGTCGTCGGCGACGATGCGGCCCTGCGAGATGATGATCGCACGCGTGCACACCGCGTCCACCTCTTCGAGAATGTGCGTCGAGATCACGATGATCTTGTCGCGCGCCATGTCGTTGATGAGCGTGCGCACCTCGTGCTTCTGGTTCGGGTCGAGGCCGTCGGTGGGCTCATCGAGAATCAGCACCGGCGGATCGTGCATGATCGCCTGTGCGAGCCCCACGCGGCGGCGAAATCCCTTGGAGAGGGTGTGGAATCTCTGCTCGAGCACCCCGTCGAGCTGCAGGTGGTCGATGACGTGCTTGAGGCGCGCCGCGCGCCGCGCCCCCTCGAGCGCCCGCAGGTCGGCGATGAAGGAGAGAAAGCTCCGCACGCTCATCTCGCCGTAGCTCGGCGCGCCTTCCGGCAGATAGCCGAGGGCGGCTTTTGCGGCGAGCGGGTCGCTCTCGACGTCGTGGCCGCAGATGCTCGCCTTCCCCGAGGTCGGGGTGACGAACCCGGCGAGCATGCGCATGGTGGTGGTTTTCCCGGCGCCGTTCGGGCCGAGGAACCCGAGCACTTCGCCCGGTCCCACCTGGAAGCTCACGTCTTCGACTGCCGTGAGCGCACCGTAGTGTTTGGTGAGATGTTCGGTCTTGATCATGAGCCTGTTCGGGCCTTTAGTCGGATCTTTGGCGGAAAGTTCCCGCCCCGCTCAAAAGGCGCGATTGTGAACGTGAGGCACCGGGCTTTTCAACTTTGTCGTTTTCCGCGCGCGTGATGGCCGATTTGCTTCATCTTATCAGTGGCTTGGGAATCTGAACCGGTGCGATTTCGGGCCGCGGCCCCCAAGCGCGTGTCACCGATCCGCCACGGCGCCGTCATTGACGCGTCAAGCGTGCGACGCAGACTGCCATTCCGTGCATGCTGAGCCGGGCGATGACCTTCTGATGGCGCACACCGAGATCGAGCGCGGTGCGCCCTTCTGCGACAACCCCGACTGCGCACTGCACGTGCGGGTGCGCGATGCGATCGTCGAAGGCGGCGGCAACTGGCTGACGCTGCCGGATGGGCGCATCTTCGGCCGCAACCGCTTCGGCGATACGCTGCTGTGCGATGCCTGTGGGACGCGCCGCGGACCGGTGCGGCTCGCCTCCGGTTCGTTTCAGGTGGCGAACCGGCGGCGCGCGCGCCAGTAGAGGATGCAGAGCGCCCCGCCCAGCAGCCCGCCCAGATGCGCAAAGTGCGCGACGCCCTGCTCGCGGCCGGTGACTCCGAAGAACAGCTCGATGAGCGCGTAGCCCGTCACGAACAGCCAGGCGGGTATCGGGATGGGAATGGGGATGACGAACAGGCGCTGCCGCGGGAAATACCAGGCAAAGGCGAGCAGCACGCCGAATATGCCGCCCGAGGCGCCGATGGTTTCCTCTTGCACCCCGCCGGTGCTCTGCACCATGAGCTGCGTGAGCCCGGCGGCGATCACGCACACGAGGTAGTAGATCACGAAGCGCCGCGCGCCCCAGTACCGCTCGAGCGAGCGGCCGAACATGAACAGCGCGAACATGTTGAAAAAGATGTGCGCCACGTTCTTCGGATCGTGCAGGAAGCCGTAGGTGATCAGCTGCCACGGCCGGAACAGCGGACTGTGCAGCGGCCAGAGCGCAAACAGGCCGAGCACCGTGTTGGGGTTCAGCTGCTCGAGCAGGAACACCCCGACATTGATGAGGATCAGGGTTCGCGTGGCGGGCGGCATTGCAAACATGTCGCCATCTTACCGGTCTCAAATCGACCGCTGCAGGAAAACCAGATCGAGCCAGTGATCGAACTTGTGGCCGACCTCGCGCAACCGCCCCGCCTGCGTGAACCCGAGCCGCTCGTGGAAGCGGATGGAGGCGGCATTCTCGGCGTCGATGCCGGCGATCATGACGTGTTTGCCGAGCGCCTGCGCGCGCTCGATCAGCGCGCCCAGCAGTTGCGTGCCGAGGCCTCGGCCGCGGGTGTCGGCGCGCACGTGCAGCGTGTGCTCGACAGTGAAACGATAGCCCGGCCAGGCGCGGAAGTCGCCGAAGCTCGCAAACCCGGCGACTCCCCGCTCATCACGGACCACCAGCACCGGGTAACCCTGTGCAGTGCGTGCCTGCCACCAGCGGCGCCGCTCCTCCACGCTCACGGGTGTGGAGGTGAAGACGGCGGTCGAGTGGGCGATCACCTCGTTATAGATCGCGACGAGACCCTCGAGATCGGCCTCGCTCGCGTCGTGCACCGAAGCGGCTGCGCTGTGGCCGCTGCTGCGATCCATCACGTACTGGTTCACCTCCTGCTCGAAGTTGATCAGCCCCGGGGTGGTGCGGTAGCGCTTGATGAGCCGGAATCCAGCCTTGCTCAGGACCCGGTTCGGCGCCGGATTGTCCGCATAAGGCTCACAATAGAGCCTCTGCAGCGCGAACCGCTCAAAAAACACCACGATCGATTGCCGGAAGAACTCCGTGCCGAGCCCTGCGCGGCGGGCGCCCGCATCCCACAGATGCAGATGCGCATGCGCCTGCTCGCCGTAGAGGAGGGGATTCAGGTTGCAGTGCCCGATCCGGCTCCCCTCATAGTCCCAGCCCAGGTAGAACGTCCGCTTCTGCTCGTCCGGCCGCGTCAGATCGGGCAGCAGCCGCTCCAACCAGGCGTCCCGCTGCGGCAGCTTTTCCGGGTCAACGCCCATACCCCTGAGATAGGGCTCATCGGCATTGAGAAAGTAGTCGATCACGCGCCGGTAATCGGCCGCGGACGAGAAGGGCCTGACCTCGCGGCGGTGCACCGCCGAGGCCGCCTCACGCCGCGCGCAGCGATGTGCGCAAGAACTGCACGAGGGGCGCGCTCGTGCTGTGGGCGACGTTGAAGCGCAGCCACTGCTTGCAGCCCTCGTCGGGCGAGAAAAGGCTGCCGCGCGCGAGCAGGATCGAGTGCTCACGCGCCCGCCGCACGAGCTCATCGACCGGCGCCGCATCGGGCACCCGTCCCCAGAGGAACATGCCTTCGCCCGGCTCGGCGGCGAACTCCACCCCGGCGGATTCGAGCGCAATGCGCGCGTCGCGCCGCATGCGCGCGAGGCGCGTGCGCACCTGCTCCACGTGGCGCTTGTAGCGGCCGCCGGCGAGCACCTCGGATACGAAGCACTCGAGAAGCGTCGAGCCCGAGAGCACCGCGAGCACCTTGCGCTCGATGAGCCGGGTAACGAGTGCGAGGTCCGCCGCGACGAAGCCGACACGCAGCGCGGGACCGATGAGCTTGGTGTAGCTGCCGACGTACACGACGTGCCTGAGACCATCGATCTGCGCGAGTCGCACCGCCGAGCCCTCGTACAGGTCGCCGTAGACATCGTCCTCCACCACTGCGAAACCGTATTGCTCGGCGAGCGAGAGGATGCGATGGCAGTGAGCGGGCTCGGCGCTCGAGCCGGTCGGGTTGTGCACCAGCGTCTGCATGAAGAAGGCGCGCGGCCGGTGCGCGCGGCAGGCGGCCTCGAGCGCCTCGAGATCCGGACCATCGGCGTGGCGCGGCACGCCGATGAGGCGCACGTGATGGGCGCGCAGCTGCTCGAACAGCACGAAGTAGCCCGGGTCCTCGACCAGCACCGTGTCTCCGGGCGAGAGCAGGATGCGCGCGAGCAGGTCGAAGGCGTGGCTCGCGCCGTAGGTCGTCACGATGTTGGCCGCGCTCGCGGCGATGCCATGCTGCAGGAGCCTCGTCGCGATCTGCTCGCGCAGCTCGGGCAGCCCCTGCGGCGGGCAGGGCAGCCAGGCGTGCGAGCGTCGCCCGCGGGCGAGACGGGTCAGCACGGCGGCCGGCGTCGTCTCCATCAGCCAGTTCTCGGGCAGGAAACCCGAGCCTGCCGCAACGATGTCGGCGGAGTTCTGCAGACACAGCCGCGCGAGCGCCATGGCGTCCGAGCCGGGATCCTCCAGGGCCTCGATGGCGACCAGCGGCGCCGAAAGCCTCCGCGGAGTCACGAAGAAGCCGCGTCCGGCGCGGGACTCGATCACCCCGCGAGCGACGAGGCGGTCGTAGGCGTCCACCACCGTGAAGGGGCTCGCGCTCACCTGCCGCGCGAGCTTGCGGATCGAGGGCAGCCGGGTGCCGGGCGTCAGCTGGCCGTGGCGCACGAGCTGCGTGACGCGCTCGCAGATCTGGTCGACCAGCGGCACCTCGGAATTGCGGATGAGCTCGAACATCCGGGGCGGTCTCCTTACCTCACCATCATGACCGCGGTCACGCCGAGCGCAAGCGCCATGCAGACATTGAAGGCCATCCGGCCGCGCGGTACGCCGATGAAGCGCTTGAGCGAGGTGCCGAAGAGCGCCCATACCATCATGCAGGGCACGCCGATCGCCTCCATGACCCCGGCCATGTAGGCGCCGCTCAGGAGCGGGCCGAGCTGGTGCGGCAGAAAGAGTGTCGCCGCGGTGACCGTCATCACCCACGCCTTGGGGTTCAGGAACTGGAAAAGCGCCGCCTGTACGAAGCTCACCGGGTGATGAGCATCGCGCGACTTCGGGTCGCCGGACCCGAGCATCTGCCAGCCGAGGAAGACGAGGTAGGCCGCGCCCACCCAGGCGAGCGTGCTCTGCAGCGCCGGCCAACGCGTGAAGAGTGCCGAGAGTCCGGCGCACACGGCGAGCAGCTGCACGATGAACCCGCAGCCGATGCCGAGAATGTGCGGCAGCGTGCGGCGAAAGCCGAATCGCGCACCCGAGGCCGTCAGCATGACGTTGTTGGGGCCGGGCGTGATCGACATCACGAACGTGTAGGTCACGAAGGGCAGGGGATCGATCATGGCGGGCTCTCGCGGGGTCAGGGTTATGACGCAGGCAGGGTGCACGCTGCGCCGCGCCCGCGGCAGATACAGCGGCGCGGCGCGTACGCGGACTGTACGGGGCGGGAACCGGTACAGCGGGCGGGAGGCCGGCCTTACATCCTCAGGTTCGGCCGGGCGCGGTAGTGCTGCCAGTGTTGGTGGCAAAGCCGCGCGAGCGTCTCGGGCGAGTGACGCGTGGCATCGAGCGACAGGTCGGAGGGCTTCAGCGGTCCATAGAGCGCCGGCTCGGAGGCGTAGAACAGCGCTACCGTCGGCACCGCGGTCGAACTCGCCAGGTGCATGGGCCCGGTGTCGGCGCAGATGAACATGCACATCTCGCCCATTGCGGCGGCCAGGCGCCGCGGTCGCGGCACGTGCAGCGCGGCGAAGCTCGAGTCAATGGGAGCCGTGTCGGGCGTTGGCAGGATTTCCACCGGTACCGCTTCGGGCGCCAGCCGCAGGAAGCTCGCCCAGAACTTCAGCCAGGACTCCCGTGCGAGCATCTTCGCTCCGGTGGCATAGGCGAAGAAGCCCACCGGATGGGCGGTGCAGGGATCGTTGCCCCGCAGCTCGAGCGCCCGGCGGAGCAGCATGCGGGCCTGCGCCTGCTCGCTCGCGTCGCAACCGATCGACAACTGCAGGCGAGCCGGCTCGTGCGGGACGTCGAACGCACGCTGCAGCAGGAAGACCGGCTGCAGAGCGCGGTGTGCAGGCACGAGGGACTCCGGCACCGCGTGCGTGAGCGAGACCCACTGGTGCTCCGAGTCAAAGCCGAGCCGCAGCCGCGCGCGGCACAACCACACCACGATGCGCGAACTCGTGGAGTTGGGCGTCGGGTCGATGACCAGGTCGTAGCGTCGTCCGCGCACGCGGGCGAGCGCGGCGAGGTAGCGCCACACGATCCGGAGGCCCTTGTAGGGGAACACGATCACGGTGCGCACACCGGGAAGGTAGCCGAGCAGATCCCGCGCCTGCGGGTAAGCGCAGGCGACGTCGATGCTGGCGCCGGGCAGCAGCACGTGCAGCTGCTCGATGAGCGGTGTCAGAAAGAGTGCATTGCCCATGCGTGCGTTGACCCGGCAGATCAGGACGCTCGAGATGGGCTCGGATGCCAGCGCACCCTGGTGGTACCGGGTCGCCGAGGTGCGGCGCGCGGCGATCAGTCGGCCGAAGTACCCGCGCGCGGCGATGCGAAGATGCCGGAGCGTTCCCGCGAGGCCGCGACGCGGGCGCGGCGCAGCCGGGGCCGCCGGAGCTCCCGCCTGCCACAAAGCCGGCATTTCTTCTCTCGCCATCAGTCCCCCTCAGGGTAAACCGAGCGAATACGCTCCGGCACAGGTTTTGTCCAGGCCAACGATCTGACTATCATTGGCCGATGACCGACGCCTTTATCTGTGCAGCGCTGCGTACGCCGATCGGGCGCTACGGCGGAGCGCTCGCCGGTGTCCGCGCCGATGACCTCGCGGCCATCCCGATCGCCGCGCTCCTCGGGCGCCAGCCGGCGCTCGATCCGGCCGCGATCGAGGACGTCTTTCTCGGCTGCGCCAATCAGGCGGGTGAAGACAACCGCAACGTGGCGCGCATGGCCTCGCTCCTTGCCGGCTTGCCGACATCGGTGCCGGGGGCGACGATCAACCGCCTCTGCGGCTCGGGGCTCGACGCCGTGGCGGCTGCCGCACGCGCGATCCGCGCCGGAGAGCTGCAACTCGCCATCGCGGGAGGCGTCGAGTCGATGTCGCGGGCGCCCTTCGTGATGCCGAAGGCCGACAGCGCCTTCAGCCGCAACGCCGAGATCTTCGACACCACCATCGGCTGGCGCTTCATCAATCCACGTCTCAAGGAGCGCTACGGCGTCGACTCGATGCCGGAGACCGGCGAGAACGTGGCCGCGCAATTCAACATCGCGCGTATGGACCAGGATCGCTTCGCGCTGCGCAGCCAGCAGCGCGCCGCGCAGGCCGCGGCGCGCGGCTTCTTCGCGAGTGAGCTCGTTCCGGTCGAGATCCCGCAGCGCAAGGGCAAGCCGCCGCTCGTGGTGGCGCGTGATGAGCACCCGCGGCCCGAGACGACGCTCGAGCAGCTGGCGTCGCTCCCGACGCCGTTCCGCGCGAACGGCACCGTGACGGCCGGGAACGCCTCGGGCGTCAACGATGGCGCCTGCGCGCTCCTCATCGCTTCGGCGGATGCCGCGAAACGCTGGAATCTCACGCCGCGTGCACGCATCGTCGCTGCCGCGACCGCGGGCGTCGAGCCGCGCATCATGGGAATGGGACCGGTCCCCGCGACGCGCAAGGTGCTCGCGCTCGGCAGGCTCTCCCTGGACCAGCTCGATGTGATCGAGCTGAACGAGGCCTTTGCCTCGCAGGCGCTCGCCGTATTGCGGGAGCTGGGACTTCCGGACGATGCGGCCCACGTGAATCCGAACGGCGGTGCGATCGCCCTCGGGCACCCGCTCGGGATGTCGGGCGCCCGGCTTACAACCACAGCCACCTGGCAGTTGCATGCGAGCGGTGGGCACTATGCGCTCTGCACCATGTGCATCGGTGTCGGGCAGGGAATCGCGATGCTACTGGAGAGGGTGTGAGGGGGCGTCGGGGGCCTCCCGTACGGGTGCGTCGTCAGGTACTGGCCGGCACACCCCACGGCAGATGATCGAGGTCGAGATTCCCGCCGCTCACGATGAGGCCGATGCGGCGGGAGCGCAGCGCCGCCGGCGCGTCGAGAAGCGCAGCGTATGGCACCGCTGCCGAGGGCTCGACCACGATCTTCAGCACCTCCCACAGCTGGCGCATGGCCCGCACGATCGCATCATCCGGCACCGTGACGATCTCATCGACCAGCCGGCGGATCACGGCGAACGGGCGCTCACCGACGGTCGCACGGAGCCCGTCGGCGATGGTGCTGGGATTCTCGTTCGGCACGATGCGCCCGGCGCGCAGTGACCGCGCGGCATCGTCGGCCCCCGCGGGCTCGACACCGATCACCCGGATAGAGGGCTTGAGAGTCTTTGCCGCGACGGCGCTGCCCGAGAGCAGACCCCCGCCGCCGACCGGGACGAGGAGCACGTCGATGTCTGGCGCCGCCTCGAGAAACTCCATTGCCGCCGTCGCCTGGCCAGCCATCACCAGCAGATCGTCGTACGGATGAATCAGCGTGGCGCCCGTCGCCGCGATCACCTTCTGCACGGTGCTCTCGCGCGCCGCAAGCGTCGGTGCGCACCAGGTGATCTCGGCTCCATAGCGGCTGACCGCGGCGCGCTTGGCCTGCGGGGTGTTGTCGGGCATCACCACGTGGGCGCGGATGCCGCGCAGCGCGGCGGCGCGGGCGAGGGCCGCCCCGTGGTTGCCGGAGGAATGGGTTGCGACGCCGCGCCGGGCCTCGGTCTCCGAGAGTGCGAACACCGCGTTGGTGGCGCCACGCGCCTTGAAGGCGCCTCCCTTCTGGAAGTTCTCACACTTGAACGAGAGCCGTGCGCCGCTCAAGGCATCGAGCGTGCGGCTGGTCAATATCGGCGTGAGGTTCACCTTGCCGGCAATGCGCCCGCGTGCTTCCTCGATGAGCGGCCAGGTAAGGCCGCCCGGCGTGCCCGACACCGTGCCCGACATAACGGCCGAGCATGGGGAGCGCGCGGAAGCGGGTCAAGCCGCGATGTGCCTACCTTGGCGCAGCGGCACTCGCCGTGACGGCGCCCCCGCCCTGGAGCGCATCGAGCCGTGCCAGCGCCGCGTTCACATCGACCGCGGGCGGGCCGCGGCTGCCGACGGGCGTTGGACCGGTGAGGAGCGAGACGAGCGTCGCGCTAGATAGTCTCGACGGCGAGGCGGACATCAGCAGCGCCAGCACGCCGGTGATCTCGGCCGCCGCGACGGAGGTGCCCGATTCGAAGTCGTACTCGCCCGCCGGGCGAAGCGTCATCACGTGCTGCGAGGGCGCCGCGAGCGCGCCGGGGGGCGCCGGCTGTTCGGTGCCCGCCGCGGTGATGACCCCGGGTATGGCCGTGGGAAAGGGTGCGTCCGGCCCCGCCGCGGCTCCCACGAAGGTCACCCCGCGCTTCAGCCCGGTCTGTACGAGCGCGGCGAGCAGCGGGTCGGCGGGACCTGCGATGCTCAGGTTCACGAGCTGCGCATCCGAGGCGAGCGCCGCGGCGAGCGCGCGCGCCAGCGTGAAGGTGTTGCATGCGGCGGCATCGTCGGTGGCAGAGAGCTGCCAGCAGGCCTCGAACACCTCGACATGCGCGCGCGGTGCGAGTCCGACGATACCGATGTGGTTGTTGGCCACGGCGGCGATCAGCCCCACCATCGCCGTGCCGTGACGGAGCGCGGCGGCGGGTGCGCGGCTGTCGAGATAAGAGTGGCCGCGCACGCTCGCGCCGTGCAGGTCGGGGTGAGCGAGATCGGCGCCGGTGTCGATGACCGCAATGCGCACCCCGGCGCCCTGCGCGCGCTGATGTACGCGCGCGATGCCGAGTGTGCCCATGTTGGTCTGCAGATCGTAGAGCGGGTCGTTGTAGGCCGCCCCGGTGGCCCCCGGTGCGGTGAGCGTGTGGAACTCCTGCAGCGGTTGCGCGAGGACGACGCGCGAGTCTTTCGAGAGCGCCGCGACCACGTCCGCCATCGGGCGGCCGTTGGTGATCTCGAACACCACGCAGTGCATCGACAGCGCCGGGATCGGCCAGCTCCGCACCTCGCGCAGCGCATACGCGGCGGCGACGCTGCGCGCCTGACGCTGCGCACTCTGGCCGAGACCATAACCCGTGCCGCCGTAGCGGGCGCCGGTCGTTCCGGCAGGACCCGGAGCCGCGAGAGGCTCGTTGGCGAATGCCACGACGATCTTCGGCAGGGGCGCTGCGGCCTCATCCGGCGCGGCGGCGAGCGCCGGGCCCACCGCCAGGATCAGGAGGCACAGGGCGGCGCGTGTGACCTTGCGCATCAAGGCTGCGGTGGCCCGTGCTGCGGCGTCTCTGCCGGCGCGGCGCCCGCGACGGGCTCAACCCAGCGCACGCGTGCGTCCGCGCGCAAGCGCGTGGCGAGCGCGTGCAGATCCGTGCTGGCGGCTACCGGCGCGACGCCGACGATACCCGTGTCATCCGGCCCCTCCACGAAGCGCGCACCGGCGGCGTGCAGCGCATCGCCGACCTCGGTGATGGGGAGCGAGCGAAGGAATGCAACGTGCAGCACCGCCGTCGCGGCCGGGGTGGGAGCCGTGATGGTGTGGGTGACGTAGCTTTTCTGCGACCAGCGATAGGTCGTGGCAGCGAGTCCGGCAAATCCCACGATGAGCAGGAAGCTTGCCGCCCAGGCAAGTCCCGGAGGCCGCCACGCGGCGCTTCCCCGAGCCGCCAGGGTGTGAAGGCGCGATGGCCGCAGCGGCGCGGGCATCGCCGGCTGGCGGCCGTCGATACGGTCCATGAGCTTGCGGAAGGAGGGTCCTGGCGCGTAGGTGACGCGCTCGGGCTCGGTCAACACCTCGCACAGCCGCCGCTGCACCGCGACTTCCCGCGCGCACTGCGTGCAGCCGCGCACGTGCTCCTCGACGCGCGCTCGCTCGGTCCCGGAGAGCCGCCCGTTCGCGAGCCACGGCAGCATCGACCAGGCATCGGAGTGAGAGCAGGTATCGGTCATCATGTCTTGTGTCCCGGAGCGGCGCTGCTGCTGCGCGCGCCCGCATCCGCGGGCGAGGGAAGTGGGTTGGCCAGCTGCGGCAGCAGCCGCTGCAGCTTGCCACGCGCATGAAAGAGGCGCGTCTTCACCGTGTTGACTGGGCAATCCATGATCGTCGCGATCTCCTCACAGGAGTGGCCGAGCTCGTAGCAGAGCTCCACCGCCAGCCGCTGCTCCACGGGGAGCTCGGCGAGCGCACGCCCGAGCCAGTCGCGCAGTTCCTCGACGTCAACCGGCTCGTCCGTAGGTGGCAGCTGATCGACCTGCAGGTTCTTCTCTGCGAACCGTGCCGAGGTGCGGAACGCGTTTCGTGCCTTGCGGTACGCAATGCCGAGGATCCAGGTCGAGGGCTGTGAGTCGCCGCGGAACGTGCGCGCCTTGCGCCACACGACATAGAAGGTGTCGTTGACGACTTCCTCGGCGATGTCGTAACGGCGGGTCAGGCGCGTCAGGAAACGCGCGAGGCGCCGGTGGTATATGTAATAGAGCTCCTCGAAGGCCTTGCGGTCGCCATCCGCAATCCTTGCGATGAGATCCGTCTCACGCGCGGCGTTCGACGCGCCGCGATAGGTCGGCTCTGCCATGCCCGGGTCGCTGTAACCGTTTGTCTTCACTTAACCGCTCTCTCGGCGGTAAGTGTCACCCGCACGCCCGCGGGTTTAATTCCCTTCCTACTATGCTTCCCCGGCCGGGGCAGGGTCAAAAGCGCCATACGAGGCTCGCCGCCCAGCGGTCGTTGGCGCTCGGATACGGCATCAGCAGCCGCGCGTAGTCCCCCGTGAGGTAATAGCCGACGTCGATGCGCCAGTGCCGGTGCTCCCACGCGACACCTATGTTGCCGTACGCATAGCCGTAGGCCGCCTCGATGCCCGGGCCGGTCCCGGTGACGTGGTAGTAGCCGACGCCGCCGGTGAGAAAGAATTCCCGGTACAGGAGCCATTGCGCGGTCGTCTCCGCAACGAAAGCCGGCGCTCGGCTCAGCCGATCGTGACGCCAGTAGCGCACCGCACTCGGAATGGCGGTCACGGAGAGCGTCCACACATCGAGCCACCCGAGCGCGGCGCTGATTTCCTGGTAGTCGTCGGAGAACTCCTGGGAGCCGCCGAGGAAGTAGTGCGCGCGACCGCTGAGCGTGGCGCTCCAGGCGTTGCTCAGGTCGAAGCGCTGACCGAGATACACCTCGAGCTCGTAGTCGGCGTACGGCTCGAGGTCCACGTCGCGGGTCGAGCCCCAGATCCCCAAAAACGTGCCGCCGGCGGTGGCGACGTGCAGGTCGCCCTGAAAGGCGGGGTCATTGTTGCTGCCCGAGACGCCACGGTAGATGTAATTGCTCGTGAGGGCGAGGTTGCCGCCGAAGTTGAGTCCGCTCGTCAGTCCTTGGGCGCGTGCGCGGTGCGCGCCGAGCAGACACAAGAGCAGCCAGGGCAGCAGCCGGAGCGCCCGGCCGGGCGTTGAAACATGCAAGATTCGACCTCGATTCCCCTGTGCGCGTCTCGCGCCGCCCGCAGTGCGGCCGCGCGCCGCATCCGCGAGACATAAGTCCGGCGGTATCCCCGGCATTCCGCCAGCCATATACACGCCTTGCAATCCCTGCCCGACGTATACTGACTGTCTTATGGAGAGTTTACCGTCCGAGCAGGGCGCCGTAGTGCGGCGCATCGTCGCGCAACACAGAGAGAGACCGGGTCCGCTGCTGGAAGTGCTGCACGCCATCCAGGCGAGTTTAGGTTACGTTCCCGACGGCGCCGTTCCCGTGGTCGCCGAGGAGCTCAATCTCTCCCGGGCCGAAGTCCACGGGGTCGTGACCTTCTACCACTTCTTCCGGCGCTCGCGCCCCGGGGCACACACCGTGAGCCTGTGCCAGGCGGAGGCCTGCCAGTCGATGGGTGCCAGGGCTCTCGCCGAGCATGCCCAGAAGCGCTTAGGCATCGAGTTTCACCAGACGACCGCCGATGGGCGCTTCTCGCTCGAGCCGATCTATTGCCTGGGTAACTGCGCCTGCTCACCGGCCGCTCTGATCGACGGGCGCTTGTATGGGCGGCTGACCCCCGAGGGTTTCGATGCACTGATCGCACAGGGCACGCCTGCGGCATGAGCACAACCGTTTACGTTCCGGGAGATGCGGGCGCGCTCTCCGTCGGTGCCGGCGAGGTGGCGGCGGCCATTGCGGACGAGGCCAAGCGGCGCGGTGTAAAGCCGAATCTCGTCCGCAACGGCTCCCGCGGAGCCTACTTCCTCGAGCCCCTCGTCGAGGTGCAGACCGCCACGGAGCGCTGCGCGTACGGACCAGTGCGGGCCGCCGATGTGCCCTCGCTCTTTGCCGCGGATTTCCTGAAGGGCGGAACCCATCCGCTCTCGCTCGGCCTGACCGATTCGTTACCGTGGCTCCTCACCCAGCAGCGCCTCACCTTCGAGCGTGTCGGCGTCATCGACCCGGCGAGCGTGCCGGATTATGTGAAACACGGCGGTTACCGCGGGCTCGAGCGCGCGTTGCAGCTTTCGGGCGCCGAGATCGTCAAGGCGGTGACCGACTCGGGATTGCGCGGGCGGGGCGGGGCGGCCTTCCCCACCGGGATCAAGTGGAAGACCGTGCTCGAGCAGACCGCGCGCGAGAAGTACGTCACCTGCAACGCCGATGAGGGAGATTCGGGCACCTTCGCCGACCGCATGCTCATGGAGGGCGATCCGCTCTCGCTCATCGAGGGCATGACCATCGCGGGCATCGCAGTGGGAGCCAGGCAGGGCTACATCTACCTGCGGGCGGAGTACCCCCACGCCCATGTGGCGCTCAAGACGGCGATCGCGGCCGCGTACCAGGCGAAGTACCTCGGTGCAGACGTCGCGGGGAGCGGCCGCCGCTTCGACCTCGAGGTGAGGCTCGGCGCCGGCGCCTACATCTGCGGTGAAGAGACCTCGATGCTCGAGAGCCTCGAGGGCAAGCGGGGCGAGGTGCGCGTGCGCCCGCCGCTGCCCGCGATCAAGGGCCTCTTCGGCCAGCCGACGATCGTCAACAACGTCGTGACGCTCACTTCCGTCCCCTGGATCCTGGCGCACGGCGCCGAAGCCTATGCGAACTTCGGCACCGGGAAGTCCCGAGGAACGCTGCCGATACAGCTCGCCGGCAACATCCGGCGCGGCGGATTGGTGGAGCGCGCGTTCGGCCTCACCCTGCGGGAGCTGCTGTACGATATCGGTGGCGGCACCGCGACCGGCCGGCCGATCCGCGCCGTGCAGATCGGGGGACCGCTCGGGGCATTCGTGCCGCCGGCGCACTTCGACACCGCCGTCGATTACGAGGCGCTCGCAGTCGTAGGCGCGATGCTCGGGCACGGCGGCATCGTGGTGTTCGATGACACGGTCGACATGGCCCGCATGGCGCGCTACGCGATGGAGTTCTGCGCCATCGAGTCCTGCGGCAAGTGCACGCCGTGCCGCATCGGCTCCACGCGGGGCGTCGAGGTCATCGACCGTATCCTCGCCGGGATCGACGGCGAGCGGAACGTGCGATTGCTGGAAGAGCTGTGCGAGACCATGGTGCAGGGATCGTTGTGCGGGCTGGGCGGCATGGCGCCCTTCCCAGTACAGAGTGCGTTGAAACACTTCCGGGAAGACTTCCGCGCGCGAGTCTGAGAGCGCGCGAGCGAGGCTGATCGATGTACGCCATAGATTACGAGGACTTCGGTACACCGCCGCCCGTGAACGGTCAGGCCGGCGCAGGGAGCGCCGTCACCGTGGAGATCGATGGCCGTGCCGTCACGGTGCCGGAAGGCACCTCCGTCATGCGCGCCGCCGCACTCGCCGGCGTCAAGGTGCCGAAGCTCTGCGCGACCGACACGCTGAAGGCGTTCGGCTCGTGCCGGCTGTGCCTGGTCGAGATCGAGGGACGCAAGGGTTACCCCGCCTCCTGTACGACCGCCGTCGCCGGCGGCATGAAGATCCGCACTCAGTCCGACAAGCTCATGCAGTTGCGCCGCGGGGTGATCGACCTCTATGTGTCCGATCACCCGCTCGAGTGCGAAGGCTGCCCGGCGCACGGCCACTGCGAGCTCGAGGACATGGCGGCCGCGGTCGGCATCACCGAGACCTCCTACGCCCCAGGCGGGGCGATGCACCGGCCCGCGCCGAAAGACGAGAGCAATCCCTACTTCGCCTTCGACCCGACACTCTGCATCGTGTGCTCGCGCTGCGTGCGCGCCTGCGATGAGGTGCAGGGCACGTTCGCGCTCACCATCCAGGGGCGCGGCTTCGAGTCCAAGGTCTCCGCGAGCCAGGACCAGCCTTTCCTCGACTCGGAGTGCGTCTCCTGCGGCGCGTGCATCGAATCCTGTCCGACCGGTGCGCTGATCGAGAAATCGGTCGTCGCGCTCGGCCAGCCCGAGCGCGCCGTGACCACCACGTGCGCGTATTGCGGCGTCGGCTGCGGCTTCAAGGCCGAGGTGCAAAGTGCGGGCGCCGACAGCGAAGTGGTGCGCATGGTCCCCGACCGGGCGGGCAAGGCCAATCACGGTCACGCCTGCGTCAAGGGCCGCTTCGCCTGGGGCTACGCGACGCACACCGACCGGGTGCTCAAGCCCATGATCCGCAAGAGCATCCATGACGACTGGCATGAAGTCTCGTGGGAGGAGGCGATCTCCTACGCGGCGAGCGAGATCCACCGCATCCAGGCGAAGTACGGGCGCGACTCGGTTGGCGGCATCACCTCCTCGCGCTGTACCAACGAGGAGACCTTCCTCGTGCAGAAGCTGGTGCGCGCCGGCTTCGGCAACAACAACGTCGACACCTGCGCGCGGGTGTGCCACTCGCCGACCGGCTACGGGCTGAAGAACACGCTCGGCGAATCTGCCGGAACCCAGGCGTTCGACTCGGTGATGAAGGCGGACACCATCCTCATCATCGGCGCGAACCCGACCGACGGACACCCGGTGTTCGCCTCCCAGCTCAAGCGCCGCCTGCGCCAGGGCGCGAAGCTGATCATCGCCGACCCGCGCGAGACCGCCCTGGTGCGCACTCCACACATCGAGGCGAGCGAGTACCTGCAGCTGAAGCCGGGTACCAACGTCGCGCTCCTGAACGCGCTGGCACACGTGGTGGTGACCGAAGGCCTCGCCAAGGAGGACTACGTCGCTGCGCGCTGCGAGCCGGACTCGTACGCCAAGTGGAAGGCGTTCGTGGCCGAGCCGCGCAACTCTCCGGAGGCTTCCGAAGGCATCACCGGTGTACCGGCAGAGCGCGTGCGCCGTGCGGCGCGGCTGTACGCGACGGCCGGCAACGCGGCCATCTATTACGGACTCGGGGTAACCGAGCACAGCCAGGGCACGACCGCAGTCATGGGCATCGCGAACCTCGCCATGGCCACCGGCAATCTCGGCCGCGAGGGCGTGGGCGTCAACCCGCTGCGCGGCCAGAACAACGTGCAGGGCTCGTGCGATATGGGCTCTTTCCCGCACGAGTTCAGCGCCTACCGGCACGTGTCGGATCCCGTGGTGCGCAAGTCCTTCGAGCAGGAGTGGGGCGTGACGCTTCAGTCCGAGCCGGGCCTGCGCATTCCCAACATGTTCGAGGCGGCGCTCGATGGCACCTTCAAGGCCATGTACGTGCAGGGCGAGGACTTCGTGCAGTCCGATCCCAACACGCATCACGTGAACGCCGCCATGGCGTCGCTCGAGTGCTGCATCGTGCAGGACCTGTTCCTCAACGAGACCGCGAAGTTCGCGCACGTGTTTCTGCCGGGCTCGTCGTTCCTCGAGAAGGACGGCACCTTTACCAACGCCGAGCGGCGCACGTCGCTCGTGCGCAAGATCGTGGAGCCGCTCGCCGGTTACCAGGACTGGGAAATCACCTGCCTGCTGTCGAATGCGCTCGGCTATCCGATGCACTACAACCACGCGAGCGAGATCATGGAGGAGGTCGCGCGGCTCACGCCGACCTTCGCCGGCATGACCCACGAGCGGATCACGGAGCTCGGCAGCATCCAGTGGCCCGTCAACGAAGCGGCGCCCGAAGGCACGCCGACCATGCACGTCGGGCAGTTCGTGCGCGGCAAGGGCAAGTTCTGGGCGACCGAATACGTGCCGACCAGCGAGAAGGTCAACACGCGCTTCCCGCTGATCCTCACCACCGGGCGCATCCTCACGCAGTACAACGTCGGTGCGCAGACCCGGCGCACGGGCAACGTCATCTGGCACAAGGAAGACGTGCTGGAGATTCACCCGCACGACGCCGAGGCGCGCGGCATCGCGGACGGCGACTGGGTGGGGCTCACCAGCCGCGCCGGCGACACGGTGCTGCGCGCCAAGGTGTCCGAGAAGATCGCGCCCGGGGTCGTGTACACCACGTTCCACTTCCCGGAGACCAACGCCAACGTCGTCACGACCGAGAACTCGGACTGGGCGACCAACTGCCCCGAGTACAAGGTGACGGCAGTGGAAGTGGTGCTGGTGAACCAGAAGGACGCCTGGCAGAAGCGCGCCGAGGCCGAGCGCGCGCTGCCGCAACGGACGCCCAAGCGTCGCCGGCAGGATCGGACTCCTGCCTGAGGCGATGAGCGCACCGGCGGAGGCGAAGGGCGAGACCAGCGCCGCGGTGAGTGCGGAAGTCGCCGTCCAGCGCTGGACGCAGGGTGCGATTGCCCGTACCACGGACCTCGTGGCGGAAGAGATGCCAGTGGCGCTCATCTACCACGACGTGCCGCACGTCGTGATGCTCGCGACGCCTGCCGATCTCGAAGACTACGCCGTCGGCTTCACGCTCAGTGAGGGGCTGGTGGCGCGCGCCGATGAGATTCGCGGCGTCGAGGTCGTCCAGGGCGAGGCATCGGCTGATGTGAAGATCAGCGTTGCGTGGGAGCGCTTCACCGAGCTGCTGCAGCGCCGGCGCAATCTCGCCGGCCGCACCGGCTGCGGGTTATGTGGAGCCGAGACCGCGGAAGATGCCATCCGCGAATGCCAACCGGTCTCCGCAGGCGTCAGCATCACCGCCGCGGAGCTGCACGAAGCGATGGCGCAGCTCTCGGAGCGACAGCCGATCAACTCCCGCACCGGGAGCGTCCACGCCGCGGCCTGGGTCGTCCCGGGGAAGGGTATCCAAGTGGTACGCGAGGATGTCGGACGGCACAATGCGCTCGACAAGACCATCGGGGCGCTGGCGCGCGCGCAGGCGGATTTCGGCGCCGGCTACATGCTGATCACGAGCCGGGCGAGCTACGAGATGGTGCAGAAGTGTGCCACGGTCGGTGTGTCGCTGCTCGTCGCGCTGTCGGCACCCACGGCGTTTGCCGTGCGCCTGGCGCAGCGCACGGGCCTGACGCTCGTCGCCTTCGCGCGGGCCAACCAGCACGTAGTGTACGCGCACCCGCACCGAGTGAAGAATTGAAGAGAATCGAGGCACCATGAACATCGACCTCCTCGTCAAGATGGCCAACGAGATCGGCGACTTCTTCAAAGGCGCCGACGTGAACGACGCGCAGGCCGCGGCGCGCGATGTTGCCGCCCACATCAAGCGCTACTGGGAGCCGCGCATGCGCGCCCAGATGCTGAAGTACTACGAGGAGCGCTCGGGCGCGGGACTCACGGACCTGGCGAAGAGCGCGGTAGCGCTGCTTTACGCCGCGAGCAAGGAGCCGGCGGCCGCAACGCCTGCGGCGGGACCACCCTCCGCGACGCCCCCGGGGGCGCCCGCGAAGGGCGCCGGCGCATGAGCGCGGGGGAGCGCGCGGGCGCTCCGCGTACGAGCCGCGGGCGGGCGCTGATCTGCGGCTCGCTCGCCTTCGACACCATCATGGTGTTCGGCGATCGCTTCGCCAATCACATCCTGCCCGACATGATCCACATCCTGAACGTGTCGTTCCTCGTGCCGCAGATGCGCCGCGAGTACGGCGGCTGCGCCGGCAACATTGCCTACAACCTCGCGCTGCTGGGTGATGACGCCGTGCCGATGGCGACCGTCGGGCGCGACTTCGGCCCCTACCGCGAGTGGCTGACGCGCACCGGTGTCCCCACCGAGCACGTGCGTGTGATCGAGAGCGAGCTCACCGCGCAGGCCTTCATCACCACCGATCTCGATGACAACCAGATCACCGCGTTCCACCCCGGCGCGATGCAGCACAGTCACGCGAACCGCGTGAGCGATGCGCGCGACATCACTCTCGGCATCGTGGCGCCCGACGGGCGGGACGGCATGATCGAGCACGCCGCGCAGTTCGCCGCGGCCGGTATCCCCTTCATCTTCGATCCGGGCCAGGGGCTGCCGATGTTCGGCGCCGAGGAGCTGCAGCGCTTTCTCGCGCAGGCCCGCTGGGTGACGGTCAACGACTACGAGTGGCAGCTGCTGCAGCAGAAAAGCCGCTGGAGCGTGCGCGATATCACCTCGCACGTCGAAGCGTTGATCGTGACGCTCGGGGCGGCGGGCGCCGTCATCCATACGCGCGGGGAGGAGATCCTGATTCCCGCGGCGCCGGTGCGCGAGGTGGTGGACCCGACCGGTTGCGGCGATGCGTTCCGCGCCGGGCTCATCCACGGACTGCTGCGCGGGCTCGACTGGCGGACCACCGGACATATTGCATCGCTCATGGGCGCGATCAAGATCGAGGCCCGCGGGACGCAGAATCACCGCTTTACGCGCGCCGAGTTCGATGAGCGCCTCGCCCGAGCTTTCGGCTAGCCAAAGCGGCACCCGTCTTGGGTTAAACTGCCTCCCCTTTCACCGGCATCCACGTACTAGCCAAGCACTCAGGCGGACCGACCCCATGGCGAATGACTACCTCTTTACTTCCGAGTCGGTCTCCGAAGGCCATCCGGACAAAGTCGCGGACCAGATCTCGGACGCGGTGCTCGACGCGATCCTCAGGGAAGACCCGCGCGGGCGCGTCGCGTGCGAGACGCTCGTCAAGACCGGCGTCGTGATCGTCGCCGGCGAGGTCACGACCTCCGGCTGGGTGGATGTCGAGGCGCTGGTGCGCAAGACCGTGCTCGACATCGGCTACAACTCCTCCGAGATGGGGTTCGACGGCGCGAGCTGCGGCGTGATCAACATCATCGGCAAGCAGTCTCCCGACATCGCGCAGGGCGTCGACCGCAAGGACGAGCGCAAGCAGGGCGCCGGCGACCAGGGGATGATGTTCGGCTACGCGACCAACGAGACCGACGTGCTGATGCCGGCGCCGATCACGCTCGCCCACCGCCTGGTGAAGCGCCAGGCGCAGGTGCGCAAGTCCGGCAAGCTTCCCTGGCTTCGCCCGGACGCGAAGAGCCAGGTGACGCTCCGCTACGAGGATCAGGAGCCCGTCGGCCTCGAGGCGGTGGTGCTCTCGACGCAACACAGCCCGGATGTCTCGACCAAGGTGCTGCGCGAGGCGGTGATGGAGGAGATCCTCAAGCCCGTCCTCCCCGCGAAGTGGCTCGACAAGCGCACCAAGTACCACATCAACCCGACGGGGCGTTTCGTCATCGGCGGTCCCGTGGGCGACTGCGGGCTCACCGGGCGCAAGATCATCGTCGACACCTACGGCGGCTACGCCCGGCACGGCGGCGGTGCGTTCTCCGGGAAGGATCCCTCCAAGGTAGACCGCTCGGCGGCCTACGCCGCGCGCTACGTCGCCAAGAATATCGTCGCCGCGGGCCTCGCCGAGCGCTGCGAGGTGCAGGTGTCCTACGCGATCGGAGTGGCCGAACCCACCTCGATCATGGTGGAGACCTTCGGCACGAGCCGCTTCTCGCGCGAGCACCTGACGCGCATGGTGCGCAAGCACTTCGACCTCACCCCCTACGGGCTGCGCGAGATGCTGGATCTGGTCCGCCCGATCTACCAGAAGACCGCCGCCTACGGGCATTTCGGCCGCACCGAGCCGGAGTTCACCTGGGAGCGCACCGATCGCGCCGCAACACTCGCCGATGAGGCCAAGGGGATGCGCGCCGCCTAAAATCGCACCTTTCGCAGCCACCACGGCTGCAGCCACGCCGGCTGAGGAGCGTTGCGACGGGCAGGGCGCCGAGAGGGTGCGAGGCCCGCCAGGCTCAGCCGGACGCGGAACAACCCCACGGCGCTCACTCAGATCCCGGAGTATCGAGCATGAACGCCACACTGAAACCCGCCGCGACCCCGACGAGCGACTTCAAGGTCGCCGATCTCTCACTCGCCGATTTCGGCCGCAAGGAAATCGCCATCGCCGAGACCGAAATGCCCGGTCTCATGGCGATCCGCGAGGAATTCGCCCCGACGCAGCCGCTGCGCGGCGCACGCATCTCCGGATCGCTCCACATGACGATCCAGACCGCGGTACTGATCGAGACGCTGCAGGCGCTCGGCGCCACGGTGCGCTGGGCCTCGTGCAACATCTTCTCGACCCAGGATCACGCCGCTGCGGCCATCGCCGCCCGCGGCACGCCGGTGTTCGCCTGGAAGGGCGAGTCGCTGGAAGACTACTGGGACTACACCCACCGGATATTCGACTGGCCGGATGGCGGGTATTCCAACATGATCCTGGACGATGGCGGCGACGCGACGCTGCTGCTGCATCTCGGCGCCCGCGCCGAGAGCGATGCAAGCCTCATCGCCAAGCCCTCGAGCGATGAGGAGCGGGCGCTCTTCGGCGCGATCCGGGCGCGCCTGAAGGCCGACCCGCGCTGGTACTCGACGCGCATCCGCCAGGTCCGTGGGGTCACCGAGGAGACCACGACCGGGGTGAAGCGGCTCTACCAGATGGCGAAGGAAGGCCAGCTCGCCTTCCCCGCCATCAACGTGAACGACTCGGTCACCAAGAGCAAGTTCGACAACCTCTACGGTTGCCGCGAGTCGCTGGTCGATGCCGTGAAGCGCGCCACCGACGTCATGATCGCCGGCAAGATCGCGGTGGTGTGCGGCTACGGCGATGTCGGCAAGGGCTGCAGCCAGGCGCTGCGGGCGTTGTCGGCGCAGGTGTGGGTGACGGAGGTCGATCCGATCTGCGCCCTGCAGGCGGCCATGGAGGGCTATCGCGTCGTCACCATGGAGTACGCCGCCGACAAGGCCGACATCTTCGTCACCGCCACCGGCAACTTCCACGTCATCACGCACGAGCACCTCGTGCGCATGAAGCACAACGCCATCGTGTGCAACATCGGTCACTTCGACAACGAGATCGATATCGCGAGCCTCAAGCAGTACGCGTGGGAGAACATCAAGCCGCAGGTCGATCACGTCATCCTGCCCGATGGGCGGCGGTTGATCCTGCTGGCCGAGGGGCGGCTCGTGAACCTCGGCTGCGGTACCGGGCATCCGAGCTACGTCATGAGCTCGAGCTTCGCCAACCAGGTGATCGCGCAGGTGGAGCTCTTCACCAACACGGCGAAGTACCCGGTGGGCGTGTACGTGCTGCCGAAGCAGCTCGATGAGAAGGTGGCGCGGCTGCAGCTGAAGAAGCTCAACGTCACGCTCACCCCTCTGACCGACACCCAGGCCCGCTACATCGGCGTCGACAAGGCCGGACCCTACAAGTCCGATCACTACCGCTACTGATGAGCGCCTCACCCACGCAATCCGGGTCCGGCGCGCCGCTCTTGCGGCGCGCCGGTTCTGCCGTCCTGCTCGATGGCAAGGCGGTCGCCGCCAAGGTGCGCGCCGAGGTGGCGCAGCGGTCGGCGGAGTTTGCCGCCCGCCACGGCCGCCGCCCGGGCCTCGCGGTCGTGCAGGTCGGGGAGGATGCGGCCTCCAGCGTCTACGTGCGCAACAAGCGCCGCTCTTCGCTCGAGGCCGGGATCGAGTCGTTCGCGCACGACCTGCCGGCGAGCGCGAGCGAGGCCGAGATTCTCGCGCTCGTCGACGCACTCAACCGGGATCCGCGCGTCGATGGGATCCTCGTGCAGCTGCCGCTGCCGAAGGGCGTGAACGCCGATCGCGTCATGGATGCGGTCGATCCGCTGAAGGACGTCGACGGCTTTCACCCCGTGAACACCGGGCTCCTCGCGCAGAAGCGGCCGCGGCTGCGCCCCTGTACGCCCTTCGGTGTCATCCGCCTCGCTCGTGAGTACGGGATTGCGCTTACGGGGCTGCGAGCCACGGTGGTCGGAGCCTCCAACATCGTCGGCCGTCCCATGGCACTCGAGCTGCTGCTCGCTCGTGCCACCGTGACGGTGTGCCACACGGGCACGCGCGATCTTCGCAGCGAGGTCGAGCGCGCCGAGGTGGTCGTGGCCGCGGTCGGCAAGGCGGGCTTCATCCCCGGGGAGTGGATCCGCCCGGGGGCGGCGGTGTTCGATGTAGGGATCAACCGCACTCCGGCGGGGAACCTCGTGGGCGATGTCGAGTTCGACGGCGCGGCGGCACGTGCCGGGTGGATCACGCCGGTTCCGGGGGGTTTGGGCCCCATGACGATCGCCATGCTGCTCTCGAACGCCGTCGATGCCGCCAACTACCGGGCGGGCGCGGGCGCCACCTGAGCAGTCTTTCAAGGCCCGGTGCGACTCGCGGGGCGCGATATGAGGTCCCCGGCGCGATAGTTAAGCATTCGCTTAACCATCGAGGAAACGAGGCGTAAGCACCCACCGCCGTTCCGGAGAGCACCGGTTCTCGCCGCGGGAATAGAATCGCCCTTCGGCGGGTCTTCCTCTCAGGACCAACGGTCGAAGCGGCCAAGCTGACGCGAGGCTCATCCGATTTCATCCGTGCAGGACAAACGGGCTCGCTTCGAGGCGCTGGTGCTACCGCACCTGGACGCGGCCTACCGCTTTGCACGCTGGCTGTGCCGCTCCTCGAGCGACGCGGACGACATCGTGCAGGAGGCATTCCTGCGCGCGTTTCGCGGCTTCGACAGCCTGCGGGGTGGGGACGTGAAGGCCTGGCTCCTCACCATTGTGCGCAACTGCCACGCGACGGCCGTGCAGCAACAGCAGCGCCGCGCGACGGTGCCGCTGGCCGGGGATCATGAGGAGGCGCTGCGGTCGGTCCCGGACGAGACGAGCCCCGATCCGGAAAGCGAATCGGCGGCGGCTGAAGAGCGACGCACGCTCGGGCGGCTCATCGACGCCTTGCCCGATGAGCATCGCGAGGTGCTGCTGCTGCGAGAGATGGAGGATATGAGTTATCGGGAAATTGCTGCGGTGACGCAGGTGCCGATCGGGACCGTGATGTCGCGCCTCGCACGCGCGCGCGCCGCGCTGCGCGGCAAATGGCTGAAGGACACTGCAGGAGAGCCTCGTGCAGTGCGTTGAAGTGTTGCGCGTGCAGGCCTACTTCGACGGCGAAGTGGATGCCGTCTCCGCGCTCGAGGTCGAGCGGCACGCCGAGCACTGCGCGGAGTGCCGTGCGCTCCTCGGGCATCTTGCCGAAACGCGTGCGCGCATGCGCGAGGAGCTGGAGTTTCAGGAGGCACCGCCGCAGCTGCGCGTATCGATCGATCGGCTCCTCGATCGGGAGATGCGCGCGGCGGCCGAAGGGGGCGCACCAAGGGTGCGCCCGACAGTGCGATGGCGCGCTCCGCCCTTGTGGCTTGGCGCGTTCGGCGGATTCGGTGCCGCGCTCGCTGCAGGTCTCGCGCTCTTTTTCATGTCCCCCCTGGCGAGCAATCCTGTGCTCGATGATGTCGTCGGCGCGCACGTGCGCTCGCTCATGCCGCAGCACCTCACGGATGTCATCTCCACGGACCGCCATACGGTGAAGCCGTGGTTCGCAGGTCACGCCGATGTCTCGCCGGTCGTCGCCGACTTCGCGGATCAGGGCTACAGGCTCATCGGCGGGCGGGCGGATTATTTCAATCAGCAGCACGTCGCGGCGGTGGTCTACCAGCACGGTGCGCACGTCATCAACGTGTTCGCCTGGGTCGCCGGATCCCGCGCGTTGCCGGAGTACTCGACCCGCAGCGGCTACCGCATCGCCTGCTGGAAGCTCGGGAATCTCCAGTACTGCGCGATCTCGGATACCGGCTGGGACGAGTTGCAAGGCCTCACACGGCTGTTGCACGCAGCCGGCGCGGCCGACGCGCCGCGCTAGCCTCTGACACGCAACGCTGACATGCGTACGCCGCACGCGGCGCAGAACGGCCGGCCCCGGCTGGAATAAGACTCCCGCCCCGGAGGTCTTCTCCTTCACCTACCACGCAGGAGAAGACCATGTCGGAAGAAAGCGTCCAGACCTCGCGCCGCGGCGTGCTGAAGTGCCTCGCCTTCGGAGGTGCCGGTACGCTCTTTGCCCTCGCCGGCGGCGTCTTCACTCCGATCGACCTCGCCGTGGCCGCGAGCGACAAGTCCGGCGCGGCAAAGCTCGGGAAGCCGCTGTTCGTACAGATCAGCGACACGCACATCGGCTTCAACAAGGAGGCGAATCCCGATGTCGCTGCAACGCTCAACCGCTCGATCGATGTGGTCAACGCACTCCCCGAGCAACCGGCGCTGCTCATTCACACGGGCGACATCACCCACCTGTCGAAGCCCGCGGAGTTCGATATGGCGCAGCAGCTCTTCTCGCGGCTGCGCGCCACGGAGATGCACACCGTGCCCGGTGAGCACGACACCACCGACCCGACGGTGACGGAATACTTCAACCGTTTCGGCAAAGCCTCGGGGAACAAAGGCTATTACAGCTTCGATCACGCCGGCGTGCACTTCGTGGCGCTGATCAACGTGTTGCAATTCAAGCCCGGTGGGCTCGGCACGCTCGGACCCGAGCAGCTCGCGTGGCTCGCGAGTGACCTCAAGGGACGCTCATCCAGCACGCCGCTGGTGGTCTTTGCCCACATGCCGCTCTGGACCATCTACGAGCCGTGGGGCTGGGGAACGGGCGACGCGCCGCAGCTCATGGAGCAGTTACGCCGCTTCGGCTCGGTCACCGTGCTGAACGGCCACATTCACCAGATCGTGCAGAAGGTGGAGGGCAACGTGACGTTCCACACCGCGCGCTCGACTGCCTATCCGCAGCCGGTCGCGGGCCAGGCGGCCGGGCCC
>Ga0307471_100000252_pt1 | contig 27104 bp, 20 predicted proteins | sample atmos_gasesAM3C__2_FD_204566 | JGI IMG/M metagenome (GOLD analysis project Ga0307471, IMG submission 204566) | Hardwood forest soil microbial communities from Morgan-Monroe State Forest, Indiana, United States - atmos_gasesAM3C_515 | ecosystem: Environmental > Terrestrial > Soil > Temperate...
CACCGGCCTCGTTCGATGGGAAACTCTGATGGATGATGCGGCGCCCGTCGTCAACACGCTGAAACGCTTGCACATTTCCGGCGTTCGGCTGATCGTACTGATTGGCGCGCTCATGGGCATGATTTCGTCGCTGCTCGTTTTCCAAATCGGCCAGGCGCGTGTCTGGTTTGCCATGTCCCGCGACGGCCTTTTTCCAAGAATCTTCGGCCGCGTTCATCCGCGCTATCAAACTCCGGATTTTTCCACGTGGATCGCCGGTTTCGTCGTGGGAATCCCCGCCGGTCTTCTGGACATTGGAACCTTCGCGGACCTTTCCAACATCGGCACGCTTTTTGCCTTCGCGCTGGTGGCCGGCGGCGTTTTGATTCTTCGTTACCGGGAACCGGACCGCCCTCGCGCCTTCCGCGCTCCCGGAGGGCCGATTGCTCCGGTTTTGACGATTCTCACGTGTGTGCTGCTAATGGCCGGCCTTCCGATCATGAACTGGATTCGCTTCTTCGTCTGGATGGCCATCGGTCTTGTGATTTACTACAACTACGGACGCAAACGAAGCACACTGCGTCTGGCAAACCAGGCTTAGGGTATTCGGATGCGGAGGCGAAGTTACAATCCACAGTGCAGTCGCACAGGCCTGGCGTTCGGCATCGCCTTGTTTCTGTTCCTCCCACAGAATTCCCAGGCCTGGGGCAAAAATGCGCACAGGCTTATCATCAACAAGGCGGTGGATACGCTGCCTTCTGACGTTCGCTCCTTTTTTGAATTCAACCGCAACATCCTGGCGCAACATGTGACCGATCCGCTCGATGCGCTGGCGAAGAATCCTGCTGAGAAGCGCAATGACTTCGTTGCCCTGGATAAATACGGCCGCTTTCCGTTTGAAGCCCTGCCGCGGAGCTACAAAGCCGCAGTCACGAAGTTTGGCAAAGTGAAATTGGACGCCAATGGCCTGCTCCCGTGGCAAATCGGCGTGTACAGTGAAAAACTGACCAACGCATTGAAGCTAGGAAAATGGGACGAAGCCCGGCTCGATGCGGCGATCCTCGCGCACTATGTCGCGCAAGCGCACGACCCTTTCGGCACGACCGATAATTTCGACGGCCACTTAAGCGGCCAGGCCGGAATCAACGAGCGTTTCGGCAGCACGCTGATCGAACGCTACTCCTCCTTTTTCCCGATGCGCCCCAACGACGCGGCTTTCATCAGCGACCCGACCGACCATGCGTTCGATGCCTGCCTCAGCGCGCATCGCTGGCTTGAATCGATTCTCCTGGCGGACCGCAACGCGCTGCGCGGAGAAAGTTCCTACACCGACGAATATTACGATCGCTTCTACAATGAGGCGGGAGCTATTCTGATCCGCCAGCTCTCCGATGCAGCGACCGATGTGGGCTCCTTCTGGCTCACTGCCTGGAACAACGCCGGGCGCCCCGCTCTGCCGCATTGATTTGAGGATGACCTCTCCTCCACTTTTGTCGCGAATCGATTCCCTTCCCAAGGCCGAGCTTCATTTGCATCTGGAAGGGGCAATTCAGCCGGCCACTGCGCTTGCGCTGATGGCGCGTCACGGCGTCAAAGCAACGGAACAAGAAGTGCGAGAGCGCTACGCCTTCCGCAGTTTTCCTGAGTTCCTCGAGACCTTCAAATGGCTCACTTCGTTTCTGCGCGAACCGCAGGACTACGCACTTGTTGCCAGCGCTCTTGCGGAGCATTTGCTCGAACAAAATGTTGTCTACGCCGAAGTGACGTTGTCCGTCGGCGTGATGCTCCTGAGAAAGCAGCAGCCGGAGGCAAACTTTGAAGCTTTGCTTCGCGCCACCGAACCGTTCGAGCGGCGCGGCCTGCGTCTCCGGTGGATTTTTGACGCGGTGCGGCAATTCGGCGCGGAAGCTGGGATGGCGGTCGTTGAAGCGGCGAAGAGTTGCGCCTCGAACATGATTGTCGCCTTTGGCATTGGCGGCGACGAACTGCAAGTGCCTACTGCGGAATTTCGGGCCGTGTACGAGCGCGCGGCTGAACTGGGTCTCCATCGTTTGATTCACGCCGGTGAAATGGGCGGCCCGGAAAAAATCCGTGAAGCCATCGAATTGCTCGGAGTGGAGCGCATCGGGCATGGAATCGCGGCGATCCATGATCCGGCGCTGATGGACCTCCTCGCTGAACGCAGAATCGCGCTGGAGATTTGTCCGCAAAGCAATATCCGAACGGGCGCCCTTGCCCGCCAACTGGGGCGTGATGACGTGCGAATCGAAGATCATCCGCTGCCGAAGCTCTTTCGTCATGGGATCCCGGTTGTCCTTTCCACGGACGACCCTGCGTTGTTTGATACAACGCTGCGCGACGAATACGCCAATGCCGCGCAGATGGGCCTGCAGGAAAACGAACTGGAACAAATCTGCTCGATGGGCTTCCAGTACGCTTTCCAACACGCCGCAAAGAGCCGCACCTCTGAATTCTGAAGTCAACAGCAGATCCCTCCGCCTCAGGCAGCAGAAGACTGCCGCCTGAGGGTCGGGATGACAGTGCTGATGAGTGAAATTGGCCATGGTGCTTCCTCTCAGTCGCGCTTAGGGCGAGGGAGATCGAAGATGATTTGTTCGGACTCTTCCGATTCCAGGTCCATGGCGCGATGGGAATGGAGGAGCTGGCTGGTGAGGTAGCCGAGGACGGCAGCGCGGCGAGGCGAAACGCGGCCCCTGGTGACCTGAAGGACGAGGCGGGCGAGGAACTTCTGGATGTCCTCGCCGTAGGAGAAGTCGGTGGGTTCCGGGAGGAGGTCGGCGGAGAGGTCTTCGGAGTCGCTTGGAGCCGATGGAAGGATGGCGGTGAACTTCTCGCGGAAATGGCGGAGGCAGAGACCGGACCGAAGGTCCGGGCCGCGAAGCCGGCACTGCGTGCCATTGGGATAGCGATGCTGGCAACGCGGGGCGCCTGCCGAGGTGTCGGCTGCGCTGGCGGGCGCGGCTTCGGGATTGCGGGTTTCCAGGTGCAGGATTTCGACGTCAGGGCTCGGTGTGGTCATGACTTGTCATCTTTCTGGAGGCAGGGGGGTACACACCCGCCCCCACTGTTGTAAGGATTTGAAAACAAAGGGCTTGGAAATTGGGCAGTTCGTAAGTGCATGAAAACAAAGGAAAGGAGACAGGGGGTGAAAACGGGGTGGCGCGAGGGACGAAGAGACAGGGGAGAGAACATAGAGGGGAGCGCCGGGGCTGGAGTCGAGAATTCACAACCTATGCTATCGCATATTTCCTATTCTGTCAAGTCCTTTTATAGTACTAGTATTTTAAGAATAGACACACGGATTCGAACAGGTTTTGCGTAAGAGAAAGAAAACACAGGGGTAGAGTGCGCAGGGGATGAGAGACTTGCTTTAAGGTCAAGCAGAGCGCGGGCAATCGAATTGGGGCGTTCGATATGTGAAGGTACTATTTAAACATATTTAGTCCTCATATTGGAAATGTTAAGGCAAAGCCCAAGATGGTCAAGCTAAGGCAGCAACTGCTCGAGCGGGGTATGGCCGCGGCGAAATTCCATGGACACGGCACGTTCCTGCCTGAACCTCCGGAGTTTGCCCTCGTAAAGAAGCACTGGAAAAGCACAAAAGCACTCTTGGCATCCCTAGACCTTGATACGTATGAAGGTTACAGCCCGATGCGATCCTTCGCACCAAAATCGAGGCTAAATGTCAGGCGCGTGTCTCTCCTTCATCCCTATGACTTCATCCTTTACACGTCGCTCGTGCTGTCGCTAAAGGACGGGATCGCGAGGTCTCGCCTGCCAGCTGATCGCGTTTTCTCTTACCGAACAGAAAAAACGACTTCTAGACAGCTCTATGCTAGTTCACCGTCGTTTAAGGATTTCAAAGCTGCGGCAACTGAGAAGGTGACCGCCAATCCAAGAGGTTTCATCGGGGTCACCGACATTGCTGATTTCTTTCCGAGAATTTATCAACATCGGCTGATTAACGCGCTGGAAGCGGCCACGACTGGCACTCAACGCGAACAAATCCGCGCACTAGAAAAAATGGTTTCCAGATTTTCCGAAGGTGCCAGCTACGGCATTCCAATTGGCCCACCTGCTTCACGACTCCTAGCCGAGGCTGTTTTGATCGATGTTGACAGCACGTTGGTCAGCTATGGCGTTGATTTCATCCGTTTTGTGGACGACTACGTTATTTTCTCTGAACGGCCCCAAGATGCGGAGTATGCGATCAGGGTTCTAGGCGAAACACTCTTCCTAAATCATGGACTGACGCTTCAAACAGCAAAGACCAAGGTAATGTCAGCGGTGGACTACTCGGAAAGCTACCTGACACTTCATAGCGAAAAAGAACAGAATAGACGGAAACTCTTCGAAATCCTTGGCGACTCGTTATACGAAGAGACTTGTTATGACGACTTGGACGAGGACCAAAAGAAGGAAATCGACGCTTACAACCTCGTAGAAATGCTGACCGAGGCTCTTGGAGAAGGGGAGAACGTGGACTACCAGGAAGTTTCTTTTATTCTTGGCAGGTTGTCTTCTTTGCAGAAACCCGAGCTAATTGGCTTAGTTCTGTTGAACTTGGAGCGCCTTTATCCGGTCGCAAATGCAGTTGCGTCGTTCTTCAGGGAGTTCAAGAGTCTCGGACACGAAGAATATGAGGAAATCGGAGCCGCGCTACTTCGTCCCCTTGGTAAGGAGGACGAGACTAGGCCCTCTGAGTTCTATACGATTTGGATCTTGCACATCTTCGCCCAGCACGCCCGATGGGACCGTGGGGAAGACCTCCTTAGGGTGTTTAGAGAGACAAACTCAGATGTAGTCCGAAGATACGCGGCCCTCGCCCTGGCGGTGTCAGGGGCGAGAGCCCAAGCGGTTAAGATCAAGGAATACATGAACTCCGGATCGCCTCTTTGTAGGACTGCGATGCTGCTGGCAACTGCGAAACTGGGAACCGACGAGCGCAAATTCCTCAGGAAGAGTTTGCACTTGAGCGACCCGCTTGAAAGACTCTGCAGCGAATCTCAACCTTAGGCCCTAGCGTAGGCTCAAGTCTTGAAGGTGCGGCCCATTCGAAACGAGGCGACATGAGTCCCATTGGAAGACGCCAGAAGGTTTTCATTTTCGGGGCTGGAGTATCTGCGTCTTTCGGCATCGCTGTGACAAAGAACCTACTTAAGGATACAGTTCGTTACATTTCGGGGCCACGTCTTAGGGATCTTCATAGCTTATTAGAGTTCATGTATCCCGGCTTTGACGAGACGCTAAAGAATTATCCCAATATCGAGGATTTCTTGAATCTACTGGAGATGGCCAAGACGTTTAACACGGACTTTCAGCCGAGTGCGAGGTGGGACGAAGGGAGGCTCGAAGGAGTGGAGCGGACAGTACTTAGGGGGGTGACACAGTACCTGTGGGAGGCGATGCGTGACACTTCGAAATTGGAACCGCTTGAACTGTTCGCCGAACGATTGTTCAAGCCTGGAAACGTCGCAATTACATTCAACTGGGATTTGACTGTGGAGCGGGTCTGGTATGACCACTCTGAAGATTTAGATTTGGAGTACACATTTCCAAAAGTGAGTGGGAGGAAGAAGTTCTATCTACTCAAGCCTCATGGCTCGATTGACTGGTTCAAGACGAAACCGCTTCGAGGGACCACACTTGGGCGAAGAATGGATAAACACGACGAAGAACTTGGTTACTACCCCTACTTCAAAATATCGAAGGACCCGGATTTGTTGAAGCACTTGCCTGTAATTGTCCCTCCCGTGTATCACAAAGAATTCAAGACCGGGTTTCTGAACAAAGTCTGGACTTCGGTTTATACCGCGGTGTCGCGGGCCACGGATCTGTGGATCATCGGATACTCAATGCCCAGGGAGGATCAATTCGCCAGATTCGTTTTTAGGCGAGCAATTAGAAACAATATCGCTAATGCGCAGAACAAAGAAAAACCACCGCTGAAAGTGACAGTTATAAATCCTGACGAGAGCGTCGAAGGCATCTTTTCTCGATTGGTTGGGACAACCCAAGCCACCCTGACAAAGAAAAGTGCTGCGACAGTTTCGACTTTCGAATTCATTCAAGCACAGTTCCAAGACTATGTAGCCGGGCTCTCTGCCAGTAGCTGAATCTCGCGCGTACATCGCAGCGAGAAGGGGAACGGGCCAGGTCAGTCGACGATCTCGAAGCGGTATTCTTCGATGACCGGATTGGTGAGGACTTCTTTGGAGATGCGCTCGAGCTGTTTTTGGGCTTCGTCGCGGTTCCAGCCATCGAGATTCAGGACGAAGAATTTTCCCTGGCGAACGTCTTTCACGGCGGCATAGCCGAGGCCGGAAAGAGCGTGCTGGATGGTTTGTCCCTGGGGATCGAGGACGGTGCGCTTTGGCATGACCCAAACGTGTGCTTTCATGGGGGGATTATAGCATTGACGCGCTGATGGTCGTTTTGATTGCTGTGCGGCTTCTTTCGGGTAATCACCCGATGCCGCCAAGCGTGCTAGGCTGATAGAACGAACTGAGGTGACGTTCCTGTATGTGCGGGATTCTCGGATACATCGGCCCGAAAAAAGTCGTGCCCGTGGTCATCGAGGGACTGCGCAAGCTCGAATACCGCGGCTATGACTCCGCCGGCATTGCCGTTGTGAATGGCACCGGCAAGCTGGAGATCCGGCGCGCGCCGGGAAAGCTTCGCAACCTCGAAGAAGTGATTGCGAAGTCGCCGCTCGAAGGCACTTACGGCATTGGCCACACGCGCTGGGCCACGCACGGCCGCCCCACGGAAGAAAACGCGCATCCGCACCGCGACTGCACGGGCCAGATTGTGGTGGTGCACAACGGAATCATCGAGAACTACCTTGAACTAAAGGAAAAACTTCAGAAGGAAGGCCACAAGTTCGTTACGGAAACGGACACGGAAATCGTCGCGCACTTAGTGGAGAAGAATTCGCAGGGCGGCGTTCCGCTTGAGGAGGCAGTGCGGCGTTCGCTGAAAGAACTGCGCGGCATTTACGCGCTCGTCTTTCTGTCGGCGAAAGATCCGCAAAAAATCGTCGCCGCGCGGCTTGGGCCGCCTTCCGTGGTTGGGTTGGGAGATCACGAGTATTTCGTCGCAAGCGACATTCCTGCTTTGCTCGAGCACACGCGAGAAATCTTCTTTCTTGCCGACGGCGACATTGCCGTTTTGACCAAGGATGGCGTGCGCGTGATGGATCACGACGGGCACACCGTGCAGCGTCCGCCGCGGCACGTTGCCTGGGACCCGATCATGGCGGAAAAGGGCGGCTACAAGCACTTCATGCAAAAGGAAATTTTCGAGCAGCCGCGGGCGGTGCGAGACACGCTGGTTGGCCGCATTTCACAGGACACGGGCAAAGTTTTTTTGGATGAAATGGAACTGAACGAAAAACAGTTCCGCGAGTTTCAGCAGGTGCGGATTGTGGCGTGCGGAACAAGCTGGCACGCGGGGCTGGCAGGGAAATTCATGATTGAACGCCTGGCTCGGCTTTCCGTCGAGGTGGATTACGGCAGCGAATTTCGCTATCGCGATCCCATCATCGATTCGAATACTTTGACCGTGTGCATCAGCCAATCCGGCGAAACCGCGGACACGCTCGCGGCGCAGCGCGAGGCAAAACTGAAAGGGTCGCCGACGATTGCGATTTGCAACGTCATCGGCTCGATGATTACACGCGAGGCCGGCGGCACGATTCCCACGCACGCGGGACCGGAGATCGGCGTCGCCTCGACGAAAGCATTCACGGCGCAATTGGCCGCGCTTTTGCTTCTCGCGTCGTATCTCGGGCAGGTGCGCGGAAAAATGAGCGACGCTGCGGCGAGGAATCTGATGCAGGAAGCTTTAAGCATCCCGCATAAAATGGAAATTATCCTGCAAGCCGATGCGTCCGGGTTTTACGAAAATCTTGCGCGACAATTCTTCCGCAACACGGATTTTCTTTATCTTGGGCGTGGCATTCACTATCCCATTGCGCTCGAAGGAGCCTTGAAGCTCAAGGAGATTTCTTACATTCACGCCGAGGGCTATCCCGCCGGCGAAATGAAGCACGGACCGAATGCGCTGATTGACGAAAATCTTCCCGTGGTCGTGCTGGCCACTCGCGATGAATCGGATCCGGAGGCGATGACGCGCTATGAAAAGAGCGTCTCCAATATCAAGGAAGTGAAAGCGCGGGACGGCATCGTGATTTCTGTGGTCACGGCGAAGGATCAGCTTGCACGCGAGGCTTCTGACCACGTTATTGAGCTGCCGCCCGCGCCGGAATTGCTCGCACCTTTGCTCGAGATTATCCCGCTGCAATTGCTTGCGTATCACATCGCGGTACGCCGCGGTTGCGATGTGGATCAGCCGCGGAATCTGGCGAAATCGGTTACCGTTGAATAGTTCCTTGTCATTTCGGCTAAAATAAGTCCATGCGGCGCAATTTTCGAACGAGCTTCCTATTTGTGTTGCTGGCGTTGCTATTTTTGCTGAGGGCGCCATTGCCTGTAACTGCGCAGACTTCGGACGACGTGACGGCGTCGCTGCGGGAAGTTCGCATAGAAGGTCAAAAGCATCTTTCGGAAGGGCAGATTTCAGCGCTGACGGGACTCGTCCCCGGCTCGCAAGTTGGCCGCGCGGATTTGCAAGCCGGTGCGGACAAGCTCGTGCAAACGGGCCTCTTCGACAAAATCAGCTACCGGTTTGAAACTCGCGTGGGCGTTGTCGTGACTTACCACGTCGAAGAATCTCCAAGGGTTCCGGCTTATTTCGACAACATTCCCTGGTTTGCCGATTCCGAACTCGAAGACGCAATTCGCAGGAAGATTCCTTACTTCGATGGAACCTTGCCGGAGGGCGGTGGCGCGGTCGATCAGGCGGCGGATGCCATCAAGGAATTGATCGCTTCGCATGGCTTGCAGGTGACGCTGCAGCACGAGGTCATTGGCAACCCCGATGGAGACGGAAAAATCCAGCTCTTCAAAGTGGAAGGCCCAACGCTGCGAATCGAAAAACTGGAGTTTAGCGATGCTTCCCTGCTGACTTCCAAAGTGGCTCAGCAGCATCTCGAGGAAATCGTTGGCAAGCCTTATTCGAGGATGGCGATCGATCTATTCCTCAACGAAGCGATCCGGCCCGTTTACCTGGCCAAGGGCTGCCTGCACCCGAAGCTGGGCCCGCCGGAAATACGCTTGACCGGCAAACCCGAAGAGAAATTGCCGGAACAAGTTCCCGTTTTTGTTCCAGTGGATGCGGGCCCGGTTTATCACTGGAAAGAAGTTCATTGGACGGGAAACGCCACGGTTTCCGAGTTCACTTTGAGTAGCGCGGTGGGATTGAAGCCCGGCGACGTTGCGGACGGCATGAAAATCGAAGCGGGATGGGACCGCGTTCGGGAAGAGTTTAGCCATCATGGCTATCTTGACGTGAAAGTAGATCCCGTCCTCGCGTTCGACGAATCCGCGCACACGGTTTCCTATTCCGTGGCTATTCAGGAAGGGCGGCAGTTTCGCTTCGGCAAAATGGTGCTGACGGGCCTATCGCCCACGGCGGAGAAGAAGCTGCATGCCGCATGGCCGATTTCTCAAGGCGACATTTTTGACAAGACGAAATACGAAGAGGTCTTGACAAAACTGCAACTGCACCAGGAACAGGTTTTTGGCGAGCTGCCGCTCCATTACGAAAGCGTCGGCCATTGGCTGCAAGAGGACGCGAACAGCGGCACGGTCGACGTGCTTCTGGACTTCAAATGAATCGCGCGCTATGCGAAGTCAGCGCAGCGAACGCCAGCGCTGCGATATACTCAGCATGGACATGAAAAGCCTGATTCAAATTCGGAATGGCGAGCAGTCGGCTCTCTCCCCGCAAGAAAAGGAAAATCTGCTGCTCTCGCGGCTCGCGGAGCTTCCATCGATCATCGTTGCGCTTTCCGGTGGCGCAGATTCTGCGTATCTTGCCTGGGCGGCAAATCGAGCCCTGGGCAGCCGCGCGCTGTCGGTTACGGCGCTCTCGCCGAGTTTTTCAGCGCACGACCGGCAAACGGTCGAGCAGTTTGTGAAGGAATTAGCGCTGCGCCACGAATTTATCGAAACGCATGAGATGGAAAACCCCGCTTACCGTGCGAACCAAGCGGACCGTTGCTATTTCTGCAAAGACGAATTGTTTTCCGTGCTCGACGATCTCGCGGCCTCTCGAGGATCTGCCGCTGTGGCCTATGGCGTGAATGCCGACGACACGCTCGATTTTCGCCCCGGCCATCGCGCCGCCACGGAGCACAAAGTTCTTGCTCCCCTGCTTGATGCCAACCTGACGAAATCAGAAATTCGCGCTTTATCTCAACGGGCGGGCCTGCCCACGTGGGACCGGCCCGCCTCTGCCTGCCTTGCTTCGCGCGTTCCCTACGGAACGGAAGTCACTCCCGAACGGCTCGCGCTCGTCGAACGAGGTGAAGCGGTGTTGCGCGAATTGGGCTTCCGCCAGTTTCGCGTGCGCATCCACGACAATCTCGCACGGGTGGAAATCTCCCAGGAAGAGCTGCCTCGCGCACTCTCGCATGAAATGGCCGCGGCCATTGCAAAGCGCCTTAAAGTTGCCGGCTTCGCTTACGTTACGCTGGATCTGCAAGGTTATCGGCAGGGTTCTCTTAACGAAGCTCTGGGGCGGGCGGCCTCGTTCCACAAGACAGTTTCCGGAACATAATTCATTGTTTTTGCGTAGCTATTAGTGGAATATCCGAGTAGTTAGCAGGATCCCTTGGAGGAAGAATGGCACGCTACCGCAAGTTTGGCAGTTCCCTGCTGCTCTTCCCCGCTGTTTTTGCATTGGCTGCCCTGGCCGGTTGCAATGCAGGAGCAGCGGTAAGCGGCAGCTTTGACAAGAATTTTAGTGTAAGCGGTCCCGTACGCCTCGAGCTTTCGAATGCCTCCGGCGATGTGAACATCACCGGGAGTTCCGATGGCAAGGTGCATGTGCACGGCGAGGTGCGAGCGTCCGGCTTCGGCTTTGACAATCCCCAGAAGCGTCTGGACGACACTGTTGCGAATCCTCCCGTCGAGCAAAGGGGCGACACCATTCACGTGGGGGCGGACTTCTCACATCTGCGCAACGTGAGCATCGCTTACACTATTCAGGTTCCGCACGACACGGAGGTGGAGTCCAATGTCGCTTCCGGCGCGCAGAACATCCGCGATCTGCGGGGCCCGGTGAAGGTTCACGCCGCTTCAGGTACGATTCGCGTCGAAAAGATCGACCGTGACGCCGACGTCTCCACGGCGAGTGGCTCGGTTACAGCGAGCGACGTGGGCAACGATGTTCAGGTCTCCAGCGCCTCCGGCAACGTCACTGTTTCGAACGTCAAAGGCGACGTCCGCGTCAAAGCCATCTCTGGCGTCATTCACGTCTCTCACCCCGGCGGCCGCGTTGAGGGAAATACGGCCAGTGGTGAGGTGGAAATTCAGGATGCAGCCAATGACGTCACGGCTCATGCCGCCTCGGGGCGTGTGTACGTGCAAGGAAATCCAGGCGCACAAGGCTATTGGAATTTGAAGACCGCTTCGGGCGGCGTGCAAATCAGCGTTCCGGGTTCTGCAAATTTTCATCTCACCGCGGAAGCCGTCTCCGGGGAAATTCGAACGGACATCCCCATCGTCGTTGAGGAGCAGGGAAAACATTCTCTCCGAGCGCGTGTGGGCAATGGCGGGGGACGCATCGAAGTGCACACGGCCTCGGGCGAAATTCGCATCACCGGATCAAAGTAGATCTCCAGTCTCGGGAAACAGCTCGGGGCGCAATGGCCGTCTCCCTAGCGACATTTTCCCCTCGAGTGTTTAGAATCGCGGAATGCCCTCTCCGCACTTCGTTCCAGCCTTCGCGGCGCTGCTGGTCTACGCCCTGGTTTCACCGCTTTACGCGGGCCAGCAAACGGCTTCGCAAGCCTCGAACGCCAGCAGCGCCAAAGACAAATCTTCGGCCAAGCTGCCGAGCCCTGACGAGGAATTGCAACGGACCCTCAGCGAGGCCGGAAGCGACCGCGCTGCGCTCCTGCGAAGTCTCGAAGGCTTCCTGAAAAAATATCCGGACTACCCCAACCGCACCAGCATCTATCGCGCTCTTGTCGAAGCGAGCCTCCAATTAAAAGACAATGCGCGCGCGGCGGACTACTCCGAGCGCATGGTGTCTTTGAATCCCAACGACATTTCCATTCTCCTGCTCGCCATCGAGCTTCTCGAACGCCAGGAAGACCAAGCTGGATTTCGCCGCGCGGTCAGCTACTCGACGCGCATTCTAGACCTAGTGGAACGCGCCTCTCCCGCCGAACGTTCGTCGCGTGTTTCCCTCGAACAATGGGAACAGCAAAAAAAGAGCGATCTCGCGAACACACACTTCCTGCGCGGTGATCTCTATTTCAAACTAAGGGATTACGACGCCGCTCGAAAGGATCTGGGGACCAGCTATGAGGCTTTTCCCAGTGCAGCTGCGGCCGAAAGGCTGGGAGAGACCGCGGAACTTCAAAAAGATTTGAATACCGCCATACAGGAATACGCACGCGCTTTCGCTCTGGCGGAGGGAAAGAGCGGAACTGTCAGCCGGGAAGAAATTCGCAAGAAAATCGGCAACGTCTGGCGGCTTGGGCACGGTTCGGAGAAAGGGTTGGGCGAGTATTTGCTGAATACCTATGATGCCGTGACGCGGCCCGCGTTGGGAAAACGCAATGAAGGGGTCAAAGAATTCCCTGCATTCGCGCTTCGCAAGGCATCGAACGGCGCGCCGTATTCTTTGAAAGACACGAAGGGAAAAGTAGTCGTTTTGAATTTTTGGGCGACGTGGTGCGGTCCTTGTCACGCCCTGGAACCGCTCTTTGCGCACGTCGCGGCGGATTTTCGCAGTTCGCCGGAAGCCATCTTTTTGTCAGCCGACTGCGATGAAGACGAAACTCTTGTTGCGCCCTACCTGCAGAAGGACAAGGTCACGACAGAAGTGGTTTTTGCCGATGGTCTCGACCGGCTTTTCTCTGTAAATTCCTTTCCCACCGTCATCGTCATCGACCGCGATGAGAAAATTGCTTTTCGTTCTGATGGATTCCAGCCAGATACTTTCGAACGGGATCTTTCCGCAGCAGTGCGGAAGGCTCTCGACAAAACGGACCCGCGACCCGAAGACTGAATCAAGGCGTCAAGTCCGGGCTGTAGCCGTCCACGACATCCACGAAGTCCGATACTTCCGCCATGTCTTTGCCAACGAAACGAATGGTGTGCGAGTCCACGCGCTGCACGGACCTGAGGTAACTGAGCATCTGAACGGGCGTATAGTTCTTGAAGCTGATCTCAAGAGTGACGGGCGTTTTGATCGCGTACGGCTTGAAATCATGAAGGCGTGCGAGCGCCGATTTCACTCCTGCATTGATTCTTTCGCAGGATGCCTCCGGAGTGAGCGTCTCGGCGGAATGAAAACTCAAGTTTTTCTTTGTTTCTACGGTTTCGATGTTGCCGAGCCGCGACTTCAGCTCCTCCATCGCCGCATCATCCCCGGACGCGAAGATCACTGGCACGCCCAGAGCGCCAGCATATGCCGCGTTGAACTCTCCTTCGGTGACGGCATTGCCGTTCAGCGCCACCCGTGTGAGGTGAGCGCTCGAAAACGTATGCGCGCGCACGCCGCGCATGTTCGTGGTGGACGCGTGATAGCCAATGAAGAGCGCTGCGTCGAAAACTGAATCGAGCCCTGCCATCATTCCTCCGTGGCGCGGCCAGGAACGCACGATTCGAACATTTTTCGGGAACTCCTCAATCAGCAGGCTTTCTCCGTTTCCGTGCGAATCGCTCACCACGATCTCCGTTGCGCCAGATTGAGTGGCAGCGTTTACGGCGGCGAGAGTTTCGTTAGTCATAAAATGACGGAAGCGCTCATATTCAAATCCTCCCGGACCTAGCTGGTCCGCGGTGACCACTCCGGCGATGCCTTCCATGTCCACAGAAATGTAGATTTTGAGTTTTTTAGCCGCTGGCGCTGAGGCTTGTGGCTTTGCGGTAGGACACAAAAACCATGCAAGAGCGCTTGCGACAAAAATCGCACGGTGGACGCGATGCACCATACTCATGACACACCTCAAAACGTTCTGGATTAAGGGAATCTGCGAACGGGAGTGTATCAGCTTCGCGCCGCGGACGTTGAAGGAAAAGCCAGCGCGATCTCGCTTGCGGCAAGAATCGTATTCACGTGAATGCGAACGGTATCTTCCACGCGGCGCGCGTAGCCGCCGGCCAAGGTTGTCGCGACGGGGATGCCCCGCCGCCGCGCCTCCTCAAACACGCCGCGGTCGCGCTTTTTTAATCCTTCTTCCGTGAGCGAAAGCCCGCCAAGCTGATCTTCGCAGTAGGGATCGGCGCCGCCCACATAAAAAAGAAGCTCCGGACGAAAATTGTCCAGCGCTTGTTGCGCGGCGGGAATCAGTGCGCCCAGGTACTCTTCATCTTCGACGCGGTCATCCATGTTCAGGTCGACGTTGGAGGGCGGCTTGTGCCCCGGGTAATTATTGAGCTGATGGATCGAAAGGGTGAACACCGTTGGATCGTTGAGAAAAATGGCTGCAGTGCCGTTGCCGTGATGTACGTCCGTGTCCACGACAATGGCTTTCTTGATGGCTCCATCGGCTTGCAGCTTGCGAATGGCTACGGCCACGTCGTGAATCACGCAAAAACCCTCGCCGTGTTCGGGATAAGCGTGGTGAAAGCCGCCGCTGAGATTCGAGGCGAAGCCATCCCGCAGCGCCATTTTCCCCGCAAGGATGGATCCACCTGTCGCCAGCCAAACGGCTTCCACGAGTTCCGCCGAGTAAGGAACCTCCAACAGCATAACTTCGCTAGCGGTGAGAGTGCCGGTTTTCAGTTTGCGGACCCACTCGGCGGTATGTACGCGCAGAATGTCTTCATCGCTGGCTGGCTCTGGCCGCAGGAAATCCTCTTTCTTTGCCAGACCTTCACTTAAGAGCATTTCGTAGATCAGCCGGAATTTTTGCGAAGGAAAAACATGAGCGCCGAGGTGTAAATCATATCGGTCATGGTAAACAAGCTTGAATGGAAGGGAACCCTTCATCGGACGAAACCCGGAGCGTATGCCTTCGGATCTCTGATCTCAGATCTCCGCTCTTCGTTAGTTCTCACGCTCGAGGATAAAGTCGGGAAGCGTGACCAGGGCGCGCGCATATTCCGAGTCGCGATGGCCATTGAGGCAGGCCTTGGCCCGCTGCGCGTAGTCTTGCGCCAGGCAGCGCGCGCGGTCGAGCGCGCCCGAGTCGTGCACCAGCGAGACAATCGTCTCCGGCCGCACGGAATCAAACTCTTTCTCGGCAAGCACTCGTGCGACGAGTTCGCGCGCCTCGCGATGGCCGTTTTCCATGGCATAGATCAGCGGCAGTGTGACTTTTCCTTCTTTCAAGTCGCTCAACACGGGCTTCCCCAGTTGTTGCGCGGATGCGGTGAAGTCCAGCAGATCGTCCACCAACTGGAACGCCAATCCTGCGTTCCTGCCGTATTCCGCCAGTGCCTGTTCTTCGTCATTTTCGAGCCGCCCAAGTACCGCGCCCAAACGCGCGCAACCGCTGAACAAACAGGCCGTTTTGTAGGTGGCCAGGCGCAAGGCATCCTCTTCGGTCACGTCGATGCGGCCGATCTTTTCCAGCTGGATCAGTTCGCCTTCGACCATTTTCTGCGTCAGGTCGATGAGGATATCGAGAATATGGAAGTTGCGCTCTTCGAGCGCCATTTGAAACGACTGCATATACAGCCAGTCGCCCGTCAACACGCTGCGGTGATTGCCCCAACGGGCGTTCGCTGAAGGACGCCCGCGCCGCGTGCCGGCGCTGTCAATCACGTCGTCATGAATCAACGTGGCGCTATGCAGCAATTCGACCACGGCCGCCAGGCGAATCGCGCTGCGGTCTTTTCGCCCCGCATAATTCGCTGAGAGAAGCAGGAGCGCAGGACGCAAGCGCTTGCCCCCGCCGCCGAGCAAATAGGCGGCAACTTCCGACACCGCGGGAAACGCCGTATCACTTTGACGGGCGAGCTCGTCTTCCACCAGAGCGAGGTCGTCGCGGACGAGATCGAAAACCTCTTTCACCGTGAGCAGTGCGATGGCCTTCCTCCTGGCCTCTTCCTAGAATCTCGATTCAGCGGCCGTGGACCCCTGGGGCCCCGGAAGACGGAAAAGACGCCGAAAATTCTCAGAAGTCGCGGCGGCAATTTCGTCAGGCGACAAGTCTCTCACAATCGCAAGCATGCGCGCTACTTCGGCGACGTAAGCAGGCTCGTTGCGTTTGCCGCGATAGGGCTGCGGCGCCAGATACGGAGAGTCCGTTTCAATCAGAATCTCCTCGAGCGGCAAAGCTTTCGCAACATCGCGAAGGTTCTGCGCTTTCGGATAGGTAGAATTCCCCGCAAAAGAAATCAGGAAGCCCATCTCGATCCCCCGCCGCGCGTCCTCGAGCGTGCTGCTGAAGCAGTGCAGAATGCCGCCGATGCCAGTGGGTTCCCAATGCTCTTCCAGCATGTTCAGGCAATCGGTCCAGGCGTCGCGGCAATGGATGATGATGGGCAGTTTTGCTTGCGCTGCGAGTTCCATTTGGCCGCGAAACATTTTGTGCTGTGTTTCGCGAGGGGAGTGATCGTAAAAATAGTCGAGCCCGATTTCGCCCCAGGCAATCACTTTGGGATGCTTCGCCAGCCTTGATAATTCATCAAAATGCTTCGACGTAACTTCCTTTGCTTCGTGAGGATGAATACCAATGGTTGCGTAGATCCAGTCGTGCCGTTCGGCGAACGAAAGAGCCGAGTCAAGTTTCTCCGGACCGGGGCCCGTGCCGATTGCGAGAAGAGTCGTTACGCCCGCGGCGCGCGCGCGTTCGAGCATGGCCCCGCGGTCTTCCGCAAACTGGGGAAAATCGATGTGGGCGTGGGAATCGATGAGGTCCATTTTTTAATTGAGCCACATCTGTACGACCAGTAAGCCAGCGATGAGGGCATTTAAGGCAAGGACCACGCGGAAACGTTGGCTCGTGGCTTGCCATCGAAAGGCAGCCGTGATCGTCGCTACAAGGACCCAGAATATCGTGAGCCAACCAACCGCAACTCTAGTTCTGGGACCAAAAACTCGCCCATAAGAATCAGACGGTGCCAGAAGCACGTCTGCCAGCAAGCCGAAGTAACCAAGCAGGAGCATTGACCCGACGACCGTCAGGCCATTCAGCACTTTGGTCATTCGATCACTTGCTTGCATGGACCGTGAAGACTATTTGCAAATTATTTCAGGCGCGCGCCGATCTCGACGTCCTCATCGGGGAAACCGGCGAGTACAGGGCGGCCTTCGGGACCGACTGCGGCGGCAATAATCATGCCGTTGGACTCGACGCCGCGCAGTTTGCGCGGCGCAAGATTCACTACCACGGCTACTCTACGGCCGATGAGTTTTTCCGGCTCGTAATATTGCGCTATGCCCGCGCAGATCTGGCGAATCTCCGTCCCGATATCCACTGTGAGTTTGAGCAGCTTGTCGGCACCAACGATCCGCTCCGCGGTCTTAATCTGGCCCACGCGCATCTCGACTTTCGCAAAATCCTCGAGGCCGATTTTTTCTGCTGCGGCCGGCGCAGCAGCGGCAGCAGCGCCGCCAGTAGTGGGCGCGCTCGCCGGCGTGGGTGCGGTAACCTGCGACGGTTGCTTTTGTTCTTCCTTTTCCATGGATTCCATCCTCTCGATTGCTTCTGCTTTTTCAATACGTGGAAACACTGCCTCGATTTTTCCAATGTGCGCATTCGCCATCGGCGGCCAGTCGAGGTGAATATCTAACGTACTCAACTCCTCGGTCTGGCCCATCTGCTTCCAGATCTTTTGCGTCGCACTTGGGAGAATAGGATGGGCCAGTATCACGGCTTCTCGAAGAGCCTGATAGGCGGTGTAAATCGTCGTAACAAATTGGCCGTAACTTCCAGGGGCTTTGACCTGCACCCAGGGCTTGGTTTCGACTAAATATTTATCTACTTCCGCCATAAGGCGCCATATCGCTTCCAACGCTCGAGAGAATTCAAACCGATCATAGTGTTGACAGGTTTGAAGAATGGTTTCTCTTCTCAAATCGATAATTCGCTCGTCCCTAGCGTCTTCAGCAGCACTGGGCTTTCCGGGAGCGATGCCCCTTAAATGCTGCTCGATCATTGTGAGGACGCGGCTGGCGAGGTTGCCGAGACCATTGGCGAGGTCGCTGTTATAGCGTGTGACCAGAGCGTCGTAACTGAAATTGCCGTCCTGGCCGAAAACGGTTTCGCGCAGAAGATAGTAGCGAAGCGCGTCCATGCCGAGGACGTGCACGATTGGCCGGGGGCGAACGACATTGCCGAGCGACTTACTCATTTTGGCGCTGTCCATGAGTAGCCACCCGTGAGCCCAGATTTGCTTCGGCAACGGAAGACCGGCAGCCATCAAGAACGCTGGCCAGTAAACGGCGTGAAAGCGGATGATTTCCTTGCCGACGAGATGGACATCGGCGGGCCAGAATCCCCTCTTTTCATATTGCGGGCCGCCGACGGCGCTGAGATAGGCGGTCAGCGCATCGAACCAGACATAAAAAACGTGGGGCTCTTCGCCGGGAACGGGAATGCCCCAACGAACCGAAGTGCGCGTGATGCTGAGATCGCGGAGGCCACCTTCGACGAAACTGAGAACTTCATTGCGGCGAGATTCGGGTTGAATGAAATCGGGATGCTTGGCGTACCAATCAAGAAGCGGCCTCTGGAACGCGGAGAGCTTGAAGTAGAAATTGGCTTCGGTAACGGTTTCCGTGGGGCGGCCACAATCGGGGCAATTTTCGCCGGGCTTTACGTCCACGTAGGCGTTGTCAAAGATGCAGTATTGGCCGGTATAGTGGCCGGGATAGACGAAACCATTGTCGCGGCACTGCTTGAATAGCCATTGAACTGTATGCGCGTGTTTCAGGTCGGTGGTGCGGATGAATTCGTCGCCCTGGACACCGAGTTCGTCCCAGAGAGCCTTCCACTCGGCGGCCATTTTCGCCACGAATTCGGATTCGGGAACGCTGGCTTTTTTGGCGGAGCGCTCGACGTTGACGCCGTGCTCATCGGTGCCGGTGGTCATGACCACATCGTAGCCACGCATGCGTTTGTAACGGCGAATGGTGTCACAGACGATGGTCGAGTAGGTATGGCCGATGTGCGGCAGGCCGTTCGTGTAGTAGATCGGCGTGGTCAGATAGAATTTGGGTTTTCCGGGTGACATGTTCAGTTTGTTTTGCGCGTCATTTCATAGGCACGCAACGCCTCGCTGATGACGCGCTGCAGCGGCACGTTTTTCTCGACCGCCAGCTTGCGGCAGTCGTCGTATTCGGGCGCGACGTGCAGGATGCGGCCGTTCACGCGCGAAATCTTGATGCGCACGTCGCCAAAATCGGTGGACACGCTGACAAACTCGCGCGGGAGGGTGCGCCGCTGCGCGTGGTACGTCCGCGCGCCGAACGTCGTGGTCTCCGCAAAAATCAGCGACATCAGCGCCTGTATGTCCTGCGGCTTGCACAAAACTGTAAGCAAAGTGCCCGGACGATTTTTTTTCATTTGCACCGGTGTCGTGTAAACGTCCAGAGCACCCGCGGCCAGCGCCTTTTCCAGAAAGTAGCCGTAGATCTGCGGATTCATGTCGTCGAGATTGGCTTCGATAACGGCGATCTCCTCGTCGAAGCCAGGGACCGTTTTCTCGGCGGTCTCACCAATCATCAGCCGCATCACATTGGGCTGGCCTTCCAAATCAGCCGTTCCCGCGCCATACCCAATCGCGCTAACACTCATGGGTGGCTGGGGACCAAAGGAATCGCAAAGAGTCGCAACAATCGCAGCACCCGTCGGCGTCACCAATTCTTTCTGCACGCCATTCGAATACGTCGGCTTTCCCTGAAGCAGATTTGCCGTAGCAGGAGCAGGCACCGGCAAAACGCCATGAGCCATCTTCGCCGTGCCTCCGCCCACATTCAGCGCCGAGCAAGCAAATTTCTCAGTTCCCAGGAAGTGGAAGCCAGCGCAAGCCCCGACGATGTCGACGATCGCATCCACGGCGCCGACTTCATGAAAGTGAATTTTTTCCAGCGGCACGTCGTGCACCCGGGCCTCGGCTTCGCCCAGCTTGGTGAAAATCGCTGCAGCGCGCTCGCGAACTGGTGGCGCGAGTTGCGAGCCTTTCAGAATTTCGAGAATTGAGCTGAGGGAGCGATGTTTTTGCTGATCCTCGGCCTTCACCTTGACGTAGGTCGCGGCCATTCCATTCTTCCAGACTTTTTCCGCAGAAAGCTCCCAGCCCGGAACCTGAAGGCCGCGAAGCTCCGAGCGCAGATGCTCGAGCGGGCAGCCGGCATCGACCAGGGCCCCGAGGGTCATGTCGCCGCTGATGCCGGAAAAACAGTCAAAATATGCCAGTTTCATGGAAAAACCGCCGAACGGTGGGACTTCAAGCCGGAAATGTCACTCCGTCGGATTCAAATTGATACTATCGGCGTAGGCATGTACTGTCAAACGGCCTTCCTGCGCCGCTCTCTTTGACCCCCGTCGCGGGCATCTCCTATACTGGCGTGATTCAAAACGGGTGCTGGCTCACTTAGAGGACGCGTGTATCAAACACTGACGAATCGGTTGCGAAAGGCATTGGCGTCACACATAGGGGAAAAGTATGGCGCGGAGGTGGAGGTTGTGCTGGAGCGCCCGCCGAAACTCGAGATGGGCGAAGCGGCCTCACCGGTTTGTTTTGAGCTTGCGAAGCGCCTGAAAAAAGCTCCACGCCTGATTGCGCAAGAGATTGCTGGTAGTCTCAGCAAGATCGAAGGAATCGCGCGCGTGGAAGTTGCCGGCGGCGGATACTTGAACGCTTACTTCGACCGCGGCGTATTTTGGGAGAACGCGCAGAAGGAAGCAAGCGAGCCGCGCCCCACCGCGGAAGCCTCACAGCAGAAAATCATCGTTGAGCACACCAGCATCAACCCCAACAAAGCTGCTCATATCGGTCACGTGCGCAACGCGGTTCTTGGGGACACCATGGTTCGCATCCTACGGCATGCCGGCAAGCGCGTGCAGATTCAAAACTACATTGACAACACAGGCGTGCAGGTCGCCGACGTGGTCATCGGCTTGCTACGCATGGAGCAGCGCACCGCCACCAACGTAATGGCGCTGGCGCACGAGCCGAAATTTGACTATTACTGCTGGGATCTCTATGCGAAGGCCACAAACTTTTTCGCTGGAAACCCCGCGCACGCCGCGGCACTGCGGACCGAAACCCTGAAAGCCATCGAAGAGAATCGCGGAGAAGACGCTGAAGTCGCGCAGGTGGTAGCGGACGCCATCGTTACCTGCCATCTGAACACCATGGCGCGCCTGGACATTCATTACGATTTACTGGCTCGCGAGAGCGAAATCTTGCATTTGAAGTTTTGGGATACCGCGTTCGAGATGTTGAAGAAATCTGGCGCAATTCACTTTGCAGAGACCGGGAAAATGAAAGGATGTTGGGTTTTGCCTTGGGAAGAAAAAGGAACTAACGCAGGGGCCGCAGAGAACGCAAAGGACACAGAGAAGAAAAACGGCCTAGAAGGTGAAGACGAGAACGAGCAGGACAAAATCATTGTCCGTTCCAATGGCACCGTCACCTATGTTGGGAAAGACATTGCTTACCAGCTCTGGAAATTTGGCCTCCTTGGAAAAGACTTTTGCTACCGGAAATGGCCCAACGCGCCGGCCGGGCGAACGGTTTGGGCTACGACCACCCGAAAAACGGAGCCGGACGCGCCGCACTTTGGCGAAGCGGCAGCCACGGTCTACAACGTGATTGATGCTCGGCAAGCCTATCCGCAGGATGTTGTCGCCGAAGGTTTACGCCGACTGGGCCACTTGGAGGCCGCCAAGAATTCAGTCCACTTGTCCTACTCCTTCGTCGTGCTGACTCCGGGGTGCGCTACGGAAATGGGTTACCAACTTTCTCCAGAAGACGCCAAGCGCCCCTTTGTGGACATGAGTGGCCGCAAAGGATTCGGTGTCAAAGCCGACGACCTGATCGATAAGTTGGAAGCAGCGACGCTCAACGAAGTTCAACAAAGGCATCCGGAAATGAACGAGAAAGAGCAGAAGCGAACGGCGCACGCGATTGCCGTGGGAGCGCTGCGGTTCTTTCTGCTGAAGGTCACGCGAAACTCGATCATCGCTTTCGACTTCAAGGACGTGCTGAGTTTTGAAGGCGAAACCGGGCCGTATTGCCAGTTCGCGGTAGTGCGGATCCGCGGAATTCGGCGCAAAGGCGCGGAAGCCGCAGCGCTCAATGAAAAATTAAATCCCGATACAGCCAGTCAGATGCTTTCGGGGGCCGATGGCGCAGATCTTTGGGAGTTGGTGCTTGCTGCCGGTTCGCTTGATTATGCCGTGAATGCTGCCATCGCTACGCAAGAGCCTTCGTTCGTAGCGAAATATGAGTTTCAACTCGCGCAGTTGTTTAACAACTTTTACCACAAGCGTCACATTCTTTCGGAGGCCGATGAGCAGAAACGCGCCTTCTTGCTTCAGTTGACGGAATTGGTCGAAACGCAGCTCGTGCGCGCCCTCTCCCTGCTTGGAATCGAAGCCCCGGAAAAGATGTAGTAACCTTGCCAAGCGTGGGCGCAGCATGCTGCGCCCCTACAAAGAAGAACTAATACGACATGATGAGGTGCACTAGAGTGCGCAGAGCTACGCCCGTGGGACCTTTGGCCAGCCAAGGCTTGGCGTCGTCGTTCCACGCCGTACCCGCGATGTCCAGGTGAATCCACGGGGAGTCGCCGGTAAATTCCTTGATGAACATGGCGCCGATGGTCGCACCGCCGCCTTTGCCGCTGCCGATGTTCTGGATGTCCGCGACCGTGCCTTTGATAAATTCGCGATACTCCTCGTCCATCGGCAACTGCCACATTTTCTCGCCGGCCACTTTCGCGCTAGCTAGCAGCTTGTCCGTGAACGCCTGATCCGAACCGAACACGCCGACATTGATGCCCGCGAGGGCCACAACGACCGCGCCTGTCAGCGTGGCCGCGTCAATCAAATGAGTGGCGCCAAGTTGCTTCGCATAATGCACGCCGTCCGCCAGAATTAGCCGCCCCTCAGCATCGGTGTTGAGCACTTCGATGGTCTTGCCGGACATGGCCGTCTGAATATCTCCAGGCTTTTGCGCGTGGCCTCCCGGCATGTTTTCGGTGGAAGGTACAACGCAAATCACTTTGACATTTGGCTTGAGCGCGGCGAGAGCACGCATAACTCCAATCATGGTGGCGCCGCCCGCCATGTCGTATTTCATTTTTTCCATGCCGTCCGCAGGCTTGATGGAAATCCCGCCAGTATCAAAGGTCACGGCTTTGCCAATCAATCCAATCACCGGCGCGCCAGGCTTGGCCGACGGTGGATTGTAGGTGATGACCACCATCCGCGGCGGCTCAACGCTGCCTTGCGCGACGCTTAGCAGCGCACCCATCTTCAATTCCGCGATTTTCTTTTCATCCAGAATTTCGACGGAAAGCCCTGCCGCTTTCGCCATGGCTTCGGCTTTTTGTGCCAAGATCGTCGGCGTCATTTTGTTCGAAGGTTCGTTCACCAGATCCCGCGCAAAATTCTGCGAATCGGCAATGGTGCGGCCCTTGACCAGGCCTTTTTCACCGGCAGCTCGTTCGGAGTCGGAGTAACCAGCAATCGCGACGGATTCGATTTTTTTGTCGTTCTTTTTGTCGGTCTTGTATTTATCCGATTCGAAATCCGCGGTCAGCGTGCCCTCCGCGATGGTCTGTGTGGATTCTGCCGTGGTATCGCCTTCGCGAACGAGCACCGCGAGATTTTTCACGGACCGCGACTTCAGATAGCGCAAGGCCGCACCGGCCACTTTGCGGAGCGTTGCGGAATTGAATTGCTCGCGCTTCCCTGCCCCAACCAGAAGCAACCGAGCCGCTTTCAGGCCCGCAGGCGCGTGGATGAGCGTGAATTCCAGCGTCTTGCCCGTCAGTTCGCCGCTTTTCGCCAGCCTGCCCAGCAACCCGCCAGCGAGTTTGTTAATTTCCGCAACGCGCCCCTGAACGGGGTCGCTCTCTTCAAACACATACGAAACCAGGGCCTCTGATTCGATTCCTGCGAATGGCTTACTCTCCAGCGTAATTTGCATAGTTACTCTATCGCCTCCGATTGCGATACATGGATTCTTCCACTTCTCTGCGAGCTTCCTTGTCGCGCTCGTCCGCGCGGCGGTCCCAAGCCTTCTTGCCTTGCACCAGCGCGATCTCCACCTTGGCGATGCTATTCCGGAAGTAGATCCGCAGGGGGATAACCGTCAGTCCTTTAGACTCGGCGCGGCCCGAAAGTTTGTGGATTTCGTTCTTGTGCAGCAGGAGCTTCCGCGAACCCAGCGGCTCATGATTCCAAGGACCGCCCGGTAAGTACTGTGCAATGTGTGCGTTAACAAGCCAGGCGCTGTTCGGTTTGAAATCCACGTAAGCGTCCCGAATATTGGCCTTTCCTTCGCGAAGAGCCTTCACCTCGGTACCATGTAGGACCAGGCCCGCCTCATGTTTTTCAAGAATATGGTAGTTATACGACGCTGCGCGGTTCTGAGCCACGATTAGTTCGCCCGGCTTGGCGCCCTTTGCAGATTTTTTTACAGGCTTGGCCACGACCGTCCATCATAGCTGCACTGGAAAAAGTTGTCACTCTCGGGTGAAAACCACACGCGAAATTGCTGTTATTTCCTATAGGACAGTCAACCTCTGTTACCTTGCGGCACGTCTAATGCGAGTGTTAGACTTCAAAGGCAAGATCGTCCAGTCCTCGGAGAGAGTATGCCGCAAAAGTGGGGAACCCTAATCCTTTGTGTGAGTTTCGGACTCTTCGCCGCCGGATGTCCAAAGGGAGGCGGCGAGTATAACCAGGGTTTGAAGGCAGAGAACCTCCAGGACTACGACGCGGCTGTCGCGTACTACCAAAAAGCAGTTAAAGCTGATCCCCAAAATGCCACCTACAAAATCAGGTTACACCAGGCGCGATTTGACGCCGGCGAATTCCACATTAAACGTGGCCTCGAGATGCGAAAGAGAGGCGAACTGGACGGGGCCGGAATGGAATTCCAAAAGGCGCTCGTCGCCGACCCTTCCAGCTCCATGGCCGAACAGGAGTTGAAGCGCACCGCGGAAATGATCGGAGAGAGGAACCACACAAGCGAACCCGAGGCCCCTACCGACCACAATCAGCAGCCGCTGGCCTCCATGCCGCCGGAGCTCAAGCCGTTAACCCGGGCGCCCATCAGCATGAAAATGTTCAACGACGCAAAGATCGCCTTTGACACCATCGGGAAGTACGCGGGACTAACCATGATCTATGACCCCGACTTTCCGGCGCGCAAGATCAACGTAGAGCTGAACAATGTCACACTGGAGCAGGCTCTGGAAATCGTCTCCCTGGAAAGCAAGGCGGTGGTCACGCCGGTGACAGAGAACACGCTTTTCGTATATCCGGATCAGCCGCAGAAGCGCCGCGAGTTTGAAGAAGAAGTCGTCAAGACTTTCTATCTTTCAAACGTTACGCAACCTCAGGACATCACCGAAATCATGACCGGGCTGAGGCAATTGTTAGATTTGAAGCGTATTCAGCAAGTGAACTCGCAAAACGCCATCATCATCCGCGACACACCCGACAGATTGATGCTCGTCCAAAAACTGATTGACGACATTGATAAAGCCAAACCCGAAGTCATCGTTCAAGTCGAGGTCCTCCAGGCTAGCAAGGACCGGCTGCGCGAACTTGGCGTTCAACCAGGTTCGCAAGCCTCTGTTGCGCTCACGAACGGCACCACATCCAGCAGTAGCTCGGGCGGTACATCCACAACTACAAGCAATCCGATTACGTTTGATACTTTTAGACACTTGAACCCCAATAGCTTCAGCGTCACGCTGCCGAGCTTTACCGCCAACCTTGTCGAGAATGACTCGGACACGAAAATCATTCAGAACCCGGAAATTCGCTCCGTAGATGGTCAAACAGCCAAGCTAATAATCGGCCAGCGAATTCCTGTAGCCACGGGAAGTTTTCAAGCTGGCGTCGGCGTTGGGGCTACCGGCGGCGCGGGCTTCGTCAACCCGCTGGTCAACACGCAGTTCACTTACCTGGACGTCGGAGTCAAAGTGGACATGACTCCCCGTGTGCACCCGAACCACGAAGTCAGCCTGAAACTGCGTATCGAAATCTCTTCCGAGTTGACCACCGTGAACATCGGCGGCATTTCACAGCCAGTGATTGCCACGAAGACCATCGAGCACGACATCCGGCTAAAAGAGGGTGAGGTAAATATCCTCGGAGGGTTGATCGAGCGCACGGACACGAAAACCATCAGCGGATGGCCCGGACTCGCAAGGATTCCGATTCTCGGCCGCTTCTTCTCCGATAACAAGGTGGATCACCAGGAAGACGAGACGCTGATCGTTTTGACTCCGCACATCGTGCGCATGCCTGATTGGACGAAAGCGAATCTGCGCACCATGCTCTCCGGGCCGGATCAAAATCCCCAAGTGAAGCGCGAGGGCGAACTTCGGACGCCGCAATCGGAGCCCACTCAGCCCCCGCCACCTACACAGCAGCCTCAACAGCCGCCGGCAGCTGCAGCCACGACGACTCCGAACGCGTCTGCGGCGCAGTCGCCTTCAGGAAATGCGGTCGCCAAGATTCGCTTCGAGCCGCAGACTCTCACGCTCAAGGCAGGCCAAACTGCAACCTTAGGCGTGGTCGTCGAAAACGTGAACGATCTTTATTCCATCCCCTTATTGCTTCAGTACGATCCCAAAGTAGTCAGCGTCGAAGAAGTGCAGCATGGCGGGTTCCTATCCGGCGGCGGCTCGCAGGTCATCGCCATTCCCTGGCAAGTTCTCAAGGACAAAGGCCAGGCCATTATTTCCGCCACTCGCCCGCCGAGCACTCCGGGGGTCAGCGGCAGCGGCACACTGATTGGCGTCGTCGTGAAAGCTTTGGCGCCCGGCTCCACGAACTTGTCCATCGTACAGGTGAACGCCAAGGACTCGCAGCAGAA
>Ga0307471_100000253_pt1 | contig 27015 bp, 26 predicted proteins | sample atmos_gasesAM3C__2_FD_204566 | JGI IMG/M metagenome (GOLD analysis project Ga0307471, IMG submission 204566) | Hardwood forest soil microbial communities from Morgan-Monroe State Forest, Indiana, United States - atmos_gasesAM3C_515 | ecosystem: Environmental > Terrestrial > Soil > Temperate...
TACTCGTCGGCTGCAGGCATCACGGATGCCAGCTGGTCGCAGTCCACCGTCGCCGGGCCGCTGAACTCCGGAGGGTGCCAGTACACGCCACAGGCCGCGCTGGCGGCGGGACAGCACGAGTCGATCACCCTGACCCACTGCCCGGCCGGAAAGCTGTTCTTCGAGGTACAGGCTTTCAACAACGGCAGTCGCGGGGGTGGCAACCTCGCCGCGATATCGCGCAACCAGCCGGGCACAGGGATTCCCGAGGCGCCTGCGTCGCTCCTGCTGCTGCCTTCGGCGCTGTTCGCCGGACTTGTGCTGACGGCGCGCCGCCGCATGTCTGGCCGCAAGCCTTGACGGCGCACCGAAGGCGACTACTATGGGGGGCAGGTAATAGCCCCTTTCAGACGGAGGTACTGACGATATGCAGACCGTCTGGCAGCTGTACCGTCGCGGACGAGCGGAGGATCACGCCCGTTAGGTAGTAGGACCTGGTCGCCGCGCCGCCGTCGAGTCTTCTGGTTCGTCCGGTCGGCTCCGGCGCAGCTGGCAACAGGAGAAGTGCGCGGGACCGGTCACCGATCACCTGATGGGCAGAGATCTGCCTCGGCACCGGGGTTGCGGTGCCACCTTCATTCAGGCCCGGGGTTCTCCGGGCTGCCGTAGTACGGCAAGAGATTTCGAGGGGCCGGCCAGATCCGGCCCCTCACTTTTAACGGCTCCAAAATCCGCTCCCGGCCGCCGCGATTTTTGGCCGAGAAAGCGTGCCGGCTCCGTCGACGTGAAGTCGCCTACGCCGGCGAATTATTTGGACCTGGGCGTCGAGAAACCGCGGGGTGGCCGGTCCAGGTGAAGCGCAGCTCCGCCTCTGCGGCCTCTCTGATCCCGATGCGCGCGCTGATGGAGATGTGGGGCGTTTCGACGGCGGGGATGATGCGCATTCGCGAGCCTGGATCACACAAGTCGAGACCGTTGTCCTGGCGGGTCAGCGCGAGGCCACGACAGAGATTTCCCGGTCCGCGGAGCAGTTCGGCCACGGCGCCGTCGCCGCGGCGTGTGCGCACCACGTCCAGCCCGACCTCCACAACCGCCGCGCGAAGGAGGACCGCTCCGGCGGTGCCCCTGGCCTCCGTCACGACGTTGGCGCAGAAGTGCACTCCGTACGACAGGTACACATACAGATGCCCGGGCTCGCCGAACATGATCGCCGCCCGGGGAGTCGGACCTCGAAACGCATGTGAGGCCGGGTCGTCAAGGCCGAGGTACGCCTCGACCTCGACGACCCGGGCGACGACCCGCTCCCCGGTCTGTGCGTCCATCTCGAGCCCGCAACCGATCAGCTGGCGGGCGACGGTGACGGTCGGGCGCGCGAAAACGCTTCTGGGGAGCGCCTCTATGTCCGCAGCTCCGCGCCAAGACGGGTGACGAGCGCCTTGGCGATCGCGTCGTGAACCCTCTGCGCCTCGTCGCCGGCCAGCGTGCGATCGGGCGCGCGGAACGTCAGCCGGAACGTCCATCCCTTGCGTCCGGGTCCCACTCGCTCGCCGCGATACTCGTCGTAGAGCTCGACGGACTCCAGCAGCGGACCGCCGGCCGCGCGGATCGTGGCCAGCCCCTCGCGCGCCAGCCGCTCGACCGGCACGGTCACGGCAAGGTCGTGCTGGACGGGTGGCACCCGTGGTGGGGCGACGAAGTGTGGGGCTCGCGGGGTGCGAGAGATGATCGCGTCGAGGCGCAGCTCACCGACGACCACGCGTCCGCGCAGGTCGAAGTCGGCGAGCGTGTCGGGGAGGAGTTCTCCGACCAGCCCGACATCCCGGCCATCGAGGCGCAGGCTGGCGGATCGTCCGCGCCGCAACCCGGTCACAGGCGCCGGTTCGCTGACGAGCGTCGCGCCGGCGACCTCATCGCCGATCCATGAGAACAGCGACTGCGCATGCCGGATGGCGCCCGCCGCCGCATCCGCGTCTGCGCGCTGCAGCGCGACTGTGAGCAGCACCGGCTCAAGCGGCAGCGGCGGCAGTCCCTGGTCGGCCCCGTCGGGAGTGGAACCGTCGACGGGCTCGACGCGCTCCCCCTCCCAGAAGACGCGACCCAGCTCGAACATCGCAGGCTCGGCGACGCCGCGCTTCACGTTGACGGCGAGGGCGGCACAGATCCCGGGGAGCTGGCTTGTCCGCATCACACGCCACTCCTCGCTCAGCGGGTTGCGAAGCGGGATGGGGCGTCTGCCCTCGCCGAGACCGGGCAGCGTCCGTGCCCAGCGTGACGCGATGAACGAAAAGGTGATGGCCTCATCGAGACCTGCGCCCACGCAGACGTCGCGGATCTGCTCCTCGAGCTGCGCCGGCGCCGCCAGCGGTCCGACCGGGACACGGCGCCCAGGGAGGGTGCTCGGCACGCGGGCGTACCCGATCATTCGACCAACCTCCTCGACCACGTCCTCGGGAAGCGATACGTCGCGCCGAAAGGCCGGCGGGATCACACGCAGGGCTGCCCCGTCCTGCTCGACGGCGAACCCGAGGTGGGCGAGCGCCGTTGCCGCTTCGGTGGCGTCGACCGGGGTGCCGAGCAGCTCGCTGATGAAGCCGGCGGTGACGATGATCGGTTCAATCTCCGGCAGCGGTCGCGGCCACTGCTCGATCACGCCGCGCAGGACGTGCCCGCCAGAGTGCTCGACGATCAGCCGCGACGCGCGGTCGAGCGCAACCGGCGGGAGCGTATCGGTCAACCCTTTCTCGAACAGCGTCGACGCGTCGCTGCGAACGGTGAGCCGTGTCGACGTCGCCCTGATCGTCGGGCCGTCCCAGGTGGCTGCCTCGAGCAGCACGTTGCGCGTTCGCTCGTCCACCGCGGTGTCGGCGCCGCCGATGATGCCGGCGAGGCTGGCGGGCACATCCGCCGAGCAGACCACGATGTCGGCTGCGCCCAGATCGCGCTCCACACCGTCGAGGCACCGCAACCGCTCGCCGTGCCGGGCCTTGCGCACAACGACCTCGGCAGACTTGGAGCTCCGGGCGAGCGCCGCGAAGCGATCCAGATCGAACGCGTGCAGGGGCTGACCGAGCTCGTGCGCCACGTAGTTCGTGATGTCGACGACGCTGTTGATGGGACGCAGGCCGATCGCGCGCAGGCGGCGCTTCAGCCACGCTGGGGAATCGCCGACGGACACATTCTCGATCACCCGCACTGCGAACCGGTGACACCCGTCGGGATCGTCGACGCGCACCTGCACGCGTCGCTCCGCTGACGCGGCGGACAGTGCCTCGTCGGCAATTGTCGCGTCCGGTTCGCTGAGCGGCTCGCTGAGCGCGGCGGCGAGCTCGCGTGCGATGCCCACGTGGCACAGGCAGTCGGGCCGGTTGGTCGTCACCTCGAGGTCGAGTGCGGTGTCGAGGTCGAGGAGCTCGTGCAGCGGTTGCCCGGGCACTCCTCGGTCCAGCTTGAGGATGCCCGAGGCGTCGTCGCCCACGCCGAGCTCCGCTTCTGAGCACACCATCCCCGGCGAGGGGTAGCGCCCAAGGAACTCGCGGACTCCGACAGGATCGTCCATCGCCGGCGGCCGGGATCCTGGGGCTGCATACGCCACGAGATCACCGGCCGCGATGTTCGGTGCCGCGGTGACGACGCGCAGAGGATCGCTCGTGATCCCCAGCTTCGTCAACGCAGCGAGCGGTGCACGGCCGATGTCCAGGTCGGCGAACTGAAGCCCGCGTGACGCCCCGGGCACGGCACGGAGTGCGACGACCCGCGCCACCACGATGTCGCCTCCCTCGGGCGAGACCTCGCCAACCTCGGTGCCGGTGTCGACGAGCGCACGGACGAGCTCGTTGATCGGGACGTCGAGCGGCGCGTAGTCGCGCAGCCAGCGCAGCGAGAACTTCATCGCACCGGGCGCAGGAAGCGCACGTCGTTGTCGTAGAGGAGTCGCATGTCCTGGATGCCGTAGGCGAGCATGGCGACCCGCTCGACCCCCATGCCGAACGCGAATCCGGTGAACCGGTCAGGGTCGACCCCACCATTGCGCAGCACCGCCGGGTGCACCATGCCGCTGCCGAGAATCTCGAGCCAGCCGCTCTGCTTGCAGAGCGGGCAGCCGCCACCCCCGCACCCCATGCAGGAGACTTCGACCTCGAGGGACGGCTCGGTGAACGGAAAATGGTGCGGCCGGAGCTGGATGGCGCGCTCGGGCCCGAACATCGAGCGCGCGAAGTATTCGAGCGTTCCCTTGAGGTCGGAGACCGCGATTCCCTCGTCGATGCACAGCCCTTCGACCTGGTGGAACATCGGCAGGTGCGTCGCGTCGTAGTCGCGGCGAAACGATTTACCAGGGGCGATGACACGCTGCGGTGCGCCCCGCGCGATCATGCTGCGGATCTGCACCGGTGATGTGTGCGTGCGCAGCAGGCGCGCGTCGTCGATATAGAAGGTGTCGTGCGCGTCCCGCGCCGGATGGCCGGGGGGCTGATTCACGAGGGTGAAGTTGTAGCGGTCGTACTCGACCTCCGGGCCGCTGACCGGTGTGTAGCCGAGCTGCGCGAAGATCCGGGTGATCTCGCGCGCCGCCAGCGTCACCGGGCTGAGATGGCCACGGCCCAGCGGCGGTGGGGGGAACGTCAGGTCCAGCGTCTCGAACTCTTCCTGGCCGGCTCGGGCCGACCGCTCGAGATCGACGCGGCGCTCTTCGATCACGTCGCTCACTCGTTCGACAAGCGCATTGACCGTCTGGCCGAGCTGACGCCGCGCGTCAGGATCCGAGATCTTTCCGATCCCGCGCTTGGAACGCGACAGCAGGCCGTCCCCTCGACCGAGGTACTTCGCGCGGACGCCGTCCAGCGTGCTCAGGTCAGGGGCGAGGCGGGCCTCATCGATGGCGTTGCTCGCGACGCGATTGATGTCCGCCTCGCTCGTGGCATCCTCCGCCGCGGATGCCGCCCGCCCCGTGTGGGCGGTCACGCGCTGGTCAGTGCGCCTCGGGCCACTTCGACCAGCCGGGTGAAGGACGCGGCATCGGTCACGGCCAGGTCAGCGAGCATCTTGCGGTTCACCTCGACGCCTGCCGCTTTCAGACCGTGCATGAACTGGCTGTACGCAAGGCCGTTCTGCCGCGCCGCGGCGTTGATGCGCGCGATCCACAGGGCGCGCATGTCGCCCTTGCGCTTCTTGCGATCCCGATACGCGTAGGCGAGCGAGTGCATCACCGCTTCTTTTGCGGACTTGTGGAGCCGTCGCCGAGCGCCTTGCATGCCCTCGGTCTGCTCGAGGACAGCCTTGTGCCGGGCTCGCGCGACGACGCCTCGCTTCACTCTGGGCATGACGACCTCTCCTCAGCGTTCATAGGTACGGCGCGAGCCGGATCACCTTTTTTGCGTCCGCCGGCGATGCCACATGCTGCTTGCGGTATTCGCGCTTGCGTTTGCTGCTCTTGTGTTCGAGCAGGTGGGAACGAAACGCCTTGCGCCGCATCACCTTTCCGGTGCTCGTGACGCGGAAGCGCTTCTTGGTGCCCTTATGCGTTCTGATCTTTGGCATCGTTCTCTGATCCCGTCTGCGGTTGCGGCGCAGCAGCCTGTGCCGGACGGTCGACGGCGACAGGCGCCTGGTTGTTCGAGCGGTGCTCCGACCTGCTGTGCTTCTTGGTGAGCGGGCTCAGGATCATCACCATGTTGCGGCCTTCCACGAGCGGGTTGCGCTCGATGACCGCTAGTTCCTTCAACTCATCCGCCATGCGGTCGAGCAACCGGCGTCCGTACTCCTGATGCACCATCTCACGGCCGCGGAACATGATCGTCAGCTTGACCTTGTCGCCCTCACGAAGGAAGTTGCGAACCGAGCCGAACTTCGTCTGGAAGTCGTGCTCCGAGATCTTCGGTCGCAATTTCATCTCCTTGATCGTGATGACGTTGTGCTCGCGCCGGCTCTCCTTGTCCTTTTTCAGTGCCTCGAACTTGTAGCGTCCGTAGTCCATGAGCCGGCAGACGGGCGGTTGCGCCTGAGGAGCCACCTCGACCAGGTCCAGCTCCCGCTCAGCGGCGAGTTCCCTCGCCCTCTCGATGGAAACGATGCCGAGTGATTCGCCCGTCGTGTCGTCGAAAAGTCGAACGGTCGGAATGCGGATCTGGTCGTTGACCCTCAACTCTCGGAATGCGATCGACGAACCTCCTCGGGCCCAGAAAAGAAAAAAGGATAGCCTCCCGCTATCCAGAAAACGGTTGCTGGACCTCCAAGGCCAGCCCGGGAGGTGAGGTCCGTACCGCACGGATCTGCTTTGCGGAGCCCACGTTGGGCGTCCGGCGGCTGAGCATATCACGCGTGCCGGGGAACTCAAACATGGTCACCCCGGCCAGCGCGCGTGAAGCAGCATCTCGCGCGCGCCGCGTGCTCCCGTCACCGGTGATCCCATCGATCCCAGCACCGACCAGCCGCAGCCGGCGATGCCGCGCGAGGCTCGCGCGGCGGCCTCGCTGACGCTGGTCGCGTCGCTGGGCGCCGTCGCCATGCGCAGTTCGAACATCGGCTTCACCAGCCCGACGAGGTGCGCGCCCGGCGCCTTGTCGATCCGGTCGAGCTGCGACACGGCGGAGGCGAGCGACAGGTACGACACGTCGACCGTGATGATTTCGACGCGGTCAGGGATGTGCACTGTGTCGAGGAGCGCGAGGTTCGTGGCCTCGAGGTTGACGACCCGCGAGTCCTGGCGCAGCGAGCCGAGCAGCTGGCCGTGCCCCGCATCGACGGCGTAGACACGTCGAGCGCCGCGTTCGAGCAGCACCCGCACGAAGCCGCCCGCAGCAGCACCGACGTCGAGCGCGATCCGGCCATCGACGCTGATCGCGAATGCATCCAGTGCGGCGCGCAGCTTTGCTTCTCCGCGCAGTGGTCCGCGGGGCGCGAACTCGAGCGGCCTCGCCCCGCGCGCCCCGCTCACGACGGCCGTCGCTCGCGGACCTCGCTGGTGAGACGCTCGATGAGTTCGCCGACGGGAATATCCTCGAGCTGCTTCCGCCGCGTGTCGTTCACCCTGACGACGTCATCGCCGCGCTCGACGTCCTTGAGCCCGACAGCGACGATATACGGCACCCGTCGCAACTGTGCGTCTCGAACCCTGGCCTGCATGCGCTCACCCGGCTTGTCACCGACATGGACGCGGAGCCCCGCCTCGCGCAGCCGGTCAGCGAGCGATTCGACGTACGCGACGACCTCGGGCCTGTCGTCCTGGATGGGGATCAACTCACACTGCACCGGCGCGAGCCAGAGCGGGAAATGCCCGGCGTAATGCTCGACGAGAATCCCGAAGAAGCGCTCGATGGAGCCGAACAGCGCTCGGTGGATCATGATCGGTCGAACTTCCGCGCCGCTGCTGTCGATGAAACCGAGCCCAAAGCGCTGCGGCAGTTGTGTGTCGACTTGGATCGTCGACATCTGCCACGCGCGTCCGATCGCGTCGCGGGCCTGCACGGAGATCTTCGGGCCGTAGAACGCGCCGCCGCCCTCGTCGAGCACGAGTTCGAGTCCTCGCCCCTTCGCCGCGGCGCGGAGCGCGTCCGTGGCCTCGTCCCACTCCTCGACGGTGCCGACGGCCTTGTCCGGCGGCCTGGTCGACAGCTCGAGATAGAAGTCGCTGAGGCCGAAGTCGCGCAGCAGGCCGAGCGTGAAGTCCAGCAGTGACGTCAGCTCCTCCCCCATCTGCGCGCGGCTGCAGAAGATGTGCGCGTCGTCCTGGGTCATCCCGCGTACACGGGTGAGCCCGTGGACTACGCCGGACTTCTCGTAGCGGTACACGCTGCCAAACTCGAACAACCGCAGCGGAAGCTCGCGGTACGAGCGGGTCCGGCTGCGGTAGACGAGGATGTGGAACGGGCAGTTCATCGGCTTCAGGAAGTACCGAGTGCCCTCGTCCAGCTCCATCGGCGGGAACATGCTGTCCGCGAACCATTGCAGGTGTCCGGAAATCTCGAAGAGGTCCGACTTCGAAATGTGCGGCGAGTTCACGAACTCGTAGCCGCCTGCCACGTGACGTTCGCGCGAGTAGTCCTCCATCAGCCGGCGCACCAAGCCACCGTTGGGATGGAAGACAGGGAGGCCGGATCCGATCTCTTCGGGAAACGAGAACAGATCGAGCTCCTGTCCGAGACGGCGATGGTCGCGCCGCTTCGCCTCTTCGAGTCGCTCGAGGTACTCGTTGAGCTCGTCCTCAGCGAACCAGGCCGTCCCGTAGATCCTCTGCAGCTGTTCGTTGTGCTCGTCGCCGCGCCAGTACACGCCGGCAACGCGCAGCAGCTTCACGGCGGACAGCCAGCCGGTGTCCGGAACGTGCGGTCCGCGGCAGAGGTCGACGAAGTCGCCCGTGGTGTAGACGCCGACCGTGTCGACGTCGTTGTGCAGGCCATCGATGATGCGAACCTTGAATTCCTGTCCCAGTGACTCAAAGAGCGCGCGAGCGTCCGATTTCGGCAGCACCTTGCGCTCGAACGGGATGTGCTGGGTAACGAGCTCCTGCATCCGCCGCTCGATGTCGGCGAGATCGGCCTCGCTGAAGTGGCGGCCGTCGGGGAGTCGAAAGTTGTAGAAGAAGCCGTCCTCGATGGCGGGGCCGACGTCGTATTGAGCACCGCGATACATCTGCGTGACCGCGGCGGCCATCAGGTGCGCCGCGCTGTGGCGGAGAATTTCGAGGTCGGGCTCGGCCGGCGCCTCGAGAGGCGGACCGGCTTCCGCGGCGTCGTCGACGACTTCGTCGGGCACCGCCGAATTCTACGGGCAGCCTCGCCGGGGACGACCCCAGGACGCCGGGGGATCGGTTCTCGGCGTCAGCCGGCGAGGCGCGACATGCCGGCGGGAATGTCTTCGCGCCCCTCGCTCATCTGCGCGAGCTGCGCTTCCGGATCCTGTGCCCCGCCATTGATCGACAGCGAGAGCTGCTGCGTCATCGACAGCGGTCGCGCATTCGCGCGGCGCGTCTGAACCCGCAAGCGCTCGCGCCGCTCCGGGTCGATAGCACAGCAGCGAATGCTGCAGTACTTCGCCGTGCGCTTGTTGACGGTCGCATTGCAGCCGCTGCGTGCGCAGACACGAGCACCGTTCGACAATGCAGCGCTCTCTCCGCCCGAGCCGCTCATGAAGCCCGGAGTGTACTCCTGCTGAACAATCACATGTCAATGGATTCGGAGAAGTTGATCACGCTCACGCAACACGCGCGCGCGGACGTTACGCACACGCGGACTGCAGCAAGCCGGTCACAACGCTGTGCAAAGTGTGGACAACACGCTCATTGAAGTTCAACGGCGAGTCGATCCCTGTGCACAGAGTTGTGCAGTCCGGATGAGGTTGTTCGGCGGACGCCAAACAGACTGGCGCGCGCGACTAGGTCGCGACGGCGAACAACGCCGCGAAATGATCAGACGCGTACCGCGCGATCATGCCGGTGGAGTCAACTGGCTGGTGCAGTACGGACACCGGCGCGCCTTGCGAGCGATGGTGCTCAGACATTCCGGACACTCGCGCGTGTCCTCCTCGACGGTCGTGGCGCGCGCCCGCTGCAGGTGTTGCAGAGGCACGACGACCGCGAAGTACACCGCGGCCGCCACCGCGATGAAGCTCACAAGTGCGTTGATGACGTCGCCGTAGCGGAACGTGCTGTTGTTGATGGTGAACGTCAGGGCACCGAAGTCGGGTTTGCCGACAATCGCAGCGATCAGCGGCGTGAGCAGGTCCTTGACGATCGCTTGAACGACGGCGGTGAACGCGACGCCGATCACCACGGCGACGGCGAGGTCGACGACGTTGCCCCGCAACAGGAACTGGCGGAATCCCTTCATCGCACTCCTCCAACACGCCGGGGCGCCCGGCCATCGTACGGCGGGAGTGTTGCAGAATGGCCAGGGTGATGCGTCGGCTCGGATCGAATCGCTCTGCCGTGGCCCTGACGCTCGCCGCCGCCGGCCTCCTCACCTCGGCCGTCGCGGCCCCGGAGGTGGGCGCTACCGGGGCGGCGGAGATCCGGGTCCCCTCCCTCGACGCCGCGCCGGTCGGGATCGCGCCCGGGCCGAGCGGCAGCGTCTGGTTCACCGAGAACACGGGCTTCAACGTCGGTCGGATCGACTCGTCGGGGAATGTCACCGAATTCCCTGTCCCGCTGAACACGCGGGGCCAGGGGGCGTCACTCAACTCGATTTCGCAGGGACCGGACGGCGCCATGTGGTTCACGGACGAATCGTCAGCCTTGCCGCGCATCGGCCGCATCGATCCATCGTCGGGGGCGGTCACGACGTTCCAGCTGCCGGTGCGGGGGACACCCAGCTTCTTGGGGGCCCAGCCGCTCGAGATCACCGCGGGGCCGGACGGGGCATTGTGGTTCGCGGGGTTCCGCGGATCGCTGGTCGGGAGGATCACCACATCCGGGCAGACCGCCGTGTATCGCGTCCCCGGCGGTGGGGACACGCGTTCCATCGCAGCCGGTCCCGACGGTGCACTGTGGTTTACGGAGGCCGCGCCGGATTCGATCGGACGGCTCGACCCGGTCACCGGGCACATCACCCTGCACCCGCTGCCCTCGCCGATGTTCGACGTCGTGCCGGTGGGGATCACCGCCGGCCCCGACGGAGCCATCTGGTTCACGGAGGCCGGCCACAGTCTGATCGCGCGCTTGGACCTCGCGAGCGGCGCCGTCACGACCGCGGCGACGCCCACGTCAGGTGCGCTGCCCCTCGACATCGTCCCCGGCCCTGACGGGGCGCTGTGGTTCACCGAGGGAGCGGCCGGCAACGTGGGGCGCATCGACACCACCACGCGTGTCGTCACCGAATACCCGCTCAGCAGCGCCCTGACCGGTCCCATGCAGATCGCGGCCGCCGCCGGCAGACAGTGGGTCACCGAGGCCGGAGTCAATATGAACCGGCGCATCGATCCGGGCCACCCACCCCGCGGCCCAGCCCACCGGCCGCTGTTCCCTGGGTTCGTACCGGCCGGCTTCGAAGATCAGTGCCCGATCGCCATCTGCTCGACCCAGGTGACCACAGGCGGGGCGTTCAAGATCAAGAGCTTCACACAGCCCCTGCCACCCGGCGCGATACGCCTGACCGGATACGTGATCGGTCACGCCAACCCCGACGGCACATTCACGCTGCGGCCGCCGCTCACAGGGAAGGAGCTGGTCTCACAACCGGTGCCCGTGTCAGGGGGCCTGCTCGGGACGTTCCCTCTGCTCGGTCCGCTCGTCGGTCCGCTGGTCGGTCCCGCCAATGACCTGTCGATCACGCTCACGCTGGCCGGACCCGTCCGTCTCCGGATTGCGCCGCTCGCCGCCACGGTTCCGGTCACGCTCCACCTCCACAACATCGCGCTCGGCACGAACTGCACGATCGGTCCTGTCACCCAGCACCTGGCGCTGCGATCGACGAGCGCTGGCTCCGCGGATCCCGCGATGAGCTGGAATGCGCAGCCGGTCGACGGCACCGACCACACGTTCAGCGTCCCGGCAGCTCAGGGATGTGGCGCGGTGCCGCTGGTCTTCGACGCGATCATCAACCAGCAGCTCGGCTTACCCTCACCCTCGGGCGACAACTCGGCGGACCTGCCCGGCGTCCTCAGTCTCGGCCCGGGCGTGCACTCGTAGCCGTCACGCTCCAGCTGCGTTCGATGACAGACGACGCCCGCTCGCTCGACGTCGTTCAGCGGTTCAACGAGGCGTTTGGCGCTGGAGACGTCGATGCGGTGATGCGCCTGATGACCGACGACTGTGTGTTCGAGAGCACGTCTCCGCCGCCCGGCGGCGAGCGCTTCGTGGGACAGGCCGCCGTTGGCAACTTCTGGCGCGACTTCTTCGCGAAAACGGAGAACGCGCACTTCGTCGCCGAGGAGCTGTTCGCAGCGGATGACCGCGTGGTCTGCCGGTGGCGTTTCACCTGGGGGTCACCGCCGGACGAGGGTTACGTGCGTGGCGTCGACGTCTTGCGCGTACGCGATGGGAAGGTCGCGGAGAAGCTCTCCTACGTCAAGGGTTGACCGCCGGTCGCCAGCAAAGACGCGTGGTGGGCGCAATAGGGATCGAACCTATGACCTCTGCGATGTCAACGCAGCGCTCGTACCAACTGAGCTATGCGCCCGCTCCGCGGAATCGGCCGCAGGTGATGCGCGATTCCCGCTCGATGATATCAAGCGCTGTCCGGCCGCTCGTGAGCGAGCTCAGACGCGGGCGGCGGGCCAGAGCGGCCGGGCCTTTGCCTCCGCTGCCTTGAGGTCGGCTGCGGTCACGTCGACGCGAAGCACACCTTCGCAGTAATGGCAGACCAGGTGGAACGACTCGGGTAGACGGATGGAGCGCGCCACCGCGTGCCGTGATCCGCAGCACTCACACGTCACGATTGCGCGCATCTCGGGCCTCCACTGCACCTTGAAGCGACCCTCGAGGGTCCGCCGGGCGAGCTTCCCACCGCCGTTCTGCGCAGCAGCGGAGTCCACCGCAACGCGACTGCGTCGTTGCACGTTCTTCACGGGGACCTCGATGCGCGAGTTGCCGGCACCGCGATGGCGACCGCGTCGTCCTCGAGCACGGCCAGCCGGCGCCAGTAGAGCCCGCGCACGGCAACGGCGATCCCGAGCAGGATCACGCCCAGTCCGGCCACGGCGCGGTCCACGCCGACCAGGTCTGACACAACTCCGGCCAGGAGCAGCGGAAGCGCCACCGCGGCGTTGATCACCGTGAAAACCCCGCCGAAGATCCGCCCGCGACTCTCCTCCGTCGTCCGTTCCTGCAGCACTGTGAACGCAGGGATGAGGATCGCGGCGAGGGCGCACCCGAAGACGACTGCCAGCCCGACCGCGACCGGGAGCAATGCCGAGATGTCGCCGATTCGGCGAAGAATCTCCGGGAGGATGCCCATGATCAGGAGCACCACTCCCGTCGTCACGATTGCGGCGATCAGCGTGGCCGCGCGCGGAAAGTGCCGGATCTGACCGAGGACCGCGGCGGCCAGCACAAGCCCGACCGTCGCCGGCACCAGCACGATGTACGTGTCCTGACCCGAGCGCCCGAGGACCTTGACCATGTACACGGGCCCGAGCGCGAAGACCGTGAAGACGACGATCAACGCCAGCGTCAGCTGGTAGAGCGCGATCCGCAGCGCCGGGCTTCGGCCCAGGATCGCGAGCCCCTCTCGCAGTTCACGCACGACGTGCATCGCATCGGGCGTCGTCGTCTGCGGCGCCGCTCTGAGGCTGGTGCCAACTCGCCACACCGCTATCGCTGCGGCGGCGAACAGCCCCGCCCCGATGAAGTACGGCGAGTTGCCGCCGATCAACCCGATGGCCAGCGTTGCCGCGGGGACTCCGAGCACGATCGTCAGGATCACCGTGGTCATGAACACCGACGTCGCTTCGGTGATCTGATCGCGCCTGACCAGCAGCGGGATGCTCGCCGCCTCGGCCGGCGCGAACACCTGCCCCACCGAGCTGAAGAGCGCCGTGATCACGATGAGCGGCCAGGCCTGGTTCTGGAAGCCCGGGGCGATGAGCACGAGTGGGATGAGCATGATGAGCACCGCGCGCACCAGGTTGGTGAGCAGCATCAGCGTTCTCTTGTCGTGGCGGTCCGCGTAGACCCCGGCGGGAGCGCTGAGGAGAACGCTCGGCAGTGTGTACGCGATCATCAGCACCGACTGCAGCGACGCGCGTCCACTCAATGAGTAGACGGTGATGAGCAGCGTGAAGATGATGAACTTGTCGGCGAGTTGCGACGCGGCTTGTGCAGCCCAGAGCAGCCGAAAGTCGCGGCGGCGCAGCACCGCGAAGAAGCCACGGCGATCGTCGGGAATGGTCGGGACAGCAGGCCGCGTCGCGTGCAGGGGCAGCGTCTCACGGCGATCGCCATCCTCGTCGACGGCGGGATGCGGTTCAGCGCGTTTCAGTGTGCCGCCCCCGCACCTGACCGGCCGCGTCCGCCAGGCGCTGCCACATATCGAGCGAAAGAGTACCCGGCCGCAGCCCCGGGTCAATGCCTGCGACCGCGAGCGCCCGCCTGGCGGACTCGGCATCGCCGCCGAGCGCGTGCGTCATGCCGTGACGCAGCGTCTTGCGCCGCTGCTGAAAGACGAGGCGCGCGAGGTGAATCACGTCGCGGCGTGCTTCGGGCGGCATCGTGCGCTCGGGGGTGAGCCGGACGATGCTCGAATGCACCGCCGGCGGCGGGTCGAACGAGCCGGGGGCGACGTCGTGCAGACGCTCGACACGCGCCACGGACCGAAGCGCGACCGTCGCGAGACTCCAGTCGCCCGGAGCCGCCGCGATGCGAGCGGCGACCTCGCGCTGGACAAGGAACACGGCCCGCGACGGCGGCTCGCCGAGCTCGAAGAAGCGTCCGAGCACGATGCCGGTGAGTTGATAGGGGAGATTTCCGGCTGCGAGCCATGGAGTGCGCAGACCGTGCGCTGCGGGGTCGACGAGCCGCGCATCCTCCTGGACCACCGTGAGATTCGAATGGCCGCGCTGTGTGAGCCTGGTCGCGCGCACGCACGCAGGGTCGACGTCGATCGCGATCACCCTGGCGGCGACACTCGCAATCTCTGCGGTGAGGGTTCCCACCCCACAGCCGATCTCGAGGACGTCGGCCCCGGACGCGTCGAGCGCGGCGACGATGAGCCCGAGGACGTCTCGGTCGACAAGGAAGTGCTGTCCGAGGTCAGGCTTGATCGTCAACCCGACACGCCGCGCAACGGCGCGCACTGTCGTGGGATCGGTGAGGTCCGCCATCATCTCAGCCGTCCATGACTCGCGTCGAGGCCGAGAACACGCCGCGCGGTTGACGTCGTGTCCGCACGTAGCGCGGCGGCCGGCACACCGCGTAGCGCCGCGATCGCTGCGGCGGTGTCGGCAACGCGTTCGGGCAGGTTGACGGTGCCCCGGTGCGGAACGGGCGCCAGAAACGGCGCGTCCGTTTCGACCACGAACGCACCGGCAGGGCATTGTGTCGCTGCAGCGCGGATCGCTCCGGCGCTGGCGAACGTGACGATGCCCGAGAACGAGATCGCGAAGCCGGCGTCCACGCAGCGCTGCGCGTGCGTGCTGTCTCCGGTGAAGCAATGCATGATGCCGCGGACGTCCGGCGCGGTGCGCAGTACGGCCAGGACATCGTCGTGGGCATCGCGATCATGAATGAGCACCGGCTTGCGGTGCGCCGCAGCGAGCTCGAGCATCGCATGCAGCGAGCGCAGCTGGACGTCGAGGGAAACCTCGTGATATCCGGGGCGGAAGAAGCGATCGAGCCCGATCTCGCCGACCGCGACGGCGCGAGGGTCGTCGAGCAGTTGATCGAGGGCCGCGAGCTCGACGGCGTCCGGCGGCGCCTTCTCGTGCGGATGCCAGCCGACGCTGAACACCACACCGGGATGGGCGTGCGCGATGGCTTGATTGCGACGCGAGTCCTCGAGGTTGAGACCCACGCTGAGGATCTGCTCGATACCGGCGACGGCTGCTCCCTCGAGCGCGCTCTGCAGCAGGCCCTGATCCTCGAGCAGCACCAGGTGGCAGTGTGTGTCGAAGAGCGGCGCGGGTTCTTCCACGCGATGGCCGGCCGCCGTCAACCGGACTCCACGAGCACGGTGATCTCCCCGCGCGGTGGGTTCGCGGCGAACTGCTCCGCGAGCTCGGCGGCGGTGCCGATGTGAAACGTCTCGTGCACCTTGGTCACCTCGCGGGCGACGACCACCGTCCGGTCTCCCAGGACTGGCGCGGCGAGGCGCAGTGTGCGCGCGATGCGCTGCGGTGACTCGAAGAACGCCACGGTTCCGCGCGCGTCCAGCGAGCTCTCGAGGACGCGCACAAGGCGACCCGGAGTCCGCGGCGGGAATCCGAGGAAATGGACCGCGCCGGCCGGCATCCCTGAAGCGGAGAGCGCAGCGGTGAGCGCCGACGCACCCGGCACCGGGCTCACCGCGTGGCCCGCGGCGCGCGCCGCCCGCACGAGCATCGCGCCGGGATCGCTGAGCGCCGGAGTGCCGGCATCGGTGCAGAGCGCCAGCGTCTCGCCGCGGTCGAGCCGCTCGATCAACCCGGGAACGCGGCGCGCTTCGTCGAACGCGGGCAGCGAGACGATGGGCTTGTCGATACCGCTGGCGCGCAGCAGCGTCCTGGTGCGTCGCGTGTCCTCGGCGACGACGCAGTCGCAATCGCGCAAGACCTGCAGCGCACGCAGCGTGATGTCCTGCAGGTTTCCGATCGGCGTGGCGACCACGAAAAGGCGGCCGGACGCCCGGGGATCCGTCAGGGTTATCGCCCCCAGTCTCGGGGATATCGAAAGTCGCGGTCGATCGTGCGCTTCGAGAGCTTGGCGATCAGTGGCGGGCGGCGCTTGTACTGGCTGGTGCGCACGCGGCGGACGACGTCGTCGACCATCTCGGGCGCAAACCCGAGTGCGACCAGCTCATCGCGGCCGCGACGTTCGTCGACCAGGTGATACAGCAGCACGTCGACGGTCGCATAGCGCAGGCCGAGCTCGTCTTCGTCGGACTGTCCTTCCCACAGATCCGCGCTGGGCGGTTTGCTGATGACGCGCTCGGGGAGGTCCAGACGGCGTGCGAGCGCGAACACCTGCGTCTTGTAGAGATCGCCGATCGGATTGAGAGCGCTCGCCATGTCCCCGTAGAGGGTGCCGTAGCCGAGGAGCAGCTCGGTCTTGTTCGACGTGCCGACCACCAGGGCGCGGTGCTCCATCGAACGGTCGTAGAGGATCGACATGCGCTCGCGAGCCATCTTGTTTCCGCGACGCGTGCGATCAGCATCCGGAAATGCGCTGAAGTAGTCGTCGACCTGCGGGCTGATGTCCACGATCTCGGGGACCGCGCCGAGGACGTCGCAGACGAGCCGGGCATCGGCCTCGGAGCTCGGGCTGCTCGTCCGGAACGGCATGATCACCGGTACGACGTGGTCTGCGCCGAGCGCACGACACGCCAGTGCTGTGACCGCCGAGGAGTCGACGCCGCCCGAGAGCCCGACGACGGCTCGGTCGAAGCCGACCTTGTGGACCTCCTCGCGGATGAAGCCCTCGAGGATTTCGACGACGAGCGCCGTGTCGATGTCGAGCAGCGTCGAATCGAGGGCGGGTGCCACTCGACCGGGCTCAGTCCGCGCGCCGATCTCGGCGGATCCTGTCGGTTTCGGCGTCGGTGACATCGTGGCGCTCATCACGCAGCAGCGGTGTCTCGATCCGCGCGCGGCGCAACGCCGGCCGCTCGATCCGCTGATAGATCAGTGTTTCGTCGGCGCCGGCCGCGTCGGCGAGTGGCACCCCGTCCGGGCCCACGACCCGTGATCCACCCCAGAAGTTGATGCCGTCCTCGTAGCCGACGCGGTTGCAGTACACGAAGAACGCTGTGAAGAGCTGCGCGTACGTGCGCGTCATCACGTCGTAGCTGTGCGCGGTGCCGAGCGCTTCGCCGCGCAGCACGCCCCGTCGAGGGGAAGCCGACGGGCACAGAAATGCGTCGACGCGCTGACGTGCCAGCAGCGACAGCGACGACGGATGCCAGATGTCCTCGCAGATGACCGTGCCACCGCGCCAGGGCCGCCCGCCCGCCCGCATCCCCAACGGCATGTCGAAGGCGCGGAAGCGATCGCCCGTCGCCAGGTAGCGCTGCTCGTCGAACAGCCCATAGGTCGGCAGGTACACCTTGCGATGGATGTGGCGCACCCCGCCGCCGCTGATATAGAGCGCGGCGTTGTAGAAGCGCGAGTCGTCGGATTCCAGGACGCAGCCGACGCATGCGTCGACGGAGGTGCACGCTTCGCACAACGCGCGAATCTCATCACCCTGCAGCCGCAGCGCCACATCGGGGACGAGATCCTTCAGAAAGTAGCCGGTGAGCGACAGCTCTGGGAAGACGACGAGCCCGGCGCCGTTCGCCTGCGCCTCGGCGATGATTCCGAGGTGGCGCGCGAGATTGGTCGCGACGTCGCCGAGTCGCGGGGCGATCTGCGCCATGGCGACCACCACGGCGCCGGTCGACGCTGGATCAGGTTGGCGTAGCGGCTCTGTGTCGGTCAGGCGGGGTCGACGTCGCTCCAGGACCATTGAACCGATTCTCCCACGCCCTGTGGCAACGCCCCACCACGCACGAAGGCTTGCACCATGTCGCCGACGCCGGCGGCGGCCTCGCGGGCGAGTGCCGCGGGTGGCAGCGCCTCGAGGAATCGCGGCCCGTAGTCGCGGCTGGCGAGCCTCGGGTCGCACAGCACCACCGCACCGCGGTCGCGGTGGCTGCGAATGAGCCTGCCGAACCCCTGCTTGAGGCGAAGGACAGCCATCGGCAGGATGTATTGACCAAAGGGGTCTGCGAGCCGCTGCGTGCGCGCGCCGACGAGTGGATCGGTCGGGACCGCGAACGGCAGCTTGTCGATGACGACACATTGGAGCGTGTCGCCGGGGAGATCCACGCCCTCCCAGAAGGTGTTGGTGCCGAGCAGGACCGTGCGCGGGTCGTCGAGGAAGCTCTGCAGTATCTGCCGGCGGGTGCCGTCCAAGCCCAGGCCGAGCACCGCGATTCCGCCGGCCTCGAGGCGATCGCCGAGCAGCGCGTGGACACGTTTCAGCGGCGCGTATCCGGTGAAGAGCACGAGCGTCCTGCCGCCGAGCCGTCGCGCGACCGATTCCACGAGGTCGGCGATGAGGGCATCGTGTTCCGGCTCGTCGTAGCGCGGCACGTCGGTCGCGAGAACACAGAGCGCCTGGCTCAGATAGTCGTACGGGGCCGGCAGCAGCAGCTCATCGGCCCCCTCGCCGATGCCGACCCGCCAGCGTATGAAGTCGAAATTGCCCGCGACGGACAGCGTCGCCGACGTGAGCACCGCGGCGTCGACACGCGAGAAGACGTGCTCCGCGAGGGTATCCGCGACGCTGGTCGGGGCGTCGCGCAGCTCGGCCTGTTCCGCGCGCATCTCGAGCCAGGCGACGTGATCGGGCATCGGTGAGAGCAGCACGCGGTCGATGGCGGCGGCGAAGCCGTCCAGCGCCACCGCCGCCAGCTCCAGTTCGTCGTCGCCGCGCTCTGGCTGCGCGATCAGCGCTTCCTGAGCGAGCGCTGGACCGCGCGCGGCCCGCAACGACTCTGCGGTGCGCCGCAATGTCGCGATTGCGTGTCGCGCCGACCGTACAAGCGACTCGAATCGTGGCTCGGCGCGCACGGTCTCGGACAGGCTCACGGTTCCGTTGCCCTCCCCGCCCAGGGCCTCGACGAGGAATCCCTTCGCGTCGCCGAACAGGCGGTGCGACGCTTCTCGGCACTGCGCAATCGCGACCGCCACAGCCTCGTGGCGCGTGGCGTGCACCCTGTCGAGCACCACCGCCAGGTCGATCGCCCGAACCCGTGCGCCGAGCTGTTCGGTCGCGGCAGCCTCGAGGTGGTGAGCCTCGTCCACAACCAGTGCCGAATACGGCGCCAGCACCTGACCCTGTCGCTCGGCATCGGCGAGGAGCACCGCGTGGTTGGTGATCACGATGCCGGCGTCGGCGGCCGCTCGCCGTGAGGCGACCATGTGACAGCGCCCCGACTCCCAATTCGTGCACTCCCGGCCGAGACAGTCGTTGGTGTCCGATGCCACCAAGCCCCAGAACGGCTCCTCGGTCGTCGTGAGATGCAGCTCTGATCGATCGCCGGTGGTGGTCTGGGCCAGCCACACGGCGATCTTGAGCTTGAAGCGAATGGCGTCGACATCCGGTCCGTGCGCGCCGACGTCGCTCTGCCCGAGCCAGCGTGACCAGCGGCGGAGGCTGATGTAGTGCTTGCGGCCCTTGAGCACGGCGGTGGTCACCGAATGCTCAAGCGCGCTGACGACCTCGGGCAGGTCCCGGCTCGCCAGTTGCTCCTGCAGCGTGATCGTGTGGGTTGCGATCACGCCCCGCCCTCCGCCGCGCGACACCCACAGCGCCAGCGGCACCGCGTAGGCGAGCGACTTGCCGACCCCCGTCCCCGCCTCGACCAGCAACCGGCCACCGCGTTCCAGTGTCTGAGCCACTGCTCGGGCCATCTGCTCCTGGGCTTCGCGGTATTCGTAGCCGGTGCGTCGGGCCAGCGGACCGTCGACGCCCAAGAGCGCGGCGGCGGCAGCGTCGAGCGCATCGGTGTCGCCGGTCTTCTCGGACCGCGACACGCCGGCGGCTTCCGCGGGCTGCCGGGGCGCAGCCGGAGTCCGCGTCGGCGCGCGTGAACCGCGCCCGCGAACGACTGTCGCAAAGAAGTCGGCGAGGGGACCCGACACCTGCTGCGCAACGCGCCGGACCTCTGCGAGCGTCACCTCGGGGAGCTGCTCGCTGGTTCGCGCCAGCAGCGCGAACAGCTCGCCGGTGGCGGCGGCGTCGCTGAGGGCACGGTGCGGGCGGCTGTGATCGAGGCCGAGCTCGCGGCTGAGGATGGGCAGGCTATGGCTCGGCTGAGTCGGCAGCACCACCCTCGCGATGTCGAGCGTGTCGAAGACGAGTCGACGTGAGAACTGTTCGGGGAGGATGGCGGCGCAGAAGGCAAGGTCGAACGCGCCCGCGTGGGCGACGAGCGCTGCGCCGGTGCAGAAATCTGCCAGCTGAGCGACACCTTCCTCGGGCACCGGCGCGCCGCGGACGTCTGCGTCGCCGAGCCCGACCAGGCGTTGGATCGCCAGAGGGATCGGCACCCCGGGATCGACGATGACGTCGAGCTCGTCGACTTTGCGCAGGTCCGAGTCGTACGCGACGGCCGCGATCTCGAGGATCCGATCGGTCTTCGGTGACAACCCGGTCGCTTCGAGATCGAACGCGACGTACCGGTGTGGCGCTCGGGCGAGATTCACGCGTCCGGCGGCAACAGACCCGCGGCCGCGCACAGCGCGATCGCTTGCGTCACCACCTCGTCGATCCCATGAGAACCCGTGTCGATGATGTGCGCATCATCGGCGGGGCGCAACGGCGCGAGCTGGCGTGTCGTATCGATGCGGTCGCGAAGACTCACCTCGGCGCCGAGCCGGCTCTCGTCGGCCGCACCCCGGCTCGCTCCGAGTTGGCGGCCGCGCCGGCGCGAGCGCACCTCCTCCGACGCCTGAAGGTAGATCTTCACCGCGGCGTCGGGAAAGACGACGGTGCCGCAATCGCGTCCCACCGCAACCGCGCCCTCGCCTGCCAGCTCGCGCTGGGGTTCGAGCAGCGCGGCGCGCACGCCGGCGATGCTGCTCAGCGTGCTCAGCAGCGCCGCGTTGCGCGGGTCGCGCAGGCCGTCACTCACGTCCACACCGTCGACGAGCACCACACCGCCGTCGGCGTGCGTGCCGGGATCCGTGCTCACGTGCAGCGTCGTGAGCCCCGCGAGTCGAACCAGACCGTCGGTGTCGTCTGCGGTGACACCCGCCCGCACCGCCGCGACGGTCAGCCCGCGGTAGAACAGCCCGGTGTCGATCAGTGGAAGGCGCAGCGCGATCGCGAGCCGGCGCCCCAGGGTAGTCTTGCCGCTTCCTGCCGGTCCGTCGACAGTGACGAGACGACGCATGGCGCTGTCAGTCCTCCGTGTGCGGCCGCAGGCCGACGCACTGCCGCAACGCGGCGTCCTCGTCGGGAAGGAGCCTTCGTGACGCGCCTTCCGCGAGCGCTCCAAGCCGGAGTGGTCCGACCGCGACCCGCATGAGGTCGACGACCTCCAGCCCGACCGCGGCGCACAGGCGCCGGACCTCACGCCTCCTCCCCTCTGTCATAACCAGCTCGAGCGTCTGGCGTGCCTGCAGCGGTCGCGCTCGCAGGGCACGGGCGAAACCGTCCTCGAGCTCGACGCCGGAGGTGAGTCGCTGCAGTCGAGCCGGCTCGATCTCGCCGTGGACCACGGCTCGATACACCTTGTGGACCTCGTATCGCGGATGCGCCACGCGATGCGCCAGCTCCCCGTCGGTGCTGAGCAACAGCAGCCCGCGCGTGTCCATGTCCAGCCTGCCGACCGGCACCAGGCTCGGATGACGCTCCACGAAGTCCATCACCGTGGGGCGTCCCCGAGGGTCGCGCCGCGTCGTCAGCACCCCCGGCGGTTTGTTCAGCATCAGCGTCTGATGGTCGAGCTCCGTGTGGATGGCACGACCGTCGACGCGTACGGTGTCGACCGTGGCCGCCACGACGGTGCCGAGCTCCCCGGGGATGCCGTTGACGGTCACCCGACCTGCCGCGATGAGGGTGTCGGCCGCTCGGCGCGACGCGACCCCGCGCCGTGCCAGGTAGCGATTGAGCCGCTCGGTGGTGCCGCCGGGAGAGGTCGCGGCGCTCACTCGGCGTCCCGGAGCACTTCCGATCCGCCGGCCGCGTCCTGCGCCGCTCCATCGATGGCCTGCCACCGCTCGTCGCTGAGATCGGGCATCACCGTGCCCTCGGGCAGCTTGGGGAGATCGTCGATCCGCTCCAGACCGACGATCTGCAGGAAGCGGAGGGTCGTGCCGAACAGACGGGGGTTTCCGGGACCGTGCTGGCGCCCCACCTCCGCCACCAGGCCGCGGTGCTCGAGGTGCTCGAGGACCGCCTCACAGTTGACACCTCGGATCGACTCGAGCACGGCCACCGTGATGGGCTGCCTGTAGGCGACGATGGCGAGCGTCTCCATCGCCGCTCGGGAGAGACGGCTCGGCCGTTCCGGGTTGAGGGCCCGCTGCACGGCCCACGCGACCTCCGGGCGCGTGACCAGCTGGACGCCATCGCGGTGGCGCTGGAGCATCAAACCCCGCGCGCGAAGCTGGGCCGCGAGGATCTCGGCAGCATCGGCGACCGCCGCGGGGGACCGGCCGAGGATGCCGCCCGCCTCGGCGAGCGTCACCGCTCGGTTCAACGCGAAGCAGACAGCCTCGAGAGCGACAGCGAGGTCCTCGGGCTCCATCTCCTCGGTGCCGCACGGGACCAGCGCCCGACCGAAAACGTCGAGCGGCGGCGACTCATCCACCGGCGGAAACCCTGATCGGCGCGAACGGCGCTGCCTGGTCGACGGCGGCTTCGCCGCGACGGAGCAACTCGAGGAGCGCCAGGAAGCAGGCCACGGCCTCCAGCCGCGTCTCCACCCCGCTGAACAGCTGCTCGAAATCGAGCGGGCCGTGCAGGAGCCGGGAGCGGATGTCCGCCATCTTCTCCTCCACCGAAAAGGTGACGGCCCCGATGGGCAGTGGCTCGGCCTCGGCGAGGCGCTCGAGCACGGCGCGGAACGCGGCGGCCAGCCGTTCCGGCGGAATGCGCATCCGCTCGATCGGTATGACGTCCGGGGAGACGAGGCTGAGGAAGCTCTGGGCGCCGCCGTTGGCGGCTTCGGCGAGCAGCGCGTCGGCGGCGGCCTTGAAGAGCCGGTATTCGGCGAGGCGGCGTCCGGCCTCGTCGGCCGGGTCGGTCTCGTCCTCGGCCTCCTCGGCGCCGTGCGCCGGAAGGACGGCGGCTGCCTTCAGCGCGACCAGCCGCGCCATCAACGTCAGGAAGTCCGCGATGTCGCTGAGCTCTGGCCGGCCGCCAGGGCCCGCGAGACGGCGGCGATAGTCTGCGGTGATCAGTGCGACGGGGATCGAAGCGACATCGACCTCGCCGCGCTGCGACTTGGCCACCAGCCCGGCCAGTGAGCCGGAGTAGCCTGGGACGTCGACCGGAAAGCGCGTGTCCTCGCCGCCGGCCTCTGTCATCGCGCGGATTCGACTCGCGATCGTGGCGCGCGATCCTGCTCGCGACCCTCTTTCAGCAGCTCGCCGGCGCGAGCCAGGGCCGCAGCCGTGGATCGGCCGGACATCAGCCTCGCGATCTCGACGACCCGATCGTGCCCGGCCGTCGCCTCGACCGTCGCTTGCGGCCCACCCGCCGCCTGGCGTTTGCTGACCACCAGGTGTCCGCTGGCGCGCGCCGCGATCTCAGGGCGGTGCGTGACGGCCACCACCTGGCGGGACGCACCGATCGTGGCGAGCACATCACCAACCGTCGCCGCCGTCTCGCCGCCGATGCCGGTGTCGACCTCGTCCAAGACGAGCGCGGGCCCATCCTTGACGTCGACGACCGCGGACACGGCCAGTGCGAGCCGCGAGAGCTCGCCGCCCGACGCGCCCTCGTCGAGGGGCATCGGCATCACATCTCGGTTGGCCGCCAGCCGGAAGACCACGTCATCGATGCCGTGGAGGCCGCAGCGCAACGGCTCCCCGGACACGACGACCCCGACCGGGTCCGCCTGCCGGCTGAGCACGATGCGGAGGCGGGCGTGGGGCAGCGCGAGGCGATGCAGCACCTCCTCGACGCGCCGCTCCATTCCGCGAGCCGCCTCGGCACGGATCTCGCTGAGGCACGCGGCAGCCTCAGCGGCCTCCCTCGCTGCCGCCTCGACCGCCGCTTCGAGCGCCTCTCCTTCGTCGCCGCCCTCAGCGGCGGCGACCACGCCTCGAGCACGGTCGAGTTCCTCGAGGGCCTCGTCGATGGAGCCGTATCGCTGGCGGATCCGGCCGAGCAGATGGAGACGTTCCTCGACCTCGCCGAGGCGCGCCTCGTCTATCAGGGTCGAGTCCGCGTGGCGGCGTCCCTCCAATGCGAGGTCGCGCAGCTGGTCGACGAGGTCCACCGCGCGATCGGCGAGCGCGCGAAGCGTTGGATCCATACCAGCGATCGGGCTCGCGGTGGCGACCCCGCCGGCGAGCGCGTCCGCGGCGCCTGTCTCCTCGCCACCCGCAGCCCGAGCCAGCGCATCGGCGGCCCCGGCGATCCCGGCGGCGTGACGAAGTCGAAGGCGCTCCGCGGCGAGCACCTCCTCCTCCCCCGACCGCAACGCGATGGGTACCAGGTCGGCGACCGTGTCCTGAGCGCGGGCGAGCTCCGCTTGTCCCGTTCGAGCCGCGGCCCTCGCTGCATCGCGACGCGTGCCGGCGTCGCGCCAGGCTCGTACCGCGTGCTCCACGCATTTGCGTGCGTTTGTCGCACGCTCCCCGGCGAACGCATCGAGCAGCTCGCGCTGCCAGCTCGGACGGAGCAATCGTTGGCTCGCCCCCTGCGAGGTGACCTCGACGAGGCGGTCACCGATGTCTCGGAGCGCCGCGATCGAGACCAGCGCGCCGTTGACACGGCACGTCCCGCGGCCGATTCGTGGGAGCTCTCGAACGAGCGTCAGGACGTCCTCGTCGTCGCGCGCGCCGAGCTCGGCAAGGCGGCTGCGCACCTCATCGGGCACGTCATCGAAGACCGCTGCGACCCGCCCCGCCGGAGCACCAGCGCGAACGGAGTCGGCGTCGCCACGCCCGCCCAGCGCCGCGCGAAGCGCCGCGACGCAGACCGACTTGCCTGCACCGGTCTCGCCCGTCAGCACGACGAACCCCGCTGTGAATTCGAGGACCGCATCAGTGAACACCGCCATGTTCGTGATGCGCAGCTCACGAAGCGCCATATCGCTCCTCGAGCTCAGCCGGAGCCGCCACCACCTCTTTGTTCGGCACCCCGAAGTGGAACTTCTCACGGAGGCGCATAAAAAAGGAGGGGGAATTCGCGAAGCGCACCACGGACAGCTCTGGTCCGGGCTCGATGCGAACCTCGCCGCCACCGCCGAGGCAGCCGTATGGAATGCCGTCCGCAGCGATGGCGACGTCACCATCCTCAACGACGATCGCCACCCGGACCGCCTCCGGGATGACCACGGGTCGGCTGATCACCGCGTGCGGGGCGAGCGGAACCACGACCAGGACGTGCAGCCGCGGATCGACCGGCGGACCGCCGGCGCTGAGCGCATACGCGGTCGAGCCGGTCGCCGTCGCGACCACTATGCCGTCAGAGTCGAACTCCCCGAGCAGCTCGCCGTCCGCGTCGACTCGCAGTCGCACGACGTTCACGCCGCGCGCTCGCACCACCACCTCGTTGAGGGCGAGTGCCGGGGGTCCCCCTGGACCGGGGTCGACTGCGTTGGTGGTCACCTCGACAAGCGAGCGTCGTTGCACGAAGGAGTCTCCGGAGGCAAACCTGGCGATCGCCTCGGGAAGCGCGTCCATCTCGATGTCGGCGAGAAAGCCGAGCCGGCCGCGATTCGCGCCGAGCACGGGGATCCCCCGCGGAGCGGCAAGCCGCGCGCCGTAGAGAAAGGTGCCGTCGCCGCCGACGGTGACCAGCAACTTCGTATCGTCAGCGTGCTCGGCGACGCTGCCTTCGGGATCGTCCACCGCCGTCCACACAGCAAAGCCACACGCCTGCGCCCGGGCCAGAGCGTGTTCGACGGCGTGCTGCTCACCGGGGTGCAGGAGAAACCCGATGCTGCGCAGGGCGCTCATCCGTCGTCCTCGCGGGGCGGCAGCCGGAGATGGATGAACCACTCCTGGTTGCCCTTCGTGCCCCGGATGGGAGACGCGAACGGGGCGCCGAGAGCTGTCGCGCCCAGGCGCTGCTCCGCCCAGGAAACGAGATCACGCAGGCAGCTTGCCGCGGCCGTCTCGTCCCGCACGATGCCGCCTCGCGCGACCTGCGCGCGTCCGAGCTCGAACTGCGGCTTGAACAGCGCGATCAACTCCGCGCCCGCCGCCAGCGATGCGACATTGGGTAGCACCGTGCTAAGTGAGACGAAGGACAGATCCAGGGTCACGAGGTCCGGAGCCGGCCCGTTGAGCGCGCGCACGGTTCGGATATTGGTCCGATCGAGGACAAGTACGCGCGCGTCGTCGCGCAGCCGGCCGTCGAGCTGGCCGTAGCCGACATCGAGCGCGTAGACCAGCGCTGCGCCGCGGGAGAGCAGCACGTCGGTGAATCCGCCGGTCGACGCGCCCGCGTCCAGGCACACGCGCTCGATGCAGCTGACGCCGAAAGCCTCGATGGCTGCGTCGAGCTTCACCCCGCCGCGGCTCACCCAGGGGTGGTCCCGACCGACCACCCGCACCGCCGCGCCGTCACCGACCCGCTGGGAGACCCGCAGCGCACGGGCCCCGTCGACCTCGACCAGACCGGCGGCAACCAGTGCCTGGGCGCGCTCGCGGCTGGGCGCCAGCGCGCGCTGGACCAGCGCCACGTCGAGTCGCTCAGCGGCTGCCATCACGCGAAGTCTTACACAATAGTGTGTATTCGTGCAATCC
>Ga0307471_100000254_pt1 | contig 27003 bp, 46 predicted proteins | sample atmos_gasesAM3C__2_FD_204566 | JGI IMG/M metagenome (GOLD analysis project Ga0307471, IMG submission 204566) | Hardwood forest soil microbial communities from Morgan-Monroe State Forest, Indiana, United States - atmos_gasesAM3C_515 | ecosystem: Environmental > Terrestrial > Soil > Temperate...
ATCGCGCTCAGCCGGCCAAAACACACCGCGAATCGGAGGCGGCGATGACCTGGGGCTCCGCGCGACCAGTTACGATGCCGATGAAATTCGGCGCGATGCACCGGTTGAGCAACTCACGAGCGGCCGCCAAGCAGCATGCCGCGGCCGGCCTCGGCTACCCGCTCTACGTGAACGGCCATCTCTATCAAGAGCCCGTCACGATCAGCCATGTGCCGGGCGCGACCGGCAGCTACTACGACGTGCCAGCCGGCTTGGGAGCCACCGATCCGAGCATGGGCGCGCTCGGAGCGTACGTTGCATACGCCCCCCAGCTCGGTGCAGATGCGCTGCCGGGCTCGGACAAGGCGTCGCTGCCGCCGGATGCGACCCCGCAGTGGACCGCAACGCTGCGTCGGATCTACAACTACGTCGCACCGGTCACCGGCGCCGCCGCCATCTACCACGGCTACAAGCGCAACGACTCGGTCGGCTGGGCGCTCTGGTGGGGCCTGATGGGCGCGGCGTTTCCGGTCATCACGATCCCCATCGCGCTCGCGCAGGGATTCGGGAAGCGGAAGGGCATGACCGCAAACCGGAGCAAACGCGGGACGCGCGGCAAGCGGAGGCACCGATGAATTCCGTTGATCTCCCCCACGGCGTCCCGACCCCGTTCAAGACGCACGTGCATCCCTACCCGACGCGCTTCCATGGCGGGATCTGGACGCGCCCGGTCTTCGGCTTCCCCTGGGTGCGGACGCCGCACTACGTCATCCGCCCGAGCGAGCTCACCGGCCTCGGCCGCGCGTCGGTCGATCCGACCTTCCGCCCGTACCACGGCCTCGGCCAGCACTGGGACACCGGGACGGGCGTGTTTCGCCGGCCGCGCTACGACGGCGGCGGGATCTTCAACGACGTGAGCGGCATGGGCGCGACGCCGGGCGCCGGCGACGTGGGGAAATTCGTTGGCTCGGTCGCGCTCGGTTTTGCCGTCACGTATTTTCTGCTGAAGAGGTGAAGTGTCCGCCCTCGACGACGCCGCAGAGCTCGCCTCGCATCTGAAGGACCTCGTGAGCCCGAGCTCGTATGAGATGCCGTGGAACAAGTTTCCGCGTGGCATCATGGACCCCGCCTACATCCTCTCCGGCATCGGCCCCGCTTTTCAGGAGGCGAGCCGCGTCTACCAGACACTCGATCTCCCAGAGCCCGATCCGACGAAGGTCGCGAGCGCATGGGAAGTGTTCGCGGAGGAGACGACCCGCATCAAGGGGGAGCTCGCGAGCGCAAAGATGGGCCTGCTCTCGTCAGTGCCGATCATTGGTCCGCTCGTCGCCGTGCCGATGGCGCTCGCGTACAAGATCCAGTCGAGTGTTTACGGCGGTCTCGTGACGGCGCTCTACTATACGAGCGTCGTCGGTGCGTTCGGGCACCTCGCGCTGAAGGACGCGAGCACACAGCAGTTTTCGATCCACAAGATGGTGATCGATGGCGACCTCCCCGAACAGACCGCCGTCGCGCATGCCGGCTGGTGCTACACGGGCTTCAAGCTCATCACGATGCTCGATCAGTTCAAGCTGCTAGCGCCGCTGAAGAAGGGCGGGACGAGCGGGCTCGGGGCGTTCCCGCTCGTGCCCGTCCTCATCGCGGCGCTCGTCGGCATCGCGATCATCGCCGGCGCCATCGTCATCAGCAAAAACCTTTCCGAGGTGAACCGTCTGCAAGCCAAGGTCGTCGAGAAGAAGCTCGAGGTCATGGTGGAGACGTGCCGGGGTGCGACCGATCGGAAGATCGTCGAGATGTGCGCACATGGCCCGACCGCAGACGACCTGCGCGGCGGCTCGCTCGCGGCGGGGATTTCCGACGCGCTAGCCAAGACTGGACAGAGCCTCGCGAAGTACCTCGTCATTGCCGGCGCGCTGTACGTCGGGTTTGCGCTCCTATCGACCAAGGCGACGAAGAAGGCGGCACAGACGGTGGCGGCATGAGCTACGTCGTCCTCGGTGCGGATCCGGATCCCTTCAAGCTCTTCGAATCGAAGCTCGCTGAGCTCCGGCAGGGGAAAGCCGAAGAAGCCGCCGGCACCCGGCCGCCCTCGCCGCTCTCCACGATCCCGGGCGACTGCTGGGATCAGTCGGGCTTCAAGGAGTGCCACGCGATTGCATTTCGCGCGGCGCAGGCCGACTGCCAGAGCCAGGGCAAGCTCGCCGAGGGGAACAAGTGCATCGGCCCGCTCGCCGATCACTACGCGGTGCACGCCTGTCCCTGCGAGAAGCCGTCGATCATGTCCGGGATGATGGGTAACACCTGGCTCGTCGTCGGCATTGTGATTGCGGGCGCGGCAGCAATCTTTATGCCGTCGAAGCGAAAGGCCGCAGCATGAGTCTCGGAATTCTCGGAGCACCGGCCACGCGCGGCCGCACACTCGGGCAGATGGGCGCGCTCGGCCAAGTGGCGCCGAAGCCGTGGTGTTGGAAGGCCGCCGGCTATCCGTGGGGCGCAGCGTTCGACGCGTGTCACGCCAAAAATTACCAGTTTTGCGTAAATCAGAAACGCTGGCCGGGCACCGTGGATGGCGATAAGTGCGTGTTCGACGCGGACTGGGAAACCTGCCAGTGCCCGACCTCGCCCCCGACGACTGCTCAGCCGTCGCGGCCGGGCGCGAGCGCGCCGAGCGCTGCAGCGCCACTCGTAATGGGCAACAAGACGAGCGATCCCCGCGTGGCAGAGCTCCAAGCCGCGATCAACGCCGTCCTCACCAAAAATGGCTACGCGGCAGTCGGTACCGACGGCAAGCTCGGCCCGGGCACGTGCGGCGCCGCGCGCGAGGCGGACAAGTTCGGGGCGGGCTTGATGGCGAAGTACGGCCTCGCGAGCGTCTGCACGTCCTTCACGACACCGGTGCGATCAGGGGGCGGCGGCGGCGGATTTCCCGGCGGCGCGCCGCTCGCTCCGGCGCCCGATACGCTCAGCGCGGGTACAGGTTTTCTCGGGATGGATTCGAAGACACTCCTACTCGTCGGGGCGATCGGCATCGGCGTGTACGTGGTCTTCGGCAAAAAGAAACCGGCGAAAGCCGCCTGAAGGAGAGAAACGCACGTGGACTATGTAATTCAGAAAGACGACACGAGCATCTCGAAGCTCGCGGTGAAGTTTGGCGCCAAGGCGAGCCAGTGGCAGGAATTCTGCAAGGCCAACCCGAAACTGAAGACGCACCCGAGCTATGGCTGCGTCTACTACGTCGGAAATCACGTCAATATCCCCGACACCTGGCCCGGCGCCGCGCCGGCGATCCCGCCTCCCGGCCCGAACGCCCCGCCCGGTCCTCCGGGTCCCGGCCCTGTCGGTCCTGGTCCCGCCGTTGGTCCCACGCCGAGCGCGATCGCGCCCGCTCCGGCGGCGGCCGGGATGTTCGGGTTCGACACGAAGACGCTCCTCATCGGCGCCGGCGTCGTCGGCCTCGGCGTCGTCGCGGTATACTTTCTGAAGAAGAAGTCCCAGGCGGCCGCCGCCTGAAAGGAAGACCATGCGCCGCGCGTACGTTGACGTGTCCCACTTCCGCAGTCCCTACGACTCGCCGACGCTGAGCCTGTCGGGTCTCGGTGCGCTCCCCCGGCGCTGGCCGGTCGGTCGGAGCTACGTCGACGTCGCACACTTTCGGGCGCCGTACGATCAGGGCTACTTTCAGGATAACCAGCTCTTTGGGCTCGGCGCGGATCCGGCGGGTCCGAGCGTACCGGTCGCGCCGCCCCCGCCTGCGCCGCCCATGGACAGCATGCTCGGCTCGACGCTCGCGCTCATCGGCATCGGCTCGATCGTCGGCGCTGCCGGCGCGTACATCGTGCTCCGCGGGAGAAAGCAGGGGACGTAAAAAGCATGAGCGCGTGCAACACTGGTCTCTCGCAAGCAGAGGTGCGCGAGTTTCTCGCGGGTCGAGCGCGAGCTCTCAAGCGTTGCCCGGGGGGCAAACTTGGAATCATGGTGCGTGATCTCACGGCGAAGTGCGTCGAGCCGGTCTACCGCACGCTTTGCCCGGGTGAAGTGGGCTACGAAGAGGCCCTCAGCGCCAAGCGTATCGATCACAATGGACGTCCGTACGCAGTGGGCGGCGACTGCAATCCCATGACGGAGATGCTCGGCTGGACTGGTGATCCGCGCGCTCCCGTACGCTGCGTCCCGAACCCCGCCGGCGCGCGTACGCCGCGCCCAGGAAAGCTCGCGGGGCTCGGCGATGCGGCAAGCGATCTCCGCGCGCTCCCACTCCCCGGCGCCCTCGAGCGCTACCTCGCGACGGGCGCGCCGATGAGCACCGTCCGCCGCGACTTCGGCGCCGCGACTGCGCAGATCCCGCGCCTCGGGTATGCCGCACTTGCCGCACTTGCACTGTTACTAGCTGGGGCCGCCTACCGTCGATGGAGAGACCAATGATGATCGAATCTGCCGATGCCTATCGTTTGCTCACGCCGCGCACGCTCGCGGAGCTTGGCAACTTGCTCGTCGATCCAGTTCCCGACGGGGCGCTCTGCTGGGTGACGGACGAGGAGTCACCCTGGTACCTCGCAAAGGGCTCGCTCGCGGCACTGAGCGCGAGCATCATCGCCACGGGGCGGGGCGTCGGCGCGCGCGGGCGGTGGATAAAGTTTAGTCCCGGCGGCGCGGGGGGAAGTAGCGTCCTCTCCGAAACGCTCACCGGTCCAATCAGCGTCGAAGTGCTGGGCCCGGCGCCGGCCTTCGAGGCAATGTCGGCGGACCTGGATCTCACTCTCGCGACGGGCTTCACGTTTCTCACCGTGCTTCTCACCGTCAACAGCAGCTCGAACAGCGGCTTCGCGGTGGGGCTCCGCGTCACCTACTCGCTCGACGGGGCGATCTGGACGCCGCTGCCCGGCGCGTCGCTCCTCGACACTGACAGCATCGTCAGCCGCGCACACCTCTCGGTCATGGGCACGATCGAGGAACCCGACGCGATCCGCGTGCGCGGGGAATGGACAGCATACGGCGACTCCGGCACCTGGACGATCCCCGCCGACGAAAACGGCTCCGCCACCATCACGGCCTGGCAAGCGTAGAGAGGTCCGTGAGGTCGTGATCTACTCGCGCTGGCGACCGGACACGGGTGGGTACGACTATTTCGAAACCCCGGAGCGGTATGGGCTTGCCGATGATCTTCCCGTCCCTCCCCTCCACGGTGGGCATCCAATCGGCATTCCAAGCCTGGAATGCGGGCGACCGATCCCGCCGGGGGCGCGCCCCATCGGCAGCGGCCGCACGGCGAAGGGTGTGATAGCGCCGGTCGATCGCACGGGGCTCTCCGGCACGGGAGTCTTCGGCGAGCTCCCCGGCTGGGTGAAGTGGCTGGGCGTCGCCGCGGGCTTGGCCGGTATCTACTTCGTCGGCATCCCCTGGCCGTGGGAGAAGGACTACGGCGAATGATGCGCCGCCGCGTCTACACCCGAAACTTCGACGGCACGGCCGAAGCAAAGAAGCTCCGCGAGGACTTCTATGCAAAGCCCGTCAATAAGACGAAGGTCTTTCACTGGAACTGGCCAACCGAGCTCGTCGAGGTCGGCGAGTGCCTCGGCACGCTCTACCGCTCGAACAAATGGAAGAAGAACAAAAACCAGTTCGAGGACTACAAGCACAAGAGTGAAGCCGAGCAGCGCTTGTACGTCGTGCCGGCGAAGATGCACGAAATCCGCTCGCTCGATCTGCCCGTCGTCGGACCGACCGAGCCCGTGCGGCGCGAAATCATGCCTGACGCTTTCGCGGAGCTCGCGCTCTTCATGGGTTTTCAGGTGCGGCTCTACCGGAAGGAGGGCAGTCGCTACTTTTTGCCGGAGGGCGACGAAGGGTTGTTCGAGTTCACGATCAACCATGCGTACCTCGGTGCCATCAAGTGCGCGGACGGAACGACCGGACTCACCGTGTATCGACCGGAGGAGGGACCGTACTTGTTCGTGTTTGGGGTCGAGCTCGACGTAGAGAAGGATGGGATCGTCGGATGAGCTACGCACGGCTTACCGGTTTCGGCGGCGCGCAGGCGCCCGCGCGTCCCGAGCTCCCCGGCATTCCGGGACTCGTGCCGACGAAGGCGGCGGTCAAAGAAGATCTCGGCCCCTACATCGACATCGCCAACAATCTCGCTCCGCCGCCGGGGTTCGATCCGACCGATCCCGACACCTGGAAGCCCGAGCTCGTGATCCCATACGGCGTCCGGATGATGGGCGAACTGCAAAAAGAGCTCGGCCTCGCGCCGGTAGATCTCCAGCAGACGCTCGGCATCGTGAAGGGCGACATCAAATGGCTCGACGAGATGGGGATCCCGCTCACTTCGATCCCCACAAACCTGCGCGAGGCCTGCATCGCGTACGCGCGCTGCGCTGCCGTCGTAGCGTGTAAGCAGCTCGGCGTGCCGCCGGAGATCGGGACCGTCACCGTCGATGCGCTCTCGGATGGGGAGTTCACGGACAAGGACGTGGAAGCGATCGGGAGCGTGGCGGGCGGCGTCGCGGGCTCGACGATCTGTGGGCTCATCGGGATCCCGCCGCAGCTCGGCGGCTACTTCGGATCATTTGCGGGCAATGTTTTGGGCGGGCTCGTCTCCGATGCGCTCGACATTGGCGGCGGCAGCGCCGAGCGCGAAGAGCGCAATAAGCAAATGCGCGCCGCGCGCGCCGCGGTCCGAAAGCAGCTCAATCAGATCCGCGGCCAGTACCAGAGCCTCGTCATCCCGCTTGTCCGGAGCCTGTACTGGGAGGTGTTCGATCGGCAGATCGCCGATCTCGAAAACTTCTGGGAGGGAATGGAGTGCCTGACCGGTGTGCCGCCGAAGACCGGCACTATCCTGGCGCCCGTGCGCTTCCCGCTCCTCTGGGGCGCGAGCGGCATGCTGCAAAACCTCGGGCCGCGTGAGGCGCCGCTCCTTCGCTACGCCTTCGATGCCCCGCGCTGTCCGCCGCCGCGCTACGATCTTACGCGTGACGAAACGCTGTGCGTCTCCTCCGCGCTCATCGCCCCCGGCACGGCGAGCGGCTGCCCAAGCATGTTTGGCTGCCCGTACCCAAAGTTTCCGCCGCTCGGCGCGGGCGGCGGTGAGCGCGTCGCACAAGCCTTCGCGGCATACAACCACTGGTGGATGCAGCCGCAAAACCGCGCCGCGAACACCGAGGCGTGGAAAGCGGCGCTCCCCGAGCCCCCGGCGCGCATCGTGAACTTCATCGCCCGGCGCACTGAAGAGCGCCAGGGATGTAAGAGCGACGCGTGCCGGCACTACGCTGATCGAGACATTGGTAACGCCGTCGAACAGTACAACGCGCTCCTCGGTAGTGCGGTCGAGCTCGCCGGGCCGGATCCCATTTTAGCGAGCGGCATGCGCATTCAGGCGGACATCGTGTCGTCGGCGAGCGTGTACTCGGCCGCGAGTGCCCTCCGGGTCGAGCGAAACGCCATCCGCAGCGGGAACACGACGCGCATCAAAGCAATCATGGGGCGCATCGGAGATCCAAAACATATCCAGGCGCTCCAGCGCAAAATCGCACTCGCAAAAGTCACCGGCCCGGTGCTGAACGGCCTGCTAAACTTCGGCCTGCCCGCACTCGGCGCCGTGCTCCTCGGCGCGGCTGTCTTGAGGAGGCGCTAGTTGCAGCGGTGCATTCAGCCAGCCGAGCAACAGGCCGCTTCCCGCGCCTGTCGGACACGCGGCATCGTCGTCGGCATGCTCGATTGCGAGCGCGCCCGGATGCGCGTCTGTCCGCCCCCAGATCTGATGCCAAGCGTCGAAGAGGGGAAAAGCGGCATTCGCCTGCTCGGGACCTACACCTTCTGTGGTGCCGCGCCGACCGTGCTCGCTCCCTACCCGCCGAGTAAGCCGATCCCGACGGAAGCCGCCGCCCAGGCCGCCCTGGACCGGATGACGCGCGCAGGCACCGAACAGGTCGTAGAAACGATGAAACTCAAGCGGCGCGCGGCCCAGGCGGGCAAAATTACGCTCGGCTGGGGCTTTTGGGTCGGGCTCGGCCTGGTAGGGCTCGGGGGCACGGCGCTTTACCTAAAAAAGTGACCCTCGAAAAGTTGACGGCCGAAAAATAGGCCGCTACCGTGACGGGCGAAGCTGAAGAAGCGCGCCGTTGTTTTGGTCGGCTGCGTTCTCCGCGATGGCGCGGAGATATGCGCAGAACATGGCCAACAGGCGAAAAATTGGACGAGCATTCCCGATCACTCGACGTGATGTCGAGGGGTATGGCTACGCCCGTCCGGCACGCACCACGAACCGCCGCCGCCGGAAAAATCCCGGCGTAACGGCGATTGCCGCGATCAATGGCCGGGGTGCGTTTCGCCGCGCGCGCTCGGCTCGCGAGGAGATGCGGGGCCTCACTCCGAGGCAGCGCAAAAACCGCGCACGGTCGCTGACGAGCGGGGAGCGCCGCGCGTTTGCGGCCCGTCTCCGCGATTCCCGGAGAAAGAACATGCGTCGAAAAAGTAACCCCTCGCCCGCGCAGATCGCGGCGCGCAAGCGATTTGCCGAAATGGTGCGGAGCCGCGCGAAAAATCGCGCAGGCGGAGGCCGGACGACCCGCCGCCGCAAGAACCGTAGACCCCTGCTTGCCCGCGGGATCCGCCGGCGAGCCAACAAACGAGGAACGACAATGAGGCGTAGAAAGAGGCAGAAGACGGGCGCACGCAGGCGGAGGAGCTCCGCGAAGCGGACCACCACTCGGCGTCGTCGACGTCGGAGCGCAGCAAAGCTCACGGCAAATCCGCGCCGCAGGCGGCGTCGGAATCGGCGTCATAGCCGCCGCCGGAGCCGGAAGTCGAACCGTAAACGCGCGCGGCGCTCGAATCGGCGTCGGAGCCGAAAGTCGAATCGCCGGCGGAGCCGCCGGCGCAATCGGCGCCACGCCCGCAGCACCCGTCGTCGGCGGTCATCGCGGCGTCGGCGGAGCCGAAAGTCGAATCGTCGCCGCTCGCGGCGTCGCTCGAACCGTCGGCGCTCGCGCCGCCGGAGCCGGAAGTCGAACCGTCGCCGGAGCCGTCGGCGCCGCATGAACGGTCGCCGGCGGAGCCGCCGCTCGAACCGTCGCCGGCGCTCGCATCGCCGCAATCGCCGGCACGGGCGCCGGAAGAACCGGAAAGCTCGGCGCCGAAACGGCCGTCGCTACCGCAAAAACGTCTCCTTCTTCAAGGGGCTGTTCAAGCGGAACCCGGCGGGGCTCATCGGCTTGGCGTTCATCGCGGCCGGTGGCTACGTCGCGCATCGCATCCTCTCGAACATCACCGCGATGGTCGTCGCCAAGATGGGCGCGAGCGCGCCGCCGGCTGCAGCAGGGCTCGGTAACGCCGCGTTGAACTACGCGGGCGTCATCGGTTCCCTCGCCGCGGCAGGCATCGGGATCCCGCTCACGCTGAAGTTCGTGGAGGACCCGAACACCAAGCAGGCGCTCGTCGCCGGCATGGTGATCAGCGCCCTCCAAGGCGTCGTGGTCGGCATCCTCAAGAACTCGGCGCCGGGCATCGCAAGCTTCCTCTCCGGTGACGACACCGCGGCGAAGCTCAGCGCGATGTACGGCCTCGGGCAGGGCGCGAGCATCATGCCGCGCTACGCGCCGATCAGCGGCTACGGTGAGTACTTCAACCAGCCGCAGAGCGGCTACGGTGAGTACTTCTCGACGCCGATGGGCGAGTACCTCATGCCGACGAATGGTCTCGGCGAGTACTTCGAGAGCGGCACGAGCGGCCTCGGCAACTACACCGGTAACCCCGAGCTCTACGAAGCCGCCGCCGGCTACGGAGAGTCCTACACCCCGAACACGAACCACATCGACCCGTCCTCGGATCTCGACCGGCAACTGTCGATCGCCGAGGCCGCCGCCGGCGTGGGGCAAGCGTACGAGGCCGCCGCGGGCTACCGCGGGTACGGGGAACTCCCCCCGTACGAGGCGCAGGCCGGTTTCGGAAACATCGCGACCGTGCCGAGCGCGGACACCTGGATCCCGGGGAGCTCGAATCCCCAGCTCTGGGCCGGCACGCGCGAGGTGAGCCGGCCGCAGCAAGCCACGGCGGAAGTGCCCGCCGGCATCCTCTCGACCCCGGGAGGGAGCGGCATCCTCGGCTGATCGAAGCACTCCGACGGAGCGGCCAGTCGCCCCGGTGTCTCACGGAAAACCGTGAGCCCGGGGCGTCGGCCGTTGTCGATGCTCGGCAATTCCGCCGGTCTGAAACACGAAGCGCCGCGGTAAAAATCCGCACAATAAATCGTCGCAGGCGCGAAGGAAGCAACATGGCAAAAGTCGTCACGATGCGCGAGCGCGTGCATCAACCGTTCTACGATTCTCTCGTTCGCACGGCGGGTCTCACCGCCGGCACGATCGGTGACAACACCGATCTCTTCATCAACAGCGCCGGCCGCACGCAAGCGACCACGAATCTCGTCAACGGAAGCACGCTTCCGTCCGACCAGAGCCACGTGACGCTCGCGCTCCGGTGCTTCGTCTGGTACCGGAACCCCATGCTCCGGATCGCCGGAGCGGGCACGAACGAAATCGCCTTCAACGGCGATTACGGCCTCCTCGCGCCCTGGCTCGTCGGCGGTGCGGCGGTCGGTACTTCTGCCCCGGCGACGGTGCAGGACTACTACCGGCTCATCTGGCAGACGGAAGAGCAGCTACACTGGTCGTTCGGGACGGGTTTGAAGAACTCGATCGACAACATGCCGACCTGGTACTTCCCGGCCGGCGGTGGCATCAGCGGAGACAATGGGGGCACGACCGACCTCATTCACTGGCAGAACTCCGGCACGGACGGGCACACCGGGATCTTGCGCCTCGCGCGCGCGATCTTGCTCCCGCCGCGCCAGAACATCGTTTGCAAGGGCACGATCTTCGCGCTCGAGGCAAACGGCCAGCAGGCGATTTTCGGGACGACGCAGGGCGCGCGCAACATGCTCTCCCTCCGCGACAACCTGAACGCCATCGACGCGATGCCGAAGGTCATCCAGTTCTGCTTCGACGGCCTCTTCAGCCGCGACGTGCAGTGAGACGGGCTCCGCGGGCGCGCCGTACATCCGTCGCCCGCACCGCGCGCTCGCCTGACCGGCCCACCCGGTCAGGCTGAGCGCCCGCGCTCCGGACGGCTGCCGGGTCCCCGAGAGAGCGCGACCGAAAGCCCGGCCTGACCCCGTCCGGATGACGGGAGACCTCCCCACGGGAGTGACAGCACAAATGGTTCAAATCAGGAGCGTTCACCCGCACTCGCCACTTGGCCAAGACCTTAGCGATCTAGCGCGCGCCGCCGATGGAGGCGCCGCCATGGCGCGCCAGGCCTTGAACGCCGCGCAGGGCGCGCGCGCCGATGCCGAGCAGCTGAAGGCGATGCTCGTCGAGCGCGAGCGCGACTATCAAAACCTCAGGGACGCGCTCTCGCGCGTGCAGGTGCAGGGACGGGTCGGCGACCCGAACATCCAACGCATCGAAAACATCCCCGGCCGCCGGATCCCGTTCGACTACACGGTAGACATCCTCATCCAGGCCGGCCAGACGGCGAGCGTGCAGGGCACGATCTCCATCAGCCAGGAAGGCCCCTTCGTAGCGGTCGCCCGCTACGCGACGTTTCAGTCGGGCTTTCAGTTTTCCGTCACGCCGCCCGGCTCGACTACCGCCGCGCGCTTCAACGGTCGCTCCTTCGGCCGCTACCGCCCCATCCACTCCGCCTACGATCTGAACGACGGCCAGCCCGTTGCCGCCGTCACCTACGCGCAGGCGTTCCCTGGCACCGGCGCCCCGCACATCGTCTCCCCCTCGAACGAAGCGTCGTTCCGCTCCATGGAAATGGACTTCCGCATCCAGATGCGCGAAGGCGGCTCGTCCTTCCCGCGGTCGTTTTTGGAAGTGCCGTCCTCCCTCTGGGTCAAGGCGAACGGCGACGCGTTTCCGCTCGGGGCGCTCGACTTCTTCGAACGCGGCGAGGTCTTGCAGTTCAACATCATCCCGACGCACCCGCCGAATCCCGCTTTCGGCAACATCAGCGGGTTTGCGGCGGCGTTCACGGATTTTCCGTTCATCGACAGCCAGTGGGACGCGATCGAGGGCGTGAACGATCAGGCGCAGGACATCGGTGACACGGACACCGATCCGGTCGTGCGCCTCCCGAACGGGATGCTCACGATCGGCTTTCACGGCTACCGGATCTACCAGCCTGCGGGGCCCGGCCAGTACTGATGGCAGCCAAGCGAAAGAAGCTCACGCACAAGCAGGCGCTCGAGTGCCTGCATGAGGTGCGGCAAGACGTAGAGGCGGACGAAGCGCTTGCGAAGGCGGCGCTCGACATCGTCAACAACTACTACTGGGCGAGCGTGCGCGGTACGGCCGAGGACTTCCTCAAGCGTGCAAACGAGGGGTAGTTCAAGGATGACGAGTCCCTGCGTGACGCGCTGAATCAAGAAGTCGACGGTAACTACTGGGTCATCTACACGTACTGGGCACGCGTCTGTTTGCTGATGAGTAACAACACCGACGCTTATCAGGACGAGATGGGTGAGGCGCCGAAGGACGAGTCGCAGGCAGCGTACTTCGCCTTCATGGCCGACGTATCGAATCAGCCCGACATGGAAGAGGCGTTCGCCACAGCGCGCGGGGAGGACGAATGACCGCCCGCATGCTGAATCTCCCCGACGTGCGGGCCTTCGAGCAGCAAAACCCGCTCGTCGAGACGCGCTTCGAGTGCGACGCGACGCGCACCGTGCCGGCCGGCGGCGCGCTCGCGGGGCTCCTCCTCCACGACAGCATGATCCCGTTTCAGTTCCTATTTCGGGTGTTGCCCGATCCGGGGATCCATACCGCGACGCGAAGCCAACCCTGCATCATGACGCTCGGCGCCTTCACGGTGCCGCACCAGCAGTCGCTGCTCCTCACGGAATATCGCTTCCGGCTCTACCGCTTCGACGGGTTGATCCCGGGCGACGCCGTGCCGCTCGAAGATCGGCGTCTGTCGCTCGAAATCGGCAACACCGTGCCCATCAACGGCTTCGTGCAGCGCTCGAACCTCCGCGCGCAGATCATCCCGGGGCCGCTCCCGCCCGCGACGCAGACCATGTTTCAGCCGAACCCCAATCCCGGCACGCCCGGCGATGCGAGCCGGCCGGCGGGGCAGGTGGCGGCGTTTCCCGGCACGATCCCGGATCCGTACGCCGTCTCGTCGCCCATCACGTCGAGCCTCGCGGCGGCGCCGGTGACGTTTCCGATCGTCAACCCGAACCAGTTCGTGATGAGCGGCGCGGGAAGCTCCCTCATCCCGAACTCGAATGATCCGACGCAGGGCTCGGAGCGCATGCCCTACACCATGTACGTGCCGGAGGACGCGACTGTCTCCTTGCAGACGACGGCGTTTGCCCCGGTGCGCATTCCGCTCGCGTTCATCGAGGGAGTCCTGTCGGGATTTCTGATGGAAGCGCGCACCATGCAGGCCCTGCTCGAAAAGGTGAGGCCATGTCAGGGCATGTGAAGATTCAGGGCGAGCTCGGTCAGTTTTACGGCACTGTCGAATTTCGGCATGCGGGGACAAATCCGCATCTCGGCGGTAAGTCGGCCTTTACAAGCAAACGGGGCCGGCACCAAAACGGTGCCCGAAACGGACTGGCCGAGCTCGATCCTGAACTCACTCGCGTGAAGGAGATGAAAAATGTCTGGTGAAGCACAGTCGGCGTCCGCGCTTCGGTTTTTGCTCCGGTCGAGCGTTGGCACGCCGGGCAACGGCGATGACATCGCCAACATCAACACCGCCAATCTGCCCGACGGCAGCCACTGCTACGTCACCGAAAACCGGAGCCTATACGTATTCGCGAAGCGGAGCACGCTCCTCGCATCCGACACCGTCATCGTGCCGATCGCAGGTGGCGGCCGCTGGCTCCTCGTGAGCACGACGGCGGGCGCGTTCGGGGCGTTCGTGTACTCGACAGTCGGAAGCGTCAACAACTTCGACGCGACGGGTAACTGGGCGCCGGCGAACACGGCAAACTTTGCGGCCGCCATTACCGGCCTCTGGAACTTTTCGGCGGCCGGGGCGCTCCTCACGTACAACGGTCCAACCACGCCCGCGATCGTGCGGCTCACCGCCACCATCGGTGGCACCCCCGCGCCGGCGAGCATGTACGCCGGTGTGTCCTACAACGGTGACATCTCCGGCGCGCTCGCTGGATCGCACGGTGGGGCAACGGGAGCAACGTTCGTGGAGCAAGACGTGGGCGGCTCGTCGCTGAGCATCGCGTCGCAGCGTGTGATCCCAGTGCTCAGTGCCGGGGACAGCCTCCTGCCCGTCTACGGCGGTCCCGCGGACGAGGCGGACGGCACGATATTCGTCATGCAGCTCACCATCCAGGCGCCGTAGGGGGCGCACACAGAAAGAAGAGCCCAATGTCTCGTGATGAATCGGCAATAGATCTCAGGATCCTCATTCGTGGCACCGTCACGGCGCCCGCGAGCGGCGACGATCTCGGCAACATCGTAACGAGTGAGCTCCCCGACGGGGCGCAGTGCTTCGTCATCGAAAACCGGACCCTCTACCGGTTCCGGAAGTTTTCTTCCCTCGCGGCGAGCGGCACGAGCGTCATTGCCCCGAACGCCGGCGGCGGTCGCTGGGTAAAAGAGGGCAGTGTCGCAGGCGCACTCGCCGCATTCGCCGCCGCGACCGACACGAACACCACGAACGCGAGCGAGAGCGGCGACTGGCTCGCCCCGCAGACCGGGAACTTCGCGCTGCAGGCGGGCGCCGGCGCCTGGACGTTCAATCCAGCGAGCTGCATTCTCACGCACACGGGTCCCGGTGGCAATTATCTCTGCGACGTACGCGCGAGCGTATTGCCGGCGGAGGGTGAAGCAGTCCAAGTCGTCGTCTCCCTGAACGACGATGTGTCCGGCGGCGCGTTTGGATTTGCCGAGGGCGCCGAGCGCAGCGAAATCGGCGCGAACTTCGACGGCGGCCAGCAAAGCGTCATCGTGTCGGCCGAGCGGTTCGTGACGCTCGCGACCGGTGACAATCTCCGGCCGAAGTTCACGTACTCCGACGGCTCGGATCTCGACATCGACAAGCTCACGCTCTCGGCCATCCCCGTTCCGTGACAGTTCTGAGGAGGAATCAGCCATGTCTCGTGACGAATCATCGACGCCGCTCCGGATCTTGATCCGCGCCACCGTTACAGTACCGAGTAGCGGTGATGACATCGCCAACATCGTGACGGATCCGATCCCTGACGGCGCGCAGTGCTTCGTCATCGAGAACCGCACGCTCTACCGCTTCCGGAAGTTCTCGACGCAGGCGGCGGCCTCGACGAGCGTCATTGCCCCGAACGCCGGCGGTGGGCGCTGGGTGCGTGAGGGCATGACGGCCGGTCTAGAGCCGGCGATGGCAGTTGCGCTCGATGCCACGAACACCGTGGACTCGACCTCCACCACGAACTGGCTAGAGCCGGCAACCGCGCAATTCGTGAAGGTCTTCGGCTCCGCCGGGATCTGGACCTTCACCGCGGCGGGCGCCATCTTCACCTACAACGGGCCGCCGGGTTTCTACCTTGCGCGCCTGACCGCCAGCGTGAGCTTCGGCGTATCGGCATTCATCCGTGGCGTCGTCTCTTTCAACAACGATCTCGTCGCCGCGGAAACCGGCATTCCCGAGGGCGCGCAAGTGACCGAGTTGAACGATGGCGGCACCGAAACTGCCGTTATCACGGCTGAGCGGGTGGTCTCGCTCGATCCGACCGATACGCTCCGCCCGAAGTTTCGGGCGAGCGTGACGGACGACGACATCGACATCGTTGGCTTCACGCTGTCGGTGACGCCGATTCAGTGATCTGATGGCCTACTACGCTTGGGATAGTGCTCATGAGCCCGTACAGCCGGTGACGCCGGCGGCGGGGTCGACTGTCTCCGGTTTCGGGGCGTACTACGCCTGGGACAGCGCGCACGAGCCCGTCGTGCCCATTAGCGGACTCGGGGCGGACAGCGAAGAGGGGAAGGTCGCCGACGAGGCCCTGCGGGCGCGCATCGACGATCGAGCGCCGGTCGCAGTCGTCGGCGAGTGGGCGATCCAGAAAACCGACAATCAGTGGGCGGATACGCCGAAGGAGACGGCATTGACGCTTCTCCCGCTCACCGACGAAGACTTGAATCAAGCGCGGCAGGCCGCGTTTGGGCTCGAGACCCGCGTCATCGGCGTCCTCCATAAGACTCCGAAGCGCGCCGCCGATCAGGCGCTCGCCTTCGCCGGCACGCCGTATGAGCCGTCGCTCGCGCTCGCGGTCTACTCGCTCACGGACACGCGCCGCGTCGCCCTTCCCTACTTTCTCACGCTCGCTACGCTTCGCGACATTACGGACGAGGAGCGTGGCAATCACTCGGTCGCGCGGGCGGCACGGAGCCTCGGCGGGGCGCTCGTGTACGTGATTTCCCTGCCCGCCACTCCGAATCAACGCCGGCCCGGCGCACGCTTTCAAGAGGTGTTCGATCGGATCGGACTGTCCGCCGCAGACGCGCCGCCGCTCCCGCGGGCGCCGGCCCCGGCCCCGGCCCCGACGTCCATGAGCCTTCTCCCCTGGTTTCTCGGCGGCACGCTCGTAGCGGGAGCTGCATGGTGGGCGCTCCGAAGGAAGGGGTAAGCGGTGACGGTCCCGACTGCCGTGGGCGTCAGGATCCTAGATCCGGCGCCGCTCAGCGCCCTTTCCGGCCTGCTCGTCGATCAGTTTCCGCAGGGCTCCATCTGCTGGGTCACTGATCAGAATTCCCCTTACTACCTCGATCGCTTTTCTACGGTGGCAGTGTCGGCGCCCGCCATCATCGCGACGGGCCGCGGCGCCGGGCACGCGGGGCGCTGGTTTCAATTCGTGGGGGGCGGCGCAACGGGTCAGACGGGCGGGACGGGGCGAACGGGCGCGACAGGCGCGACCGGATCGACGGGCCCGACCGGCGCGACGGGTCTAGCGGGCGGCGCCGCGAACACCGGCGCGACGGGATCAACTGGAGCGACCGGACCGACGGGCGCGACCGGCGCGACGGGCCCGACGGGGTACACCGGCGTGACAGGCGCGACCGGCGTGACGGGCGCGACCGGGCGCACCGGACCGACCGGCGCGACGGGCGTCGGCCCGACCGGCGGAACGGGCGCGACCGGCGTTACCGGCGCGACGGGATCGACCGGACCAACGGGCGCAACCGGCGTCGCCGGCGCCGCCACGAACACCGGCGCGACGGGCCCGACGGGCGCCACGGGCGCAACGGGCTCGGGTACGACAGGCCCGACCGGTGCACAGGGGACGGCGGGCAACATCGGGCCGACGGGCGCAACGGGTGTCGGGCCCACAGGGCCGACGGGCGCAACGGGTGCGACGGGACGCACGGGGCCCACGGGATTTACTGGACCGACGGGCGTGACGGGCGCTACCGGCGCGACGGGACGCACGGGGCCCACGGGATTTACCGGACCGACGGGCGTAACTGGCGCTACCGGCGCGACGGGCGCGACCGGTCGTACGGGGCCCACTGGGTTTACTGGACCGACCGGCGCGACGGGTGCGACCGGTGCAACGGGGCGCACCGGCCCGACCGGACCGACGGGGGCAACGGGGCCGGGTGCGGCGACGACGACAGGAGTGAAGTTCGTGGACTTGGGGGCGGCGGGCGGCGGGAACGGCTCGATCACGGCGCCCTACAACACATTTGTGGCGGCGCACACGGCGGCGGTGGCGGGCGACACTCTGATGCTCGCCAAGGGATCGTACGGCGACGTGACCATATCGAAGGCGATCGAAGTCCAGAGCTGGGAGCCGACGACTGTCGGCACGCCGCTCACTTCACTCGGTACGATCACGGCGAGCGCCTCGCTCCGGCTACGCGGGCTCGATATCGGCGGCGTGAACTACACCCTCCCGGCGGGCACGACGACGTTCGTGGCAACGAACTGCAACATCGGCTCCCTCACGACGAACACGACCGCCAATACGCTCCACGCCTACTTCGGTGTGGATCAGGGAACGGCGGCGCCGGGCTCGACCTTCGCATCGACGGTCATCGGCGTCGTCACGATCGACGCGAACGGCACCCTCAACGGATTTCTCACGCAGTTCCAGGGCAACATCACCGTAAACGGCCAGGCAGTGTACCTCCGCGAGTGCGAGTGCCAAGCGGACGTGACGACGACGGGCAGCATCACCGCGAACGATTCGATCCTCGCCAACGTGACCGGCGACCCCATCGTGCTACAAAACTGCCGCCTGACCGGCACCCCGAACGCCGCGATCACGCTCACGCTCCGAAACTGCACCCCCGCCACGAACAGCCTCGTCGCGACCGGCGGCACCACGATCCATGTGGATGCGCTCACGAAGGGCGCGCTCCTCGCCGCGAGCTGGACTTTCTCGGTCGTGCCGTTCGTGACGGACAAGCTCGGCAAAGCGACGATTACGGTTGCTGTTCCGACGCTCGCCGCGGGAGTGACCGGTTACCTCAACGTCAGCACCCTTTCGACGGAGCTCGAGGGACTCGCCCAGGGCGACGTGGTGGAAGGCAATGCCCCTGCAGATCTCGCCACGGCGGGCTCGGGCAAGGGCTACTACATCGGCTGCCGAGCGTCGGCCGCAAACACCATCCGACTCCTCTTCGTGGGCGATCTCACCGGCGCCAACCACGATTTCGTCTTCACCCGACTCGCATGAGAGAAAAATAGGAGAACACCATGGTACCGCCCCCCGACGCACCCCCACAACTGTGCATCCTGCCACCAAAGGATGTGCTCGAAGGATTCGGTAACCCGAACTCCCTCCAAAACGTCATCCCGGACAAGTACCCGAACGGGGCGATGTGTTTCGTCAACGATCAAAACGCGACCTACATCCTGAAGAAATTCTCGACGGCCGGCGTTGCGTCACCCCAAATCATCGCGACGGCGCGTGGCGCGGGAGTCGCGGGACGCTGGGTGCTCTACGCACTCGGTACTGGCCCGACCGGCGCGACGGGCGCGACAGGCGCCACGGGTCCGACCGGATCGGGCACGACGGGTCCGACCGGTTCGACGGGACCGACCGGCGCAACGGGCGCCACGGGTCCGACTGGTGCTACCGGCGCAACCGGCAGAACGGGTCCGACCGGCGCAACGGGTGCGACTGGTCCGTAATGACACCAGGCGGCGCGTTTGGGAGCGAAAGTGCCCAGCCGAGCGGAACTGCGGTTCTGCTCGGCTGGGGCTTCGTGCTCCTCGTCACCGTAGGAGTCTTTGTAGGTACGCTAACACTCCGGCCGAAGCGGCGTGAAAAGGAGGCCACCTAAGGTGGTTTCTCTCGCAGATCTCGAATCCCTGTCGAACGCGGCCCTGCGGGTTGACACGAACCCCGTCGGTCTTGCCGGGCGGATGCTCGGCCTCTCAGCAGCCGAGCAACGAGCCGGGGTCCCCGGCTGGGCCTGGCTCGGCATGGGGCTAGGGATCGGGCTTCTCGGGGGCATCCTCATACAGAGGTCCAAAATCTTGAGTCGATTTACGGACCCAGGCTAGAATCAGGAAAGTAGGAGCGCGACATGAGCACATTGAGCGGCGACACACTCCAATCGGGCCCGGGCGGCGCGTACCGCGACGGCGTCTTGGGCTCGGCACTGCAGACCGGACCGGGCGGCGCGTACTCGTCGGGCGTTCTCGGTGAGCACTTGCAAGCCGGCCCGGGGCAGAGTTTCCGCGACGGCTCCCTCGGCGCGAGTCTCGCGTACGGACCGGGGCAGGCGTACCAGAGCGGCTCGCTCGGGGCGTTCACGCTCGGTACGGAGACGATCCTCTTTGCAGGCGTGGGCTTCGTCGCGGCGGCCTATCTCGCGTTGAAGTACGGAGGCTAGACGACGATGCACGCACTGCACATGCTACGACACGGCGCGGCGGGACTCGGCATTCCGAGTTACGAGGCGCAAGCGGGAGCGTTCGGGTCGCCGATGCAACGCGGCCAAGGCCGCGACTGGCGGGAAGGATCGCTCGGCGCAGCTCTCTCTCTCTCGAACGACAATCTCATCTTCCTCGCGATTGGCGGCATCATGGGCATCGTTGCCGTGAAGCAGGGCTGGGTAAAGAAGGGCTTTCTCGGTACGTGACGCATGCGCTCGCGCCCGGCTCACACCGGCCGGTCACCGGCCTCGGTGGGGTGCGCGCATTTGCCGGGCTCGGATGTGGCGGCAACTGTGGCTGCGGCTGCCAGGAGCAGAAGGGGATGGGCGGCATGGCGGAGCTCGTGAAGAGCCCGGTCTTCCTCGGGGTGATGCTGATTGCGATTGTCGGCGGTTACGTGATTGTTCGGGAAACCGTGCGGTGGTGGTAATTCATGGCACGCCGAGCACCGAGAGCCCCGCGAGCGTTCAGCCTCGGCTCGATCGTGGACATTGCGAGCCAGGCGTTTCAGGAGCTCCGGGATTCGCCCGACGGCATGCCGCGCCGGATTTGGGACGAGCTCGGCCCGTGGATGGCGGGCTTCACGCAGACTGCCGCGGCGAAGTGGCTCCCCTACCTCGCTAACGCGCGCCCCTGCAAGGTGCCCGTTCTCCGGAGCGGCGTCGAATTCCCCTGCACGAACCACGCGATCGGCCCCTGCGACGCCTGTGCTAGGCCGACTTGCATTCACCATGGGATGGTGGACCAGCACGGCGCCATCGCCTGCTATCTCTGCATCTCGGAGACGGTCCGGCAGAAGCGCGGGAAATTCCAAGCGCCGCCGCCCCCGAAAGATTCGGACGACCGGCGCCCCCCGATCGCCCCCGAAGTGGCGGCCGAGCGCGTCAGCCGCGCCCTCGCGACGCTCGGACTGAAACGCGGTGTCGCCTGGGAAGTGATCGAGAAGAAGCGACGTAAGCTCCTCGCAGAGAGTCACCCGGACAAGCAGCGGAACACCCTCGACAAGGAATGGGCGGAGAAGCGGTACAAGGAAATCGGCGAAGCGTACATGGATTTGGAGCGCTTCTACAAGAAGAGTGAGGCAGCCTGATGCCCCGGCGCAATGGCAAGCTCGAACTCCGGATCCCGACCTTCAGCTGGAAGCAGATCGGGGGCGACATGCACCCGGGCGCGCACGGCGGCCTCATTGCGGAGGCCGACGGCGATCATATCGAGCTGATTTCGATCCAGCCGGTACGAGACTTCGTCGGTGACAGTGAAGCCAAGGATGTGGGGCACCCATTTTGGTCGAAGGAGGCGTGGTTTGATCTAGAAGATCTCGATCCGGATGGTCCGAATGCCAAGGAAGTGCTGAGTGCGCTTCAGTCAGTGGGCATGCGGATCGAGCGCGGCGAGCTCGTCGCCGACGCCGGCGATGTGATCGCGGTCGGCCCGGAGGATCGCGCAATCGCAATCGCAGATGCGCTCGTGCAATACGGACGCGGGGATGAGGGGCCCGCCGGCTGGGCAAAGGACGTGATCGGCGATCGTAAGATCAAATGGTGGGGCTCGAAGGAACCTGAAGGCTATGAGTACATCGCCGATGAGGACGACGAATTCCGGCGCGAGGTGCTCGGAGAAGAGGATGACGGCGAGAATGAGGGGCTCGAAGAGAATGGACGCATGGCTGAGTACCGCCCGCCCGATCGCTCCGGCGTGTCTGTCGAGCAGTTTGGCGTCGGCGCTCAAGAGAGCGACTACTTCTTCGAGTACGGCAGCGGCCATAGCCCGAAGCTTTATGAAGTTACACGTGGCGGAAAGCTCGTGGGGCTTCCACCGAGCGTGCAGCATCTCGTCAAGGATGGCCACATCGGCAAGGCGATCGAAAAGGCCGCCGCGGACCTTGGCCAGCATGCGGGGGTCGTGTTCGAAATCCGGAACGGCGAAGCGCGGCAGGTAGGCAATGTTGAGGGCAACCGGCACGGTGCGAAGATCACGTGGATGCGCGGAGTGAGGGTTCCGAACATGCGTCAGACGAAAATGCCGTTCATGCGTGGGAAGATCGATTCTGATCTGAAGAAGCGCTACGAGTTCTTCAAGTCGTTCGGTGGTACTGGGCACGTAGGCCACGCCGCTGAGACATCGCTCTTGCTTGCTCGCGCCGAGCGCCTTGCCGAGGAGCGCGGCTGGGAAGCCTCATGGCGGGATGAAGAAGAAGACTGGAACAGTTTTCTTGGTGACTTCGAGAAGATCGAAGAGATCGACACGGTCGAATATTGCGTGCTGAAAGATGACCACGACAACGTCATTGGTTCGCTGGGCGGCATCAGTTTCGCGAAGAAGACGCCTCATGGTGAAAGCACGAACTACCGCCGCTACGTGGAAGCTGAGCTCGCGCTCGAAGCTGCGCATGAAAAGGATCTCCTGTGAGCTACGTCTCCGTCCCCCCCGCCTACTACTATGCTCAGCAACCCGGCACGCCCTACCACGCGGGCTCGCGCGGCTGGGAGTCGGCCAAGATCCCCGGCTGGGGCGAAAACCCGAACTCCTCCTGGTCGGAGATGCAGGCGGCAAACGGCCTCGGTGCGGACTGCACGCCGCCCACCTGCCAACCGCCGCCCATCCCGCGCTTCACGTTTCGCGGCGATGTGCCGCAGGAGCGCTACATTCGCGTCGGCATCTCCCCGTGGGGTAACCACCCGCACGGCCCCGGCTACCAGAGCCCGCGCGAGTCCACCTGTCCGGAGTGCGACGGCTGGCCCGTCTCGCGCTCGATCGGCAGCCTCGCCGCCGCCTCGCGCGCGATGCAGCGCGGTGACTACACGGCCGCCGCGCGCCAGGCCGTCACGGGGCTCGGCTGCGGCTCGTGCCAAGTGGGCCCGGCGTGCGCGACCTGCCCGAACGGCTCCGATCTCCCCGAGTGTGCCGGCTGCGTGGACGGACAACCACCCGCGCCCGTGAAGTCGTTTTGGGATCACCCGCTCGCCGCTCCGGTCGTCGTCGGTGTCGCGACGACGCTCGCGGCGTCCGTGGCGCTCTACTTCGCGAAGCGCGCGAAAGTGCCGGTGGCGTGATGAACGTCGAATCCGAACGGCTTGCCGGACTCGCCCATGAGCTCGGCATTACGATGTCGGCCAAGTACGAAGGCCGCCACGTCGACGACAGTGACTGGGAGCACGACAAGTGGGTCGTGACGCTCCACCGCGGCAAGAAATCCCTCAAGACGAAGTTTCATCAGGGGACCGGACATGCGATGGCGGCGCCGAGTCTGCCGACGGTGCTATCGAGTCTCGTCAGCGATGCGGACGCGGGGAGCGAGTCGTTCGAGGACTTTTGCGGGAGCTTCGGCTACGACGAAGACAGCAGGAAGGCCGAAAAGATCTGGAAGGCGTGCAAGAAAATAGCGCCCCAGATCAAGCGCTTTTTGGGGAGCGACTACCGCGCCGTTGCGGAAGCGGCGGCCGAGTACTGATGGCCGGTAAGGAGAAGCGCCAAGCGACGCTCCGCCACCTCACGCGCGAGCTCGTGCGGGAAAACTTCTCGCTCACGGACATCTTCACCTCACTCGCCGAGTCGCTCGATGATCAGAGCAAAGCCATCGCCATCAACCCAAAGTCGCGCGAAGAGGCCGACATCCTGGAAGCCGAGGCGCTCCTCATCCGGAAGCTAGTCCACGATCACCGCGCGGAGATGCGCTGAATGCCGAGGTTAGAGCTCAGTCTGGAACTAGAGCCGACCGAGCCACCCGAGCTCGGCATCGGGTGCTGGTGCTGCGGGCGGCATGGCTGCGAATGGAAGTTCATGGTGCCGTGGGATCCGGGCGTCTGGCGGGGCCTGCACACGAAGTGTAAGATCGCGATCGAGCAGAAGCGCCGGCCGTCGGCGATGCTCCCAGCGGTGAAACCCCCATGAGAGCAAACCATAGCCACGCGGCTGATCCCGTTACGCTCGACCGTTGGCTCGCCGGAATCGAGGGGACGCCGTACCCGCTGCCGGTCTGGGTGCCCATCCTCAGCGGCATCGTCGGCGCGATCACCGCCGTCGCGCTCGGCCGCCCGCACACGCGCGTGGACAACACGCTCATCGGCGGCCTCTTCACCGGGTTTGCGGCCTACCGCGATCCGCGGGCATCGGTCGCGAGCACGCTCGTCGTCGCCGTCGTCGAGGGCGCGATCTGGGGCATCACCGATCGTACGACGCCGCTCATCAAGGATGCGCTCATGCCGGCGCACGAGCCGGGCTCCGCGGTTGCGTAGCGCGCCGGTTCTGGATCAGTGCACGTTGCGTGACCGTGGTTTGCATGGTGGTCGCCTCCGACGCGTGGTGGGTAGAACGCTTACGACGGTGTACGCGTAGAATTCTCCGAAGCGCGTCGGTTCCATACCGGTGAAGCGGAGCCGACAGACGGTTTTTTCGCCATGCTCACCGTGGATCGTCACGCTATTCTTACGAAGCGGCGTACGACTCAGGATTTGTCCACCGACCTCATACATGTCCCCGGGCCTATGCTTCGAGGATGCCGAGGATGTCGTCCTCACGCAGGAGCGCGACCTTCTGTCCATCGAGCTCGATCTCCGTCGCGGCATACTTCCCGACCAGCACTCGGTCGCCCGTTTTCACGCGGGGCTCGACGCGCTGGCCGTTGTCCATCACTCGCCCGGGGCCGACCGCCACGACCTCGCCCTCCCAGGCCTTGCGCTCGTCAGCGGCAGTTTCGGGAATGATGATGCCGCCCGGGCTTTTCTCGGCGCGGGCGAGCTTTCGGACCGCGATGCGATCGGAGAGCGGTCGGAGATTGATGGTCATGTTTCTTCCTAGGCTTTGAGTAACGGTGTACGGCGCCGAATGAACGGCAATCGGTCCCACAGCGCCAATAGGTTGAAGACGGTTTCGAACTTCTGGTCACCGATGAGGATCCCGAGCTTGATGATCACAAGCGCCCACTCTCTGCGCGGAGCGCTTTCAACTGATGGGTGATGAGCGTGCGGGCTTCGGCAAGCTCATAGCGGAGGAGCCGGCAGACGACCGTTGCCACGAATTCTTTTTCTTTCACGAAGCGAGCGAGCGGTCGGAACCGATCCTCGATCCGAACACCCTCCACGTCATGCGCGCTCCAGCCATCATTGTGTGTGAGGCCGAGTAGCTCCCGCGCGGAGAGGCGTTCACTCGTGGTACGCGCGGCCTCACGGTCGATGAACCACAGCGCCTTTGCGAGATCTTGTTCCGGCTGCCCCTTGTCGCGGTAGCGCCAGACGTACACGCAGGCGTGGGAGAGGTTTCCGGGCAGGAGCTCGGAAAACTCCACGCACTCGATTCCGGACGGGTGGGAATTGTAGTGCTTCGGGTGGTGGACGGCGGCCGAGTGGCTGCCCTTGACATCAGAGGCAGGCGGTGCTGTCATCGGCCTCCACCATGGCACGGCGCCGAGCAAACCGTCAAGCGCGGAAGAAGGCGCCGCCGACCATGTTCTTGGGCCGGCGGCTCTCGCTCCAGAAGGCCACGCCACTTGGCGGGGGCCTCGTAGCGCAGCTGATAGTGTCGCAGATGTATGGCGGGACCCGGTTTTCTGTCGAGCTCAACTTGCGGACACGCGGCGCAGGAGATCTAGAGCTATCCATTCCGGCCGCCTGGCGGGAGTCGCCCAAGAAGGCCGCCGAGTACGCAGAAGAAGTACTCACGCACTTCGCGTCTGCCCTCCGACAAGCCGGAGCCACCTGATGACCGAGTCCCTCACCCGGCGGAGCCTCCTCCAAGGAGATCTCCTGCGGCATCTCGGTGACCTGCCGTTGAAGTTCGAGACGCCGCTCGACATCGAGCACGCCCACGAGCTCTTCGTGGAGACCATCAACTGGTACTTCGCGACCTCTACTCCGTTCGAGATGCAGTCGCCCCGCTACCGAGTGATGGTCGAAAACCACGTCCACATCGTGCGCGAGATGGATCGGGCAGAGACGGAAGCCGTGCTAGAAGAGCGGGACATCATTCATACGCGCGGCCTACTGAATGCGATACATACGCTCGGTAGTCAGGTCCTCGGTGCAGAGCGCGCTCTACGCGATGAGCCGATCACGATCCGGGAAATTCAGGCAGGCATACAGGCGCTCATCAACAATCAGAAAGCAGCACCAGTCTGATGGGCCAAGACTATGTAAAAGGTGGCGGCACGAGCTCGTCGGCGCAAGACCAGCGCTCGGCGATGGAGCGGGCGGAAGCGAAGAAGCGCCGCACGTATCAGGACAACGTGCAGAGCGTCGTGAAAGCCGACCCCGAGCACGCCCGGCTCTACTCGCACAAGTTCGGAGGGATCAGCGATAACGCGAGCATCGTGCTCAAGGTCGAGTACGCCGACCGCTCGACGCGCGGCTACCTCATGTGCGATTTGCTCGCCGAGGAGCACGACGGCGCGCCGAGCTGGCTCCTCCTCATCCCCTGCCCGGTCTGCTACTACGACCGCCGAGAGCCCGTCACGAACTGCACGATGACGCTCCGCTCTTGGCACCGGCCCTTCACGCTCGATCCGAAGCATCAGGGAGTCCTCTGGGTCTCGCCGCTCAAAAATGCGGAAGGTCTGCCGCCTGAAGCGTGCACGCTGGCGGGGTCCATCTACACGCACGAGACGCAGACGTGTCCGAAGTGCGCGTACAGGTTCGAGATCGGTGACGCTCGGCTCGATGCAGGCGAGATCCCGGTCTCGGGAGCGATTCGGTCCGCATGACGACGAAGAAAAAGAAGGTGGACACGCTCGCGCGGCGCGCGGATGACGGGATCCTAACCCGGCAGGAATCACGCGCTGAGCTTGTCCGAACACTCGACCGCGAGCTCAGAAATCCGGGCGGGCAGGGTAGGGCGATGAAGGCGATCCTCGACGCCGCTCGCGCACTCGCGCCGATCTTCTCCGTCACGAGTGTAAAAAATCCGGGCGAGCACTTTACGGACGATGCCGAGTCGCACCCGGTGCAAGACACGACCATCATCGTCGAAATTCTGTGCTCCGCGGGCTCATGGCTCGCGCACTCGCGCGGCATGCCGAAAGAGGAGCTCATGGAGAAGTTCGAGGAGTGGGCGAAGGACAACGGGTACGAGTGAGGTGGAGGCACTGCTCATTCTCTGCTGTGCGGTGTTCGCCAGCGCGTGGCTCCTCCCGCCCCGCTG
>Ga0307471_100000255_pt1 | contig 26988 bp, 20 predicted proteins | sample atmos_gasesAM3C__2_FD_204566 | JGI IMG/M metagenome (GOLD analysis project Ga0307471, IMG submission 204566) | Hardwood forest soil microbial communities from Morgan-Monroe State Forest, Indiana, United States - atmos_gasesAM3C_515 | ecosystem: Environmental > Terrestrial > Soil > Temperate...
CACTTCTGGAAGGACCGCTCGCCAGGTTGGCGCTTCGAGCGCATCTCCGATCGACAAAGCAAGCGTTAAAAGGAGCAACGCCCAAGGCGTAATTAAATGCAGCACCGTCAGAACAGCGAGCACTACCGCCACAGAAAACATCCATATTTCCGTTGTCAGTATCAGTTTCCGGCGATCAAAGATGTCGCCCAAAGCTCCTGCAGGCAGCGCCAGCAGAAAAAATGGAAATGCCGAGGCAGTTTGTGTCAGCGCCACAAGCAACGGCCCAGCCCCTTGCGACACCATCAGCCACGCGGCACCAACACCTTGCATAAACGTGCCCACATCTGAGACCAGGTCGGCAACCAGCAGATTCCGGAACACAGGCAGGCGCAGCGGCCGCCATGTGCTCCAGCCAGTTCCAACCTCGCTTGAGTGCGCCTGGGACACACGTATGGCATCTGTGTGCATTTCAATACGCTGTTCCTGGTCGGGCATGGCAGCACTGATTTATAGCACTAAGGGGGAGAAGAGTGCTTGTAGCCCGTTACATTTGGGTAGTTCATGCCATTCCGCAGCCTCTTCCGGGGACTAGGAACGAATGCTCACATCGAGCAGTACTGCCCAATACTGGAGGGATTGCAGCGCGAACCCGATCAGGATCAACGTAAGTCCGAAGACGCCCATGCGCTTCTCGGGCACATGATCCGCACCCCATTCAACGGCCGAAGTGCATGCGCTCGCCAGCACCGTAACGATTCCAATTGCCAGCCCAGCCTTTACACCGATGCTCAGGGCGTTCAGACGCTGATGCGCCACCAAGGCGCTGATCGATCCGGCGACGGTGTAGCCAACCGTGCGATTCGCCGCCCCGAGCAGCTGATTTTTCGTCAAACGAAAGCGAGCGACGGGCTGATAATCAATTGTCGGTCGCATCCCCGCCCGGTATGCGACCACCTGTCCTCCAGTACTAAGTGCGCCAAACACAGCACCGAATGCCGCGCCATACAAATACCCGAGGCCCAGTCCAAAACCGGCTGCGCGAATAGCACTCGTCGCCAGGTCGTACCAGATCCCGGGCTTCGGTTTGTGCCGCGAAGCGCGCGAGAACTCCCAGGCGAGTGTGATTCCGTGAGTCGCGCCGCTCGCGAGCCCAAATACGGGCCCGAGCGCGATGCCGTAGCCGGTTCCGAACAGTACCCCATACGTGACTCCTCTTGTGAGCGTCCGCAGGGGCCCGTGCTCGCCGCCCAGCAGATCGTAAGCAAGGTATAACGCACCGAGCACGTCGAGTGAGCTACCCAAGATGCTGACCAGCGCAAGGGTGTGTTTGTCGATAGTCATGGGATTTCGGCAAATTGGCCGTTGTTCAGCACCAGAAACGAATCCTGCGGCGCGCGTGCAAGAAGCTCCCTCTTCGCGGTGTCGAGACCATCATCCGCGAGTTGAAAGGTTCCGTGATGGATCGCGACGCTGGTCTCGGCGCCCAGGATCTCATGCGCGCGGACCGCCTCATCCGGCCCCATATGCACTGGAGACATGAACCAGCGCGGCTGGTACGCCCCGATGGGCAATAGCGCAAGGCGCGGCGATCTGAACAGTTCTCGAATCTGAGCAAAGTGCGGTCCGAACGCGGTGTCTCCCGCGAAGTATGCGAGTCGCTCCCGGAACTCAATCACGTAACCGCACCAGAGACTCTTGTTGCGATCGAAAAGCCCCCGAGCTGAGAAGTGCAGAGCCGGAACGCAATGGACAGTAAAGTTTTGCAGTGACAACGATTGACCCCAATCGAGCTCGTGAACTGACTCTAACTTCGCAGAACGAAGCAGGCGTCCCGCGCCGGCGGGCACGATGAACTTAGAATTTCCGCGGGTTGCGAGCCGACGCAGCGTCGGCAAATCCATGTGGTCATAATGGTTGTGGCTGACAAGCACAGCGTCAATAAGCGGCAGATTCTCCCACGATACGCCTGGTTCCCTCCGGCGCCGGGGACCAACCCAGGAGAACGGGCTCGATCGTTCAGACCAAATGGGGTCCGTCAAGATGTTGGAGCTGCGCTGCTGAAGGAGCACTGTCGAGTGGTTCACAAGGGTGACACGCAGGCCGCTGCCATCCACACGCTTGGGTGGTATTGACGGCTCAACGTCCGCAATGAAACTGGGCGACGGTTCCGGCCGACTAGTTAGTTTCCATCGAAGGCCATCAAGAAACCCGGGCACCTGCGGAGCATCCGGATTGTAGAATCGCTTACCATCAAAGTGCTTCGGAAACGCTCGAGTGCTGCTCGTCGCAACCTTCACTGTTGCCAGCCGCCTCCCAGCGCTTCGTACAACTGAACCAAAGCCAGCAATTCATTGAGTTGGGCCTGTACAACGCCGAGTTCCGCAGAGAAGGCATTGGTTTCGTTGGTCAAGACCTCGAGATAGCCAGTGACGCCCCCGCTATAGCGCAAGTGAGAGAGTCGCGCGGAGTCCTGAGCCGATTGGAATAAGAGTTCCTCCTGGGCGCGGAATTCTCTTGTCTTGCGATACGCGATGAGTGCGTCGGAAACGCTTCGGAAAGCCCCTTGAATTGTCTGTTGATAGAAAAGCAGCGCCGTCTGCTGCTGGGCCTCCGCGAGGCGCACATTGGAACGAATTTTCCCAGCGGTGAAGATAGGTTGCGTTAGCCCTGCGCCAAAGTTCCACGTGCCGGCGGGACCGGTGAAAAGGTTGCTAAGCGCCGCCGTCTGGAAGCCGCTGCTTCCGCTTAGAGAAATTTGTGGGAAGTAGGCGGCCCTGGCAACGCCAATTTCGGCGTTGGCGGCAATCAGTTGTTGCTCTGCCGCGCGGATGTCAGGCCGGCGTTCCAGCAAGGACGAAGGAAGCCCCGCCGGAACTTCGGGGGGACGAACCTGCTCTGTGAGCTTTTGGCCGCGGGGAACGTCGTCCGGATTTTTTCCGAGCAACGTACTGATGAAGTTCTCCTGTTGTTCAATCTGCTGTTCCAAGGCTGGAATTTCAGCGCCCGCCGTGAACACCAATTGTTCCGCCTGACGGACGTCGAGCATGGAAGTCGAACCGCGGTCGGCCAAAAGGCTCGTCAGGCGCAGAGATTCCTGGCGCGAAGCCAATGTGCGCTTGGAGATCTCCAATTCGAGGTCCAATGCACGCAGCTGGAAGTAGGCGCCTGAGACAGCGGCCACCAGAGTGACCATAACCTCCTGGCGCGCCGATTCGGTGGCGAGAAGATTCGCGCGCGCGGCCTCGGTTGCCCGGCGATACCTGCCCCAGAAATCGAGCTCCCATACGGCGGAGAGATTCACTTGTCCGGTGCTCTCTTCGAATGCGGGGAGGAATTTCGATTTGGCCGAGCGGTTATCGTTAATTCCGGCTCCTGCGCTTACCGTGGGAAATTGGTCGGCGCGCGTAATGCCGAGCTGCGCCTGGGCTTGTAAAATCCGGGACGCGGCGATCCTCAAATCGTAATTCTGTTGAAGAGCCGTTCGGACGAGCGAGCGGAGCTGCTCGTCCTGGAAGATGTCCCACCATTTTTGGTCGCCGATGGAGGCAGACGGAGCTTTTGTGGCCTCTTCGGGTGTCAGCCCACGGTAGGTGTTTGGCACGGATACGGCAGGCTTCTTGTAATTCGGTCCGACGGCACAGCCGGGAATCAGGACCACAGCAGTTAGCAGGGCAACGATCTTGTTCATCTCAATTACCCTCAGCCGGAGCGGCGCTTGGCAGTACCGCGCGTTCGCGCTCCTTGCCCGCGCCCGACCACTTTTCGACGAGATAGAAAACAACAGGGATGAAGAAAACTCCAATGAGGCTCGCGGCCAACATCCCTCCAATGACCGTGGTGCCCATGATTTGGCGAGCGACAGCTCCAGCGCCGGTAGCTGTCCACAGCGGGACAGAACCAAGGATGAACGCAAAGGAGGTCATCAAAATCGGTCGAAGGCGCAAACGGGCTCCTTCCAACGCCGCATCAACCAAAGGCTTCCCCTGTTCGTATTCATCTTTGGCGAACTCGACGATAAGAATCGCGTTTTTGGCGGCAAGGCCAATCAGCATGACCAGGCCGATTTGCGAATAGACGTCGCTTTCAATTTGCACCATATAGCTGGGAAGAAATGCTCCAAGTACTGTCCGGCGGAGCCAGAGAATGAAAAATGCGCCGAAAACCGCTACGGGTGTACTCAGAAGCACGCTAAAAGGAAGTGACCAACTCTCGTACAAGGCCGCCAGGATTAGAAAGACGAAGAGAAGCGAGAATCCGAAAATCGCAGCCGGCGGCACACCTTGCTGAGCCTTTTTTTCCTGAAAGGATATCCCCAGGTAATCGAAGCCCATTTCACGGGGCATCGTTTGCGAGAAAACCTCCTCGAGGGCCGCCATGGCTTGGCCTGCGCTGTAGCCCGGAGCCGCTGCACCATTGATCTGCGCGGAACGGTACTCATTAAAGCGCATGGTGAACTCCGGGCCCGAACGCGGTTCAAACCGCGTGAGAGTCGCAAGTGGTACCATCGCACCCGTATTATTTCGGACATAGAACTGGCCGACGTTCTCCGCCCTGGTTCGATAATCGCCTTCCGCTTCGATGTAGACCTGCCATTGCCGTCCGAAACGGTTGAAGTAGTTGATAAACAGGCCGCCCATGAATGCCTGGAGCGTTTTGTAGACGTCACCAACGGCCACGCCTTGCTTGATGACCTTGTCGCGGTCCACGTCCACGAACTGCTGAGGCACGCTGGCCAGAAACGTTGTGCTCAGGCCGGCAATCTCTGGACGTTTGCGCGCAGCGGTCATGAAGGTTTGCAGATTCGAGGCGAGAAATCCGACGTCTTTGCCAGCGCGATCTTCCAGGACAAACGTAAAGCCGCCGGAAGTGCCGACACCCGGAATGGCTGGGGGAGAAAAGGAAAAAGCGATGCCTTCGGGAATCGTGGAGAGTTCTTGATTGATGCGCTGCTTGATGGCCTGAAGTTGCTGTGCTCGCACTTTGCGGTCATCCCAGGGCTTCAAGGTCACGAAAAAGAAGGCGTTGTAACTGGTACGCACGAAGCTAAGCAAACTGAAGCCAACCACGCTAGTAGTGTACTCAACGCCCGGCGTGTTGGCCAAAGCGCTTTCGATTTTCCTGGCGACTTCGTCGGTGCGTTGAAGAGAGGCGGCGCTGGGGAGCTGCAGATTGATGTACAGATAACCCTGGTCTTCGTCAGGCAGAAAGCTGGAAGGAACTTTGCTTCCAAACCACCCGGCAGCGGCGCCAAAAGCGGCCAGCAGGATTAGCGCGATCGCACTCTTCCGAATGAGGACGCCGCACATTCGAACATACGCGTTAGTCGCACTGGCAAAGGCGTGGTTAAACCACCTGAAAAAGGCTTTGAGAAGTCCGCCAGCGGAACTTCTCGGCCGCAGCAATAAAGCGGCAAGGGCTGGACTCAGTGTCAGGGCGTTGAACGCCGAGAGAATCACAGAAATAGCGATGGTAACAGCGAATTGCTGATACAGGCGGCCGGTGATGCCGGGTATGAAAGCTGTGGGAATGAAAACTGCCGAGAGGACCAGGGCGATGCCGACCACCGGCCCGGAAATCTCTTCCATAGCTTTGAGCGCCGCCGCTTTGGGCGCAAGACCTTCCTCGATGTGGCGTTCAACGGCTTCAACGACGACGATGGCATCATCAACGACCAAGCCGATGGCCAGAACGAGTCCAAACAAGGAGAGGGTGTTAACGGAGAATCCGAAGAGCGGGAAAAACATGAATGTGCCCACTAAAGAAACGGGGACAGCAAGCAGCGGGATCAGAGTGGCGCGCCAGCCTTGGAGAAAGATGTACACAACGATGATCACCAAGATGATTGCAATGACTAAAGTCAGAACGATTTCCTTCATGCCTTGCGTGACAGCCCGCGTAGTGTCCAGTGAAAGAACGTAGTCCATGTCGCTCGGCAGCCGAGTTTTCACATCGGCGAAGAGTTTCCTGATCCCGTTGGCAGCCTCCACGGCGTTCGAACCGGGCAACTGATACACGGCGATGATGGCCCCGGGCTTGCCATTCAAGCGACCCACAACGCTGTAGTTCTGCGCACCAAGCTCTACACGCGCAACGTCCTTCAGACGGACGACTGCCCCACCTGGGGATTCGCGCACAACAATTTCACCGAACTCGTCGGGCGATGTCAGGCGGCCCTGAGCTCGGACGGAATAGGTATACTCCTGGCCTTTCGGAACAGGTTCGCTACCCACCTGCCCCGCAGGGTTGACCGTGTTCTGTGACTGGATTGCTGTGACAATCTCGGGAACCGTGATGGCCAGCTTGGCCAATTGGTCAGGCTTGACCCACAGCCGCATGGCGTACTGGCCCGCCCCGAAGATCTGGACACTTCCAATGCCGTACGACCTTGTAACCTGATCGGCAAGATTGATGTAGGCATAGTTAGCCAGGAATTGCGCATCGTAGGTCCCATTGGGCGAGTACAACGTGATCAGCATCAGGGGGGCCGTTACGGTTTTCTGTACGGTAACGCCAAAATTGGTGACATCGCTCGGAAGTTGCGAGGCCGCCTGCGTTTCTCGTATTTGGGTGAGGATGAGATCCGTGTTCGGATTGGTCTTGACGTCGTAGTCCACAATGAGGCGCATTACGCCATCTGCCGTTGAGTTCAGCGAATACATGTAGTTCATATTGTCGACACCGCTCATCTGTTGTTCGATGGGCGTTGCCACGGATTGCTCGATGGTTTGCGCATCCGCACCAACATACGTGGCGACAACTTGAACCTCGGGCGGTGCGATATCGGGAAAGAGGGCCACGGGAAGACTGGTGATGGTAACCGCCCCTACGATCACCATCAGAATAGCGATGACCATCGCCACGATCGGACGATTGATGAAGAACTTTGACATATCAGCTGCCTTTCGTGGGGGCAGAGGCCAGCTTAACCTTGACAGTCGCGCCGTCCCGGACCTTTTGCAGGCCTTCCACAATCACGAGCTCGCCCGGCTTGACGCCGCTTTCCAGGATCCACATCGCATCCACGCGTTCTCCGACTTTGACCGGCCGGATGCTCACCTTGTTGTCACTGCCTACCACCGCGACTTGGTAGCTTCCCTGGAGTTCGGTGACGGCTCTTTGAGGAACAAGCAGAGCGCCTGTTCTTGTTTCCCCAGCGGCCCGGACACGTCCGAACTGGCCCGGGCGCAGAATGTTGTTGGGATTCGGAAAAGCGCAAACCAGCCGGATGCTACCGGTGGTCACGTCGACTTGGCGATCGGTTAGCAGGAGAGTGCCCTTATGTGGGTAGATTGATCCGTCGGCTAAGATGAGGTCGAAGGGCGGCGCATCGGACGGGACTTCCTGCTGATTGTGAGCGTTTATTCTTGGCGCATAGTGCATGTACTCCTGCTCGCTGATCGGGAAGTATGCCTTGATGGGATTTACCTGCGAGACCGAGGTCAAGATCGCCGTCGGGTTGACAAGATTCCCGATTTGAACCTGGGCAATTCCTACGATCCCGTCGACGAGGGAAGTAACGTGTGTGAACTCTAGGTTCAATTCCGCTTGTTCCACTTGTGCTTCGCCAGCCTTTACCGCGGCCTTGGCGGCGAGGTTCGCTTGGATGTCATTATCCAACTGGCTTTGTGCAATGGCGCGTTCCTTCGCCAGAGGAGTATCGCGGTCTACATCGAGCTGGGTCTTGCCCATTTGGGCTTGGGCTTGCGCAAGCTGCGCTTTTGCCTGATCGAGTACCGCTTGAAAAGGACGCGGATCGATCTGGAAAAGAATTTGTCCTTTGCGTACAAAGGAACCTTCCTTGTAAGTCTGCTGGATAATGTAGCCGGTTACTTGAGGTTGAATCTGTGCGTTGACATACCCGTCCAACGTGGCGACCCACTCGCCATAGATAGGGACGTCTTTTTGGACCACGGCAGCAACTTCGACCTCGGGGGCTGGCACGGGAGCAGCCGCGTTTTGGTTCTGACATCCCACGAGTACCCATGAAGCCATCGCAAGCAGAGTCAGAATCGGCAGAGTCTCTGCGGTTAGAAATGGTGATTTCTCATTGAGGAAAACTCTTCTGGGAATCTGCATAAGGGAACTCCTTGCAAGACCTAGCGGGTCTTGGCTTCCGGTGGAGAATTGACAGACCGTAAAGGTATGGCCGTATGATGCTCGGCGTCAATATAGAGATACATCCGAAGAGTATTCGGTCTTCGATCATCCATGATTGAGAATCTTTCAAAGCTTGCTAAGCGCAAGCAATTGCTGATTCAGCGTAATCTGGGCGTTTTCCTCGGTTTCGATTGCACCGAGGTTGTATTTCAGCGCCATGATTGCATCCCCGAGGGTCAGGCGAACGACTGGTCCCTTGCTGGGCCGCGGGGCACGCCTCCGTTTATCGCGGTGTTCTGAGCTTTGGCGTCTGGCACGCTAGTGAGAACGGAAAGTGGTATTAATAATGATGCAATCAACAAGATGCTGAGCACGTTGGAGAGATGGGATTTCCTTCTGGCCTTCAATTGTTCAATTATGTGTTTGGTGTAGATCCCGCTGGCGGTGAATTGCGCGCCTTCCCTCGCCAGCATGTACAAGAGCCGCATGCCACTCTTGTCGATGAAAATGACCTCGTTGAGGTCCACGATGCAGGGACGCCGCTTGCCTGTGTGGTAGTTCTTCTTCCAGCTTGTCCTCAGTTCGTGAACCCAGGGCCGCTTGAGGCGGCCTTCCAAAATCCATTTCTTTTCTGAGGGTGTTTCACTGAAGCTGATTTTCAACATGCTGTCATTCCTTGCCGGTTAGGCAGGAAGCTGTTGTGCCAACCCAGCCGTGCCCGGTCTGAAAAAATTGCAGGGACTATGCCCATTCACCGTGTTCTTTGCCGCCCGCATCCAAGTCCGCATGATCGAACGAGGCCGCGTGGAGGTCTGCGTATTGGACCGTGGTGATTGATTTCTTCGGGGCCCCCGTCCGTACGAGGTCTGCCGCGGCAGGCTGGTGACAGCGCAGTCTAGGACAGCGCTGTCTAGCGGGCGAGCCACAATGAGTAGCGAATCGCCTGGAATATGGTCCAGTGATAATGCGCTCTTAGCATGCGATACCAACCGAGAATCGAGGGTGTCTTCAAGATTGCACTCCTTCTCCGAGTTTTCGAAAAAATCGCTTTCAAAACACATCTCAGTTGCTTTTTGTGCCCTTTTCGCTGTTCTTGTAGCTTTCCGGGAGCTCACGTTCCGCCTGCAGCCAGTCGTCCAGGTCGCAGCCGTGAATTCCGCCGCGCTCGATGTGGATCTCGAAGGCTCGCTGACGGATTTCCGCCGGTGACGGTCCACTGTTGTTTTCTTCTTCTGCGACGTCAGGCTGAGATACGATCTTCGGCATACCCTCAGTAGTCGTGAAAACATTTTGTGATTTCATGACTTCCGTAGCGCCCTACACTGCTACCTCCTAGCCCGATATCGCCGTTCAAAACTGAAAAACGACACCGGCAGAGGGCTGGGCTGAGTGCGTTGTCGCAATGGAATGCAGACTGGCCACGGTATTCGGCGCGAAGAATTCAGTGACGATGCTTCGGGCCCAGAAAACCATCCGGCCCGCTGAAGCACAGAAATCCCAAAATCGCCAGCGCAGCCAGAATAAGAAACATCGGCATGAAGGCCTCCTTTCATCCCCGCTTTACCTGCATGCACTACAAATAAGCTGTTCTCCCGAGACGTCCCTCGTCTGGCCGGCGGCTCGTGAAGCGTCTCTCCGGGACGCCCAAGCTGATCCAACGTAGTACTTCAGACTCTTACGCAACTTTCTTCGCGCATGGAACAGGCGGGCCTTTACTGCTCCGATCGATAGACCCAAGATTCGAGCGGTCTCCTCTGTGGATATCTCGCCCAGTTCCCGCAGTTCGATCGCTTGCCGTGATCGTGGGTTCAGCTGGTTTACAGCCGCTGACAGAATTCGCTTTTGTTCTTCGTGCAAGCAGTTTTCTTCAGGGCTCGGGTCCGAGTCCGGGACATCCAGCGGCAGATCGGTTTCGTCCTCGGTGACTGTTTCCACGATCGGGACCTCTCGTAAGGAGCGCTTCCTCCGCAGCCACATCAACGCCTCGTTGATCGCGATCCGCGTAAGCCAAGTGGAAAATCTGGACTTCCCTTCGAACCTGTGCAAATAGACGAAGGCCTTTTGGAGGCTTTGCTGAACAACATCTTCGGCGTCCTCGCGGACGCGCGTGTAGCGCAGCACAAGCGCGAGGACTCTCGGCTCATGACGCTTGACGAGCATTTCAAATGCCTGTCCATCTCCTCTTTTGGCAGAAGCGACAAGCATTTGTTCCGCCTCTAACTCATAGAAAGAAGCATTGGCTGTTTCTGATTCAGCGATCTCCACAACGTTGGATGGCATGACGCTTCTCCTTAGCCCTCCCGAACTGATGGCCGTCTTCAAGCCGCTTGCCTGTGCTGCCCGACAATTGCATTTGCGTGCGCTGCAACAACATTGTTATTTCGCACTTCTGTTCTTGGGTCGCGAGTGAGCCCTTTCCACATCCGAACGACAGTGCCTCCACCTTCAAAACAGACTTGGTCCATTGACGACTTCATGAGCTGGATACCTCGGCCGTGCTCCTCTTTCAGCCGCTCTACCGCCACAGGGTCAGCAACCGCAGTCGGGTCAAACCCTTTTCCTTGGTCCTTAACCGTTAGGCAGACTCCCTTTCCGTGTTCGCAGCAGCAATGAATTCGAACTAACTTGTGAGCGTCCATTTCGTTGCCGTGAATGACTGCGTTGCTCAGAGCTTCCCGAAGCGCCAGCTCGACGGCGTACTCATTGCCTGCAATGCAGCGCGATCCTTCGATGAGCCGCATCAGTTGGTCTACCAGCGGCGAGATCGCTTTGATTTCGCTCGGCAGCCAAGCTTCCATTTCGAACAAGGATCGATTCCGCCGAATGCCAGCAAATGCTGGGCCTACAGCACGAGTGGCGTCCTCATGACGGCCTGCATTCGTGGCTATGTTTTGTGTGGGCCTGAAAATCTCTGCCATTAGCGCCTCCCCACCTTCACTGGGTTGCGATGACCATAGAAATGCAATGCGGAGACCAGACTTCCGAGATGCTCTGTTTCTAACCGAAACTCCTTGATTCAATGAGAGATGAGAGCGGGAGAGAGAGTTCGGCACAGGCGCACTGCCAGTCTCGCCGCTGCCAGTTACCTGGCACGCTGCCAGTTTGCTGGCAGACAGAGAGGAGTACCCGGTGGGATCAGAGTTGGAAGAAAGCAGGCAGGGCGCGACTACGTAGAATAACGTGAGATTCCAAGCTTATTCATTCTGAGTTGCAGAGTTGACCTCTTCATCCTAAGGCGTTCCGCTGCCCCATTCGGACCTGCCACCACCCAGTTGGACTGTTTCAGCGCTTTGAGTATCTGCTGACGTTCCGCATCTTCAAGAACGTCGCGAAGCGCCCCATTCGCCGACCTCGAAGAAGAAGTCTTCTCTGGCAGAGGCGACGTCTTGGAAATCTTCAGGTCAGCTACATCCACTCTGAGAACAGGGCCTGTGGAAGTAATTACGGCGCGCTCGATCACATTCTGGAGTTCCCGAATGTTGCCTGGCCAATCGTATCGGCACAGGACATCCATCGTCGCCGATGGAATCGTATCAATTGCCTTGTTCATGCGTTTAGCGAATTGCTGAGCGAAGTGCCGGACGAGGAGTGGAATATCCCCGTGGCGCTCACGCAAGGGTGGGACCTGGACGGGAAAAACATTTATGCGAAAAAACAGGTCGGAGCGGAACTTCTGTTCCCCGACCATGGCTTCCAAATCGCGGTTGGTCGCGGCAATTAAGCGTGCGTCGGTCCTTAGCGTGCGCGAGCTTCCCAGCCGCTCGAACTCTCGCTCCTGTAAAACGCGGAGCAATTTGGTTTGCAGTTCGAGCGGAATCTCTCCGATTTCATCCAGAAAAATGGTCCCGCCGTTGGCGACTTCGAAACGGCCAATGCGTTGCGCGATGGCCCCCGTGAACGCGCCCTTTTCGTGTCCGAACAACTCGCTTTCCAGCAAACCGGTCGGAATCGCTGCACAGTTGAGTCTCACAAAGGGCTTTGCGCGCCGCGGGCTCAAATCATGTATCGCGCGCGCGATCAGTTCCTTCCCCGTGCCCGTTTCTCCGTAGATGAGCGCGGTGGAATCCGTGGGCGCTACCGTTTCGACGCGCTTCAGGATCTTGCGCAAGGAGGGACTGTCCCCGATGATTTGCTCAAAATTCATTCCGCTGCGAATTTCTTCTTCGAGGTAAACCTTCTCCTGCGCTAGCTTGTCTCTGAGATCCGAGATTTCGCGATATGCCACAGCATTCTCAACCGCAATCGCGATCTGGCCAGACGCCTGGCTGAGAAACTCGATGTCCTGTTGCGAGAAGGACTCTTCTGTCATGCGCGAGATCCCCAAAACGCCCAGGGCTCGGCCTCGGTTTACGAGAGGAATGAAACACACAGTTTTCACGCCCTCAGCCGTTGCCAGCTCGCGCATCTCCTGGCTGAATTGGTTTAGATCACGGTCAGTTACCACGACCGGGGCCAGGGTTTGAAGAGCTCGCGTGCCGGGATCATTCTTGTCGGAGATGACGAGCTGCCCTTCCCTGACAAACCCCTTTCCATGCGGAGAGTCGAGAGCGTATATCCTGAACTTCCCCAGTTGCCCGTCATACAGCATGATGGCAACCGCATCACACTGCATAAGTTCGCGAATGTTGCCGGCGATCGCACGCAGCACTTCCCGAAGCTCAAGATTCGAAGTAATTTGATTTGTTAGGTTGAGGAGCAACTGCAACCGGTCGTTTTGGTGTTGTAACCAGTGCTGTGCAGCCTGCGCTCGCCTGAGATTCAGCCCGTCATCAATGGCGAAAGCCACAACGCGCCCAATCATTCGCAAAAAGCCAAGGTCTTCCAGGCTGTACGCATTGGGCTGGTCACAGCTGATCCCGAACATACCGAGTCGCCGGTGAGGTGTGGTGAGCGGAACAAGTACGACTGAGCCTAAGATGACACCGGTTTTCTCTGACCACGCCTTTACTCGCGGAAAACCCTCGAGGGCAGTCCAGTCAGCAATGTAGAGCGGCTCCTGTTTGTTGAGAACGTGCCATCCTGGGAACTCTTCGAATGGCACATCCGCGGGAAACGGCAAATGGCCTTTGCCCCACGCCCGCCATTCAATGTCACTGGAATTCTCTTTGAACACCACTACGTCAAGGTGCTGGAAGCAAAGAAATTCGCCCAACTGATCGGCGAGAATCTTCGCAAACTCCTCTGGCTGCCGACACGCGGAAAGCGCCTCGCTGATGCGAAGCACCGCTTCGTAACGTTTCGTGTTGATTTCTGTCACCGCAGATACGCCTGTACTCATCTCGGTTTGAGGAGAATCCGTCCAAAATGTCTTCGTGACAGTATACCGCACTGGACTTGGATGATTTGGCTGGACCTATCGTCACACTTGCGATTCGGCGGGGCTTTTTCGTCCGCGAGGGTACCCGGTGTCGGAGATGCAAATGACAACTTTCGACTGCACTCCTTCCTCGCGCCCTCCTGGCATTCCAGTTAACGAATCCGGAGGTGAGCTTTGATCTCCACAAGTTGTCGATGCGAGGTTGATCAATGTACAGCGCTAGCAGCAAGCTCGTCACGAACAACGGCCGCAACGCGCGTTCCCAACAGCTCTATGGACCGCAACATGTTCTGATGCGGGAGCGCCGAGACACCCATTTGGAACGTAATGCGGGACAGTCCGCCGAGTACTTCGTTCACGTAGAGGATCTTCTCCGTAACTGTGTCGGCGTCCCCAATGAGGAGCGCGCCGGTGGGTCCGCGTAAAGCGTCAAATTGTGCCCGCGTCGCCGGGGGCCAGCCACGTTCCTTGCCGATCTTGGTGAATGTGTGGGCATATCCTGGATAGAAATCGTCGGCAGCCTCCTCCGTTGTGTTGCCCAAGAAGCCGATGGCGTGAAGGCCTACGATGAGTTTTTCTGCGGAGTGTCCGGCGCGGCGCCCGGCTTCACGGTAGAGGTCGATTAAGGGCCGTAATCGCCGGGGTTCTCCCCCAATAATGGCAACCATGAGGGGAAGCCCGAGCGCGCCGGCGCGAGCGAACGACGCTGGTGTGCCTCCGACGCCAATCCAAATGGGCAAAGGATTTTGCAACGGACGAGGATAGATGGCCTGTCCAGTGAGGGGTGGACGGTGCTTGCCACTCCAATGAACGTGAGTGTTCTCGCGAATCTTAAGCAGGAGATCCAGCTTTTCTGAGAACAGCGAGTCGTAGTCTTCCAGGTCGAAACCGAAAAGAGGGTATGCCTCCACGGAAGAACCGCGCCCGGCAACGATTTCAGCGCGGCCACGGGAGAGCAGGTCCAGAGTTGCAAATTCCTGGAAGGCGCGAACCGGGTCGGCCGCGCTGAGAACGGTTACTGCGCTTGTCAGGCGAATTTTCTTCGTACGTGTGGCGGCGGCTCCCAGAATTACCGCAGGCGCAGAATCAACAAATTCGCTCCGGTGGTGTTCGCCAATGCCGAACACATCCAGACCAACTTGATCCGCAAGGACGATTTCCTCTAAAAGGTTCTCCATGCGCTGGCCCGGACTGAGAGTAAGCCCTGTAGCCGGGTCAGAGATGACTGCTCCGAAGCTATCGATACCGATCTGCATTTTTGGCTCCTGATATTCGTGACCTGGCTAGTTGTTCTGGCCATAGTCACTTCGAGGTCCGCTTATCGAAACTGAACGGACCAGCTCCAAACTGTGAAATAAGTAATGCTCCACCAAGCATTGAGATGTTCTTCATGAACATGACCATCTGCATTTGAGCCATCATCGGATCGCTAATTCCCCAGAATTTATGCAGCATCAACGTGACGGGAACAAGAAAGAGCGCGATGAGCCACGCCCCGATTTTGGCTCGATACCCCAATAAAATGCTGAGTCCACCGACGAGCGCGAGGACTCCGGACAACGGAACCAGAATCGAAGCCAAAGGCACGCCTTGCGATGCCGCGTACCCGATAGTCTGAGATGAGAAGTGCCTTGGTCCGGACAGTAAGAAAATCAGCACGAAAAGAAATCGCCCCAGAAGTACCACCGCCCCTTTCAGAGCACCGGTAGTTTCGACCTCGTAGGAAATTGCTGTGGAACTTGTTGCCATGTCGCCTTCCTCCTTTTCTTGCGCCACATTTCCGCGGCGCTTCATCTAACATAGGAGTAGATGTCCTGGGCGCTGGACGGTGATACTTCCGCGGTCCTAATATCTTGTCTAATCGTCCAGGTTGGGAGGTGGAATTGGACCCGATAACCGACATTTTCAAAACCCTGAAGGTAGCTACCGTTGTCCATTCCAGACTCGAGGCCACAGCGCCTTGGGGTCTAGCGCGACACACGAGTGAAGCTGAGGTCACGCGAACGGATTCCGTTGGCAAGAAGATTTCCCCGTGGCAGTTAGCTCACTTCGGAATGGTCTCGCGCGGTAATTGCTGGCTGAACGTGGAGGGAATTGCGGATCCAATTCCTCTCACGGGGTGCGATTGCTTCTTGGTATCGCCGGGAATCTCTTACGCATTACGCGACACGCCCAACAGCGGTACCGCAAGTTTCTGCGAGGTCGCACCCAAGGCCGGCAACAATCTTATTCATTACGGTGGGGGAGGTGCCCCGACAACCATCATCTCCGGATGGCTCAGCTTCGAGAAAGCGAGCCTCAAGCCCGTTACTCAGTTATTGCCCAGCCTCATTCTGATCAAGGCTGATCAGGCGCAGTCGCTGGCGCTGCACTCCACCTTGCAACTGCTTGCCTCGGAAATGACCGAGCAGGCCCCGGGATCAGAAGTGGTGGCTAATTGTCTGGCTGAGGTTTTATTTATCCAAGCCATTCGCGCTCATATTGCGTCTGGTGCCGAGAATTGCAAACGAGGATGGCTGCGCGCGATTTTTGATCCGAAGGTTGGCGCAGCTTTGAAGTCCATTCACGAAAATGTAAACGGCCCCTGGACCGTAGAATCGTTGGCGGCGGCTGCGGGTATGTCCCGATCCGCGTTTGCCTCACACTTCAAAGAACTGCTTGGTCAGACACCTCTCGATTATGTGACCGATTGGAGGATGCAGAAGGCTGTCCAGTTGCTCAAGCAGCCGGACAAGAAACTGGTCGAAATCGCGCAGTCTGTGGGCTACGAGTCCGACGCCGCATTCAGCAAGGCCTTCAAACGTGTCGTTGGTGTCACACCCGGCGAATACCGACACAGTAGTGTCTAGAGTCGCGAGACCTTCCGAAGTGAAGAAAATAGTGCGTCCACTCTTCTCCCACGTAGCTTTGCACGGGCGCCGAAACTAGACGCGAAATATGCGTACGTCGCTGATGTCTGCCAAGGTGCGCGGTTCTTCCGAGGGGCACCGTGAATCGATTCGCATCGGCCGCCACCCGCATAAACAATCCTCGGCGTCCCGGCACATATAAACTTGTAGTCCCTGGAGCCTTTTACCGTCATTCAGGCAAAGTGCGGCTCAATGATTGACCGTCAGGTTCAAGGAGACAGTGCGGTTCACGCCGCCAGACGTCCCTGTCACTTTGAGCACGGCGTTCGTCGGGGGTTGCGGACCACCACCACCACCACCGCCGCCGCAACCTGCGCTGTACAACACGCAGAAGAAAAGCAGTGCCATTGCGGGCACGAGACAGCGGCGCGCGAAGCGCTCACTTCTGCCGCGTGCTGTCCAATACGCGAGAAGGGCCGGGAAGATCAAGAGTGCCTAACTGTTAGGCAATCCTGGAGCCACCAGGAACGGCTGCGGCACGAGCATCACATTCGCAGTGTTGCCAACCATCACAACGAAGGCGTAACTCGCCGACCCAGCCGGTGGAACCGACGCCGGCGAAACGGTGCAAGTAGAGGCTCGGGGCGCGCCGCTGCACGCGAGCGTCACGTTGCCGTTGAATCCGTTCGACGGCGTAACCTGCAAGTCGTAGGTGGCCGATTGCCCTGCAGAAATTGTTGCAGAAGTGGAGCAGTTGCCGCCCGACGGGCAGTTCGACCCGGTGGCCGCAGCAAGAGAATAATCGGTCCCGGTTCCCGTAAGCAAGGCAGTGTGAGGGCTGCCAGACGCGTTGTCGGTGATGCTCACGGATGCAGTGGGCGCGCCGGTGGCTGCCGACGTGAAGGTGACACTGATCGAGCAATTCGCGTTCGCTGCGAGAGTGGAACTGCTAGCGGGGCATGTGCTGGTTTGCGCGAAGTCGCCGCCGTTCGTTCCCGTAACAGTAATGCCGGAGATGGTCAGTGGAGCTGTACCCGAGTTAGTCAGGGTGACGCCCTGTGCGGCGCTTGTGGTCGTGATGAGCTGACCCGCGAAGGTAAGCGTGGTGGCGGAAAGCGTAACCGCGGGCGCAACGCCTGTGCCGGTGAGTGTAATTGTTTGCGGACTGCCCTGCAGGGGATCGGAAACAGTGATGGCGCGAGTGCGGACTCCAGTGGCCGTCGGCGTGAAAGTCACGCTGATATTGCAGCTCGCCGCCGGTGCGAGAGTGGCTTGACTCACTGGACAATTGTTGGTCTGGGCGAAATCGCGCGAGCAAAGAAAAAAAATACGGCGCTGAACCTGGCGACCCTGCATTTGGATGATTTCGGGGATTTGCGCCAACGTTTTGGCGGCGCGGCGGTGGATGAGGCGCTGAGAGAGTTTGCCAGGCGGCTGAAGGAAGTGAGCCGCGGCTCAGATTATGCAGTGAGGCTGGGGAGTGAAGATTTCGTGCTGGTGCTGCCCAAATGCAATGTGGGCGAAGTAAGCCAGGTATCGAACAGCATGGGCTCACTGGAATTGAACTGCTCGGGCAAAAAGATTTCGCTGACCTACACGACCGGATGGGTGGATTACCAGCCTGGAGACATGCCGTCGGATTTGCTGAAGCGCGCTTCACAGTTGCTGCACCTCTACGACAATGCCGCCAAAAACCCCTACGCCGCGACGGGCATGTCCAAGTAGCGGACGAAGCCACGTCCTGGAACAAAGCTGACAAGAAGTGTTCGGTCATGAGTTACTGCTGGATGATGACGACATCCGGCGCCGCTGCGCTCACGTTGATGAGCACAGCCTTCGTTGGAGAAATCATGTAGACCACATCGCCGGCGCTGTCGGAGCCCACGCCGTTCGAGGCGATGCTGAATCCCGAGGCCGTAAGTGCCTGATCCAACGCCAGACCCAATGGGCCGCTTTGGTCAGCAGTGATGTTCAGAGTTCCGTTGCCAGTCGAGACCGCAACGCCGGAGGCAAGGACGGAAGCGGTGACCGCTGGTGGCGCGAGACCAATAATGTAATTTCCGGAAATCGCGGTGGCCGAAAAAGGCCCTCCAGATTGCACTTCGACAAAGCCCGCGTTTGTGCCGCCGCTCGTCTCCATAAGGAACGCGGACGTAGGGCTGAGCAGATAGCCAGCCAAGGGACTATTGGCTCCCGCGATAGTCATCCTGCCATTTGCCGCTACCGAGTACGTCAGGCCAGTCTGATTTGTCTTGGAGGTGTGCACGCCTGAATCGTTCTTGTCTTGACTGACAACAGTAAGGTTGCCCGTACCGTCAAAGCTGGCCAACCCAAGCGTCGCACGGGCATCGCCCGCTGTATTTCCCACGTCCTCCAGGTAAAACACGGCGGTCCCTTTTAGATCCGAGTTGGCGAACGAGGTAGAAGATTGCGATTGCATCTCGCCGCTCATGAGTCCGTCCGAAAACTCCACGTCCGTCGTTATGATGAGAGCTTGATTCGCCGAGACGATGTAAACGGCCTCATGTCCCGCGGCGCCAATCGCGGAACAGGAAGTACAGCTGAGGTTCAGACGGCCGAATGTAGTTGTATTTGCAGGATCGGTCGTGAGCGTGTCGGTGAATGCGGTGTTCGTTCCAATGCCGTTGGAGTTGAGGTCCAACTCCCCGGCGCTGAGATTTCCTGCACCGTCTGCCGTGACGGATCCCGTTTCGACGACACGAGTTCCAGGAGTAGTGTTTTGCCCGATGAGTTGGAAGGCGTACGGCCCCTTGATACTGGACAGCGCGAAGGCCCCTGTTTGTTGTAGATATATCACTCCCGAGCCGACATCGTCAGGCATTGCAGTCGTATAGTCGAATTCGACCAGCCGGCCAACCGTCGCGACCGCGCTATTGTTCAGCGAGCCCAAAGCAAACGCGACTGTTCTCGAGGTAAAACCACACAAGGCAGTACTGGCAAAATTGAGGGTAAACGTTCCCCGATGGTCAGGACCCACAGCGTAGCTTCCCGGGGAGCCCGACAACAGAGGCACGGCTTGCGCACTGCCGTTGGGACTATTGCAGTCCACGATTCCACTTGTGATGTTCCCTTTGCCGTCCGCAATGATGCTTCCAACTTCCGCGTGACGGTTCCCGGCAACGCTGCCGAAACTGTTGATCTCAAACGCGTACTGCCCGCTTAGCTCGGCATTGTTCACCGTGGATGCCGTGCCAATCGTGATGCTGAGCTGCTGAGTCGCAGTGGAAGCCGGAGTCGCCGAATCGGTAACCTGCACCGTGAACTGCGTCGTCCCCGCGGCAGTCGGCGTCCCTGTTATGGCGTTAATGGGCTGGCCTGTGACGTTGTTGCTGTTCGTGGTGATGCTAAGTCCGGCGGGAAGCGAACCACTTGAGACGCTCCAAATGTAAGGCGGAGTTCCGCCAATAGCCGCGAGCGCGGAACCGTAGGATAGGCCGACCAGCCCCCCCGGCACAGACGTGGTCGAGATTGTAACCGTGGGGCCGGCGATAGAAAACGTGTTGGAGTCCGTTGAGGAGGGATTCTCAACCGCCGCTGCCGTGATGGTCACGCAGTTGGAACAGCCGGCGTTCGGCGCGGTGTACGTCACAGAACTCGATGAGCCGTTATTCACGGCGTTTGAAAGGGTTCCCTCGCCGGTGGGCGGTGTAAGTGTCCACGTGACCCCCTGGGGATTATGGTGGTTGTGGAACGTCTGAGCATTGAAGACAAATTGAGTTCCCGCCGGGATAGAAGTCTGTTTGTTCAGGATCTGCACCGTTGTGGGGTTTCCGCCGCCGCCGCCGCCTCCCCCACCTCCACAGCCAATCGATGTCGCTCCAAACGAACACAGCGCGAAAGCCAAAGCAAAGTGTTTCATGGTGCTTCCTCTCAAGTCTCCTTATCGCAAATCCGATTTTTTTGCGGACTCCACTGCTTTCTATTTGTTAATGACCACGACATCCTGGCCGCTGATGGCCGTGCCCCTAAAACTGGGCAGAAGATTCCCAGTCAAGGTCAAGACAAGCACCTGGCCATTCGTCACAGGTCCCAGAGCAGCTGACACGGCTGGCTTGTCAAAAAACAGGACCAGATCGGTGAAGCCATCTGCGCCAGCAGTCGTGCAAGAGGTGGCACTCACGAGTGCCCCGGTGAAAGGCGTCGCCACATCCTCCAAGGCAGAGCGCAGCGGGGACACACCCTGCAGCCTTACCGATGAAGGGTCGACCGTGGTCACATCGAAACTCGATGTCCCGAGGATGGCCACGGGCAAAGTGCCGTTTGCTCCGACATTGATTGGGTTAGGACAGCTCTGAGGTTTAATGTCCACGAATACGCCAAGACGTTGAGGAGGATTTGGATTCGTGGGAGATAACGGGCCAAGCGGAGGAGGCAGAGAAGTCCCGTCAGCGTTTGTGATTCTGATGATGCCGTTTGACTGACTTGAATAGAGGGAACCGTCGGAGCCCACGGCCAGGTTAACTGCAAAGGTGCCACCTGTAACGGCGTCAGTGAGCGTAGGCGGAGAGGTAGTGAGATCAACCTTAGTTATGTTGACAAAGCCCTTGGTCACGTAAAGGAATGGCGTGCCTGGCGTCGCCGATACAGCTATCCCAAAGGGGGCAGGAATACTTGCGATCACGGTCCACGTGGTGGGTGTTGGCGGCGGCGAATTCGTTCCGGATATCTTGACTACCTCTTGCGAACTGATTGAGACAGCGTAGAGTGTTCCGTCCGGTGCGAACGCGAGCCCGGTTGCGTTCAGCACCGTGGCGTAGAGCGTCACCGTTCCCGACGTTGGAGAAACTCGATAAATGTTGTTGGCACCGCCCGACTGGTCCACGAACAAGTCGCCGCTCAAGGGGTCGGTTGCGACGTCGCTCGCGTCGAATATGCCCGTTGCTACGGTCCGGACAACTGCCCCGCTGACAGTGTCGACCTGCACTACTTTGCCGGCATCGACGAGGGCAGCGTAGAGGTTGCCGTCCTTGCCAAACGCCAACCCCCACGGCACGCCACCCAAGGACGATGCTGTTGCCAATTCCGTTGCCGCTGAGGCTACGCCGCCACCAGGACCGAACTTGTATATGCCTTGTGAGGGATCCGTGCCGGGGCAAAAACATTCCGACACGTAGAGATTGCCTGCCGTATCCAACGCTATCCCGGTGGGACCGACCCCAAACGACTGGGACGCAAACCCGGTGACCACGGGCGCCACAGCGTACCCGCTGGCCGCGGTTTGGCCAAAGCTTGCCCTGACTAGCAGGAACGAAAGCAAAGAAAAGAAAACCGCTCGTGTTTTCATCGTTGCCCTCCAAACTCCAAAACTATTCACTCCAGGAGCACAAACGGACGCCCACCCTTGGGCTCGCGCTGCGATACGCTCCGGCTCGAAATGTGTCAGGCTGGCCGCTCTTTGTTGCGATGGAGTGAGAAAAAGAGTGCCGATGTATCAGTCAAAATGAGGGGCCAAGGACTTTTGTGCAGGCGCGTTAGCCCCCGGCTCGATTCGTGGGACGAGTTCGTTTCTTGTGCGCCTTTCCATGACAAAATTTGGGGTTACAATGGCTCCCTGTTCCCGGGGTTCTTGGGAGAAGCGCTGCATGACGCAAGACCATGCGCCTGCGTTGACGGATACCCAAATCGTCGCTGACATCCAAAATGGACATACGCAGGCGGAGGCGGAGCTTTACCAAAAGTATCGCGCTAGAGTCTATTACGTAGCGCTCCGTGGATCCCGCTCGACACAGGATGCTGAGGATGTGTGCGCGGAGACCTTTTTGCGAGTGCTTCAAGCCGTCCGCGGAAGCGTGCTACGTTCGCCTTCGGCTCTTCCCTCGTTCATCCTGGGAACGACCCGTAATGTCCTCTATGAGTTGTTCTCCAGCAGGAGGCAAGCAGGTCGGACAACCGACCCGGAGGACGCAAACTTATCCTTGCCGTCCCATGAAAAGCTGTTCCTGGATTCCGAGGTCCAGCAAGCGATCAAACAGACCATAGGCCGGCTCAAGCCCCGGGAGCGCGACATGTTGCGCATGCATTTTTACGAAGAATTGCCAGCCGAGGAGATCGCGCGCAGAATTGGCGTCGCCCGCGAGCGTGTCCGGCTTGTTAAGTCCAGGGCCTTGCAGCATTTTCGGGAGATTTACAGACGTTTGGATGCTGCAACGGGCGCCAAAAAACTTGATACAAGACGTGGCTGAAAGAACACTTATATATGATGCATCCGGAAATCGAGGACCAGGAGATCATCGAACGGTACGTCCGTAACCAGCTTGCACCGCAAGAACGCCAGGATTTCGAGGAGCATTTCTTTGACTGCGAGGAATGCTTCGAGAAGGTGCAAGCCACGGAGCGCTTTGGCGCGGGCATTCGCGATGCGGCCAGCCGCGGTCTCTTGGAGGACCGCCGCTCCGCGGACTACCTTCGTGCACCGTCCTTCTGGAGCACCTGGATGTTTCCCACGGTGGCGGCAAGTTCTTGCGCCGCGCTCGCTCTAGCGGTTTTCGCTGCGTGGACGCTCTTCTTTCAGATGCCGAGAATCCGCAAGCAACTTAACCAGTCAGCTGCGGACCTGACCGCGCAACGCGAGGCGATGGCTGCTTTGCAAAAGCAAATGGCTTACTCTGCGCAAGCCGAAACGAATGTGCCCTTGGTTATGCTGCAAGCAACGCGCGATGCGGAGGCGCCGCCCAACGACGCGGTGCTTTCTCCCGATGCCAAACATCTGACTCTCTGGATTGAGCTGCCTTCGAGCACGTCCAGCGCTTTCCGCCTCGAGATCGCCACGGCGGACCGCCAGCTTATCCAAACCCTGCAGAATCTCAAACGCAACGCCTACGGCGCTCTGGTTGTTAGCTTGCCTGCGGAAATGTTGCAATCAGGGATATATACAGTTAGACTCTCTCGCCAAGAACCCTCTCCCGTTACGCTCGTAGCAGAGTATCGGCTAAGGATTCGCAAGCCGTAAACCAGACACCCGGTGGCCGTTATGGACGTGGGACACCGTAAATGTTTCCTTGCAGCCCTATTCATGGGCGTGCTTACCGCTGCTGTGTCGCCACTGCGGCGCGTCTCCGCGCAACAGGCAGCACAGCAACCCGTCCCCACTTCCCCTGCCCAAGCTCAAACCTCTCTTTCCCCTGATCTCGCCGCACAAGAAGACGAGCTCATCAAGAAATGCAATGAGCAGCTGAATGTAAAGGGGCAATTCAAGGAAGCCGAGGAATTGGCCAAGCAAGCGCTCGAACTCAGCCAGAAAATGCGTGACCAGAAACGCATTTTGGTGGCAATGCTGTACCTAGGGTCCGCCTATTACGACCAGGGAAGGCGGCAAGAATCCTTGGACGTCATGCAAAATGCCGCGGCGCTGGCCCGCGAAACTGGTAACCGAAAGGGACTTTCTCGTGCCCTGAACAACATTGCCGGTGTGCTTGGGGACATGGGCCGTTACGAAGAGTCCATCAGCTACCTGAATCAATGCTTGGACGTTGCCCATGAGCTTGGCGACGAGCCCATGCAGTTCACGGCCCTGCTCAACGTCGGCCAGTTGTACATTCGCCTGGGAGACCCTGACAAGGCCGAAGCCCCGCTGATCGAGTCTCTCCGCATCGGTCGCGCTCTCAAGCACAGCGATCTGGTAAGTAACCCCTCCAAAGTGGCTTCAGAGGCCGCCCTCCGAGTCCTTGGCGATATGGAGATCGCGCGCGAGCACTTTCAGGATGCATTGAAATACTTGGACCAGGCCCGCGAGAGTCATCCGGATAGCGCCCAAGAGCAAGTTGAGCTTCTCAACAGTATCGCCGTAGTCCACCAACGGGTTGGCGAATCTCAGAAAGCCGAGGAAGCTCTTCAAGAAGCTATGCCCATCGCCGAGAAAGCGAACAGCGCGTCCTATCCGATGCTAGTTGCCAACCTGGGAGAAGCCCAGGAATCGCTCGGACAGCTGAGCGAAGGGCTCGCGTCGGAAAACGACGCATTGACCGGCCTTCGCAAGACGGGCGGAAATCCCGATCTGGAATGGGAAATCGAGAGGCGTATCGGGCACATTGATCGCGCCCTCACCCGCAATGATGAGGCGTTGGCGCACTACGAAAACTCCATCCACACCATCGAAAGTCTCCGCGCGGTTGCGCTGAATACCGAGTCTGGCCGCGCCAGCTTTAGTGCTCGCAGCCGTGCGGTATACGCTGAGGCTGCGGATCTTCTTTACGACATGGACCGCCAGTCGGAAGCCTTCGAAATGGCCGAGCGCGGCCGCGCCAGAGCCTTCCTCGATATGTTGGCCATGTCTCGCAGTGGGGTCCCCGACGAACGGACGCCGGAGCAACGGCAGCAGGAAGATTCGAAATTGGCGCGCATCACCGCTGTGCAGAAGCAACTGTGGAAACCCGACCTTTCTCCCGCCGAAGAGAAGAAAATCAAGACCGAACTAACTTCCGCTGAGGATGATCTCGAGAGATTTCATGTCGAGGTGCGCCGGTCCAATCCGCGTTATGCCAGTGTTCACTATCCGGAACCGATCAGCGTCAGCCTGATACAGAAGAATCTCCTCGCTAATGGCTCCATGCTGGTGGAATTCCTGCTGGGAGACAAGCGCTCGCTCCTCTGGGTGGTTTCCAAGCAGAAGGTCACGGTGGGAATTCTGCCACCGCGCAAAGAAATCGAGGACGAAGTTACGGCCTATCGCAAGGCACTGACGGAAAAGACTTCCGCGCTGACGCTTCGAGCCTCGCTCACCGAAATTCAGCGCCTCGGAAAACATTTGTATGATTCCTTGTTCCAAGCGGTTGCCAACGCTGTTCCGGCTGGCAGCACATTGATCATTGTGCCCGATGGAAATCTCGGATACCTGCCGTTCGAGAGCCTGATCGTCGGGAGTCGCCATGTGCCTTCTGGCGAAGCCCATCCACTTTACATGCTCGACAAATTTGCCATTACTTACGGCCCATCGGCTTCTGCCCTTGTTGCTGTCCGTGACATCAACACCGGCAATCACGAACGCGCCAAGATGCTTTTGGCTTTTGGCGATCCGGTGGTCCAGCCCGAAGCAACTTCTGCCAAAACGCCACCTGCCACTGGCGGCGTCCGATCCGCAGATGGCGTGCCAGATGCCAACGCTGAAAAGACAACCACTCCCACAATTGTTCCTCCTGCTTCGGCTGCTCTCGGAGCCAATTCTCCTGACACCGTTTCTCAAGAGTACGCGGAGCGCGGTTTTTCCCTCTCGCGGCTGCCCTTTACGCGAGACGAAGTGCTCGGAATCAGCAAGCTGTATCCCGCGTCGCAACGGCAGATTTATCTTGCAGAGGACTCGCGCGAAGAAACCGTGAAATCCGAAAAGTTGGATGCCTATCGTTACATCCATTTTGCCAGCCACGGGTTCATCGATGAATCTCATCCAGGGCGCTCCGGAATCTTGTTTTCGCGCATGCCGAATTCCAGCGAAGACGGCGTCTTGCAGATGGGAGAAATCATGCGCCTGAAGCTGAACGCAGAACTGGTGACCCTTTCCGCGTGTAGCACCGGCTTGGGGAAGCTGGTGAATGGAGAAGGGATTCTCGGTCTGACTCGCGCCTTTTTCTACGCGGGCGCGCGTAACGTTACGGTCAGCCTTTGGAACGTGAATGACTCTGCCACCGCCACGCTCATGAAGTCCTTCTACGGAAACCTGAATCAAGGCTTGTCAAAGAGCGCCGCATTGCGGCAAGCAAAGCTTGCTCTGCTGCACGGCAAAAATGTGACATGGAGCCAACCGTATTTCTGGGCTCCATTTATCTTAGTTGGCGAAGGCAACTGAAGGAATGTGAGTTCGAGGGGACTCCCTTTCTCCTGGGGCTGCAGCAAACGTTCGCTAAGCCCCGCAGGCTAGGGTAGTAACGTGTGATTTGAAGGTGCGCTCTATTTTGGGGCTTCATCGAGGATTTCTTCAGCATTCGGATCCCAGTAGATTCTCTTTCCGGACCAATAGGAGCGCGTGGCCATCATGCAGGCTACCGAGTGAGCAAATCCGTGGTGCACGGTGGCATTGGGCTGCTTGCGGTCGCGCAAACAATCCAGCCAATTGGTCATATGCGAAGGTTCCTCATCCCCCATGCCCGCCGGAGGAAGGGCCGTGGCCCCCGGCAGCAGTATGTCTTTGACGGCGCGCTTGGAGTCCACAGTCAGGTCATCTTCGTGATTGCCCTTCTCTTCAACGAGCTGCCAGCGGGGACTGCCCTCGCCGCCCGTGTTCATCAGCGTGGCCTTTTTTCCCATGATCCGGGTAAAACTGGGCGCGTCGTTGCCAAAGCTCGTCGAGTAGCTCGTCAAGAAACCATTTGAGTAAGTGAAAAGCGCCTGGAAGGTGTCGGGATTTTCGCGGCCGTCATGCCAGGCAAAAATCCCGCCATTGGCCACGACGGAGAACGGATGGTTCGCGTCCATGAAGAAGTGACAAAGATCGATTCCATGGCTCATCCACTGGTCGGCGATACCGCTCGAAAAGTCTTTGTACAGGCGAAACTCGAAATGAAGCTGCGGATCGAACGGCCGATAGGGCTTAGTCATCAGCCAGGCACGCCAGTCGGTGTCCTGTTCGCGAATTATCTTTACTTCGGGGCGCCCGCGCCAGCGAGGGCCATGATAGTTCCAGACAATCTCATACTTTGAGACATCGCCGAGAACGCCGGTTCGGATCAAGTCGCGCACAGCAAGCTGATAGGGCTCGCTGCGGTGCTGTGTGCCAATCTGCGCGATGAGATT
>Ga0307471_100000256_pt1 | contig 26920 bp, 26 predicted proteins | sample atmos_gasesAM3C__2_FD_204566 | JGI IMG/M metagenome (GOLD analysis project Ga0307471, IMG submission 204566) | Hardwood forest soil microbial communities from Morgan-Monroe State Forest, Indiana, United States - atmos_gasesAM3C_515 | ecosystem: Environmental > Terrestrial > Soil > Temperate...
TTTGTGACTTTTTTGATGTCGTCAAAAATCGAGGTTGCAAACAAAATAGTTACGACGACAATCTGGTCATAATTTCAAAAAAGTCACAAACTCTGAGCGGAGTGAGACGTTTCGCTTGCGAAACGTCTCGAGGAGTCGAAGAGCCTGCCCCGAGCGAAGTCGTGGGGACCCCTATGAGCGGATGAGTCCCCGACGAAGTAGGGGTCCCTTGACTTGCTCTGACCGCGCCAGCGCAGCTCGAGCGGCGCCCGGGATGACAGCCCTAAACTTTATGAAGCTTCGTGACCCTCCCCGCCTCAACCCACTCCACCACAAAGATATTGCCTTCGTGATCGAAGCAAGCGCCGTGAGGACAAACAAACCGCCCGGGCACAAAGGTCCCCGGAGCCTGAGTTCGGACTGTCCTCCAGTCCGTCTTCGAATATTCGCCTTCCCCCAGGCTTGCCACAACCTTATTTTGGCGGTCGAGAATTGTGACCTTGCTCAGCAGATCTGCGATCACAACCTCGCCCTTCCGCTCATCCAGGAAACACGGCATCTTCGACGTGCCTTCGATGGAATCGATGCGCTTCCCTTCCAGCGTAAAGCGCTGCAAACGGCTATTGCCGCGGTCGGTCACGACCAGTACAGGCGTTTCCGGGCGCGTGTCCACCCATAGACCGTGCGGACAATCGACCTGGTCGTCCCCCTTGCCGCGTCCGGCAAAGGTGCGAATAAACTCGGCTTTCTGGTTGTATTGATTAATGAAGCTTGATCCGTATCCATCGCCAACGTAGATATCGCCATTGGGGGCGATGGCAACATTCGTCGGCCTATAGGCCAAGGCGGAACCATCACTCTTCTCTTTGTAGGCGGCCGATTCCTCGGGGTAACCAAGCGTGAAGACTTCTTCGCCCTTCAAAGTCCGCTTGGTGACGATGCCGTGCTGGTAGTCGCAAAGGTAGAGAAACTCTTCGCTTCCCTCTTTGCGAATCGCCAGGCCGTGCGCTCCGCCCTTGAACTGCCGCCCCCAGGAACGGACGAACTTGCCCTTCTGATCGAAGACCACCATCGTGTCCAGGCTCTCGCTGCTCGCGTGGACCGTGTGATGAATATAGATGTGACCCTGCGAATCCTCGCAAACTCCATGAGTGTTGCCGTAACGGATCGTGCGCGGCAGCTCGCCCCAGTCGTGGAAAGCCTCGTACTTGTGCTCGCCTTTTCCAACCATGGGAGGCTTGTTGCCCGCTTTGTCCGTTGCGCCCAGAAAGACAGGGGCTGCTGCGGCCGCTGCGGCCGTGACCACAAAACTGCGACGCGTGACTTTCATTGGAGGGCGCTCCTGCGGCTATCGTGTCGTTGCGAGATGCTGACTACTTCGCCTGCGCTACCGCCGGTTTCACATCCACCAGTTTGGGATCGGCAAATTGCAGCCAGAAGCCCATCATCTCTTCGTCGCTGGGCTCGCCCCAGCGAATCGCCTTCGAAGGATCGGGGTTCTGCGGATTGTTCATCGAATTATCGAAATATGCCGTCGTCACCAACTCCGTCCCCTTCGGCAACAGGAACTGATGTTTCAGGAAATAGGTTTCCTGCCAGCGGAAGTCATAATTCGGCACGTTAAGAATCACTTCGTGCCGGCCGTCGGGATAGACGGCCTCTGTCTTCATGCTTTTTCCGCGAAAATGCATATGGGCGGTATAAGCCAAAACGGTGACATCTTTGGGCAGAGTGAAACATGAAGTCACTTCATGATTGTCGGCATTCGGCGGAATCAGGAAGAGATTGTTCCAGATCTCATATTGCCCAATCTCGTGCTTCACCGGTTCCCTGGCAAACACCAGGCCGATGCTGGTGCGATCTTTCACATTTTCGCCACTGTGGTTGCTGTAGTGGACCTGAAACTGCAGGTACGAGCCCGCTGGAATTCTCAGCGCGTAGCCAGAAGGTCGCGTTTCCGCCAAGTGCCCCGGCAGGTAGATACCAGGCACGATATTCACATATCCGGACGGCTCGCCCGGAACTCCACCGCCATCGGGCGACGAGCAGCCATCGTTCAACACCGGTGCGTCCTTCCGAATGTGCAGGACCTTTCCAGTACGGAAGTGGTACTTGTCTTCTCCGGCGTTCGATTTGGCATTTTCTACTTCTTTTTTAGCCGCTTCCTCGGCCGATACCACCGAGACGGTAGCGTGATGCACCACCCGTCGGTCTCCGGGAAGCACTTCGGCCGCCTGGATCCATTTATCTTCAGTGAAATTGGTGGGAACATAGATGTATTCGTAGTCGTCCATACTGGCAGCAGTCACCAGGAACTCGGGAATGGTCAGGACCACGTCAGGCTTGATGTGCCAGCCTTCGATGAACGTGGGAGCCGGCGGCAGATCCTTGGGATCGCCTTCTTGGGCTCCGGTTCGCACCCAAGAGTCAATGATGGCGATCTCGGCATCGGTCAGGCGCGGATCATTAATGAAATCGCCCACCTTGGGGTCAGCATGCCAGGGCGGCATCTTGCGATTTACCACCGCATCGCGAATCGGCCGCGCCCAGGGACGAGTGTCCTTATAGGTCATCAGCGACATGGGAGCGATGTCGTTGGGACGATGGCAGACCACGCAGTTCTTGAAAAAAATTGGGGCGACATCCCGGTTGAAGGTAACTTCCTTCGGAGGATTGACAGTTTCGTTGCTGGCCCGCACAAACAAGCCGCTTAAGGCCACTGCCAACAGGACGAACATGATTCTTCGTGGATACATGTGCCCTCCAGCTACCCGAGACCGCGAGTTCCCGAAATTGCTTCGATGGGTATTGTAAGGCCGCAGCCCAGACGAGAGAAGCCCGTGTGGGACGGACACTCCGGTCCGCCGCCTTTGACTGTGATTCCAAGCCTCGAGGGTTCCTGGGATAAAAAACTCCCAGAACGACTTCCCTTCGAAGACACAAATCAACTTCAAAAGCGGCGGACAGGAGTGTCCGCCACATACGACTAGATTAGCTCTGAGTATCGGTTGACGGATCGTTGAGCGCGATCAGTTTTCCCGGCGGATAATCCGCCTCGGTAAGGGGATTTTCCGGATCCGCATTTTTTATAGTCAGGACGTCTCCGCTGCGGATCCCCCGGAGAACGAGGTTCTGATCGTCAATGGCGATAACTCTGTATCTTTCTCCGAATATCGCATTGTTGTCCATAGGCCAATTAGATGCCAAAACATTCGATTGCGGTACAAGAATCACCGCTCACTGTTAACTATCGGACCGACCTGCCAAGTTCATTCTTAAGATTCACTTAGCCACATCTACTCCGGCAGCTTGGCGGCCAGCACGTCGATTTTCTCGATCACCGGAGGCTTGGCCAGCAGTTCCGACGCTTTCGCCATCAAGGCCGCCGCGACGCGCCCGGAAAGGTGCGCCTGTCGGCCTGCTTCGTTGGGAAAAGCATCAAAGATGCCAAAGGTTGATGACGCCAGCTGGATGGCAAACCACGCCGTGGTCGCCGGCTCCTCCTGGACACTCGCCAGGCTACTCCGTAGAAAACCAGCGACTTCCTTCTCCTTGCCGGGCTTCGCGTCCAAACGAACCCAGAGAGCAACATGAACACCAGACATGATCGACTCCACTTTGAGGACAGTGCTTTCAAGCCGAATATAACCCAACTCGAGACTTGAGTTGTCACAGACTTGTTTCGGTCGAGTGGAAGTAGAGGACGGGCGGAACGCGCGGCCTCCATAAGCTCAAAAAAGGCCACCCGAGAGGGTGGCCCTGTTACGTTGGATTGCTTCCGATTACTGTGCGGCCGGTTTTTCTTCCATCTTTTTTGGCGCTGCCAGTGCACTGGCCTTGGGCTTCCAGAAATCCGGATCGGCTTTGATCCACTCGTCCGAGACGTAGCTCATTTTGGGACTGAAGGCGAACCAGTTGTGCTGGCTCGACTCAATCGTCGCCGCTTCGAGTTCGCTGAACTTCTTCATGTCGTCTCCCAGGGCCGCCATGAATTTCTTGCTTTGGTCGAACGACTGGTCGATCTCAGAGGCAGATTTCATAGGGTTGAAGACTACCCAAGTGCCGCCTTCCTGGCCGTAAATGGCCTGGTACGTCGCCCAATGAACGTCGGGGATCTTTTGATAGGCAGCAATGACCATCTTCACCAGAGTGTCCCAATCCTGGTTATGTCCCGGACGGACCCGGTAAAGGGAAATCTCGAAATAACGCATGTGCGCGATATCCACCGCGGAACGTAGGCTGTAATCATCCCGGTAAAGCAGCGCGGTGGCATCGAAATCGCTTAACAGATCGCCGTCGGCAACCGAGGCCCGTTCGAGCGCGGCGGAAAGCGTCGCGTTCTTCTGCACGGCCATATAGTCCTTCTCCCAGGCATCGAACGAATCATAGCCAGTCACAAATAGAGCTCGTGGCTTACCGCTAAGCGCATTCACCGCGAGATAATGCGTCGGCCATTTCGCGCGCGTCATGGCTTGCACGAAAGCGCTCTCGAATTTCTCATGCAGCGCCCCGGCTTTGCCCGGCTTGATAAATTCTCTTTGGATTGAAAGCACCTTGGGTGGCGGAGTCGTCACCTGCGCCGCCGCGATGCCCAGTCCTCCGACTAGCACGCATGTCCCCAACAGCAACCCCGTGATTCTTTTCATGGATGCTGACCTCCTCGGTCGCGAAATAGATTGGATTCAGATTTGGAAAGGGTCTGACCCCAGCAAGCGAAAGCGGAACCCGAAGTTGCGCGGAGAGTATCCGAGTGTCACTACCGAAGTCAAGCCGAAGGCCATGGATTGGAGGACGGCGGGACGCCTGTCCTCCATCAAAAGGAAAAGGCCGCCAGGGTGGCGGCCTTCAGACACTAGAAACAAAGAACCAGAAACTGTTATTAGTCTCCCAACACCGGTTCCGCCTCCGACTTCGCCGGAGTGCCGTTACCTTTCGCCGGAGCAAGAGCGCCCAGGGGGATGAAGCCATTCTCTGCCACCACCGGCTTCTCCTTCAGCACGACTTCGCGATAGAGCGCAGCCATACGGGCGTTGTATGCCGGATCTTCCTTCTGCTTGGCGTCGCGCGCCCGCATCTTTTCCTCTCGCGAGTTCTTGGCGATGCCCAGCTTGTCCAGATCGTGCTGCTCTTCGTTGGTGACCAGCTCTTTCTTGAGCACGAGTGCATGTTCGACCGAATCCATCTTCACGTTCTTGCCACCCGCGAAGATTTCGTGGCGTCCGTGCTCCTCATACCACTTGGTAAGCGTCGCAGTCATGTGCATCTTCTCAATGATATTGCGCCAGCCCACGCCCGTGTTGTAGGCGCAGAAGGAAATTTCACCCTCCTGCGTGGCGTAAGGAATGATGCATTGCTCGGTGCGCCGGAAGTCGTAGTTGAACAGGTCCTGGAACCACATTCCCGCGATAAACAGGAAGTTCCAGCGGTCCTGGCGGCGCTTCATCACGTCATCAATGGTGCGATCCGGACCGACCTTGCCGTAGTTCTTTCCCGTGGCATTGAAGTTTTTGTCGAACTTCTTGAGCAGGTCCATCAACTTGAAGTGCGTCGGCGACTGGAATGGATCGTAGTTCTTCATCAAACACAGCGCCATGCCGACGACGGTAAGGAACTTGCCGCGAGCGGCATCGTTGACCTTGGCAATGTCCTTAGCCAGTTGGTCGCCCTTCAGGAAGGCAGTCACCGGAACCGCTTCCTTGGTTTCCTTGTCAATCATGAGCGCCATACCTGTGCCGCAATTCGGATGGCAGCCACAGCTCAATTGGCCCCAATCGTTGTTGGAGTCATTGACGTGCATCAGGTCGGCCCAGTCGGAGAAGGTTCCCATGAACGAAATCGGGAACCAGTCGCGCGAGGGTTCGCCGAGGCCAGTCTGGTTTTTCACGTCATGCGCCAGATGAGACAGAGTGTAGCGCTGCGCCTCGCGACGATCGTCGGTGACAGCTTCATCACGTCCGGTGAACGAAACCGGCTGGAACGACAGGAATCCGATGGTCTTGGGATTGTCCAGCGCGAACTTAATGATACGTCCGACCTGCTCGTTGTTGATGCCGTTGACGATGGTCACGACCGGCACAATCTCGATACCGGCTTTGTGCATGTTCTCAATCGCCTTCAGCTTCACATCGAACAGGTTGCCGACTTTGCGGTGCGCGTTGGCGGCGTTGCCGATTCCGTCAAACTGGAGATAGGCATAACGCATGCCGGCCTCGGCGGCCTGCTGGGCGAACTCGAAGCTCTTGGCGAATTCAATTCCGTTGGTTGCGGCCTGGACTGAGTTGTATCCCACCTTGCGGGCGTAGCGGACGGCATCCAGGAAGTAGGGCGAAAGCGTAGGCTCGCCACCGGAGAACTGCACCGACATCTGACGGCGCGGTTTGATGGTGATGGCGTTGTCCAGCATGGTCTTGATGTCTTCCCAGCTTAGTTCATGGACGAAGCCAACCTGGTTGGCGTCCATGAAGCAGGGGTCGCACATCATGTTGCAGCGGTTGGTAAGGTCGATAGTCAGGACCGAGCCGCGTCCGTATTTGACGGTCGAAGACCCGTGGTGATGCAGCTTCTCGTCATTGTGGGCGCGGATATCGCGGCCGGGGAACACTTCTTCCAGGTGGCGCGAGAAGTCGGTGTCAATGGACATCACGTCTTCAAAGTGGCCGTGGATGGCACAGTCTTTCACCATCAAAATCTTGCCGTCGCGCTCGACGATTTCGGCCTTTATCTCGCCGACTTTTTCGTTCATCAGCACTTCGTACGGCAGCTTGCCGTCGAGGATCTGCTGACGGATTTCAGGAATGCACTTGGGGCACAGCGAGTCAGTGGAGCGCGGCCAACCCAGGGGCGGCTTGGTCTTCTCATAGGACTTCAGCAGCGGCTTCTCCGACCACTTCGGCGTTGGCGAGGGGTTTTGCTTGATCTTGTTCAGGCTGTTGAATACCACCCACGCGCCTCTGGCGGCGACTGTGACTGCTTTTTCCATGTACTTCACTGGCTTGTGCATGCGTTCTCGCTTTCCTGTGCTGGTATGGCGCAGCAAACTGCAACTTTCACCGCGCATTCCCGATTTGAACTCTGTCTGAACCGGCAGTTGCCCGGTTCTCGTGCGCTATTCACCCGAGAAGCGCCGGTTAGCGTCTTCCGCCTGAGGGATTGACTCGACCTTATGTTATTGAAGACACGGGAGAATCACGAGCAGATGTCAACGAAGGGGGAAAAACGGGGGTTTAGCGGGTCAATCGAGCATTGGATGGTGCGTAAACTATTGAAAAGGAACGAGTACTATCTTGATTCTGAACCTCTGTAGAGCCTCAGTGGCAGAACCTTGCTGTAGCGGATGAAGTCGCGATCAGTCGTGAAGACTTCCCAGTTACGCAACTGGGAAATGGCGCAAATCAGGAAGTCTATGGCTGACCCGGCGATGCCTCGGACGCGGCAAATATTGCTGATGCGCGCCGCTTCTTCATAATCCTGGATCCGGAGTTGGGGTTCGTCGAAGGCGCGCAAAGCGTCGCGCACTTTGTGAAAACTATCTTCTGCCCGTATTCCCGAAAGCAATTCCTGGCGGACCGGGCCGACAATTTGCGCACGGCCATCCTGCACTAACTCTTGTAACGCGGTTTTCAGACCCTGTTCTTCGAGGCTCAGATCCGCCTGTTTTCGTCGCAGGGCCAGCGACCAGACGGAAGTGTCCACCAGCACCATCATGAGTGCTTCCGGCGGCGTTCGGTTTTGTAGTCGTATTTCGGGTCAAAATCTATTGTGCCGAAAGCATCCAGGATACGGAGTTGCTTGCGCCGTTTCACGTACTCGGCAAGTGCGGCGGACACGGCTTCTCTCTTGGTCTTGTGCCGGCCGACACGTCGAGCCTCTTCGATCAATCGGTCATCCAGTGCCAGGTTGGTTGCCATGTGTGTATTTTTACACATATTGATGTGTAAAACAAGCTGGAACTCGCGCATTCGGCGGCATTCTCTTTGCCGCTATCAGATCAAACAAGCCTCGGGAGGGTTGCAATCGGCGAGAGCCACGAACGACCGAACCACGTAGGGGCAGATGTCCTCATCTGCCCCTACGCGAGCAGTTCAGCGGTCGCGAGGTCTTCCAGAGCATAGCCAACACTCTTGAATAGCGTGATCTCATCGGCGCCCGTTCTCCCCTGTTTTTTTCCACTAGTGAGTTCATGAAGATCGCCAGCCACGTGGGTCTTACCGATCACGCCTTCCTGCATCGGGATGAGCAGTTCACCTGCCTCCGCGGGAGCGCCTTCATAGCTTTCCACGAAAACACGGGCGCGCTGTACGGTCGTGGAGTCCACCTCACGGGCGTGGGATTGAAATGTTCCCACCAGATTCAGGTGGACACCGGCACGCAGCAGGTTGCCATCGAAAAGGGGCGTATGGGAAGAAGTGCAGGTGCAGAGCACATCGGATTCCGCAGCGCAGGTTCTCGCGTCGGCAGCTGCGACCGGCAAGGCTGTCTCTGCGGACACTCTCTGCGCGAAGTTCCGGCTCGCCTCTGCGTCCCTGCCGCAAACCAGAACCTGCTCAAAGCGGCGGACGCGAGGAATGACTTTGATATGCGCCCGCGCCTGCCGGCCAGTTCCAAATACTCCCAAGACCCTCACAGGTTCGCGCGCCAGGAATTTTGTCGCCACAGCGGATGTTGCTGCGGTGCGCAGATCGGTGAGATGGTTTGCCGGCACGATGGCCAGCGGGCGGCCCGTCTGTGGGTCGAGAAGCAGGTAGGTGGCCTGAATCCGGTCTTCAGAACGCTCCGGTTTTTCCTGCACTACCACCAGCTTCATGCCCAACACATGTCCCGCGCCATCGTAACAGGGCATGGTCTGAAATATGCCGCCGGACATTTGCAGGTTGGACCGTGGCGGAATGACGGCGGAGAGATAACGATCGCGAAAAACCGACTCGATGGAAGCAATCACCCGATCGGGATCGAGCCGCTCTCGAACCTCGTCCTCGGTCAGAACCTGCATGGGGTGAAAGAATAGCGCAATATCCGGACACCCGCGTGGCCCATGGCAAGGCGATCAGGTAAGATACTTCGCGCCGCCCGATCGACGGTCTCGCCCATCATGAACCGCGAATACCACAAAGGCTACAGCTCCGAACTGCATCGCGATATGGAACTGCTGGTTTTCGGGCACGCCGGCACGCCCCTGCTGGTGTTCCCCACTTCTCAGGGCAGGTTTTTTGAGTATGAAGACCGCGGCATGATTGGAGTGCTGGCGCCGAAGATCGATGCCGGCGAGGTGCAGGTGTTCTGTCCCGATGCCGTCGACAGCGAGAGCTGGTACAACAAGAGCGTCCATCCCCGGGTGCGCGTGCTGCGCCACTTGCAATACGAACGCTACATCCTGCACGAAATGCTTCCCTTTTTACGAGGGAAGAACAATGCGTACCGGCTGGCGGTTACGGGCTGCAGTTTCGGCGGTTACCATGCCGTAAATTTCTCGCTTAAGCATCCCGACGTGGTGACCTACTGTGTGAGCATGAGCGGCGCTTTCGATATCCATCAGTTTCTGGATGGGTACTACGATGACGACTGTTACTTCAACTGCCCGCCCGATTTTCTGCCGCACATGAGTGACGATTGGTTTCTCAGCCGCTACCGGAAGATGAACATCGTCCTGGGATCGGCCGATTGGGACATTTGTCTGGACCAGAACATCAAGTTTTCGGCTATTTTGAATGCCAAGGGAATTTCGCACTGGCTGGATGTGTGGGGAGACAACTCGAAGCACGACTGGCCGTTGTGGCAGAGGATGGCAGTAAAATATTTTTCTTGAACGTGCGGGAGGTGACTGTGAAGAAAATCGGCGTCATGTTCGGCATGGAAAATACCTTTCCCCCCGCGCTGGTGGAGAAGATCAACAGCTTGAGGGTCGACGACGTGAAGGCGGAGTTCGTCAAGCTGGGCGGCGTCAAGATGGCCGATCCCAGCGGCTATCGCGTCATCATCGACCGCATCTCACAGGACATCCCCTTCTATCGCGCCTATCTGAAGAATGCGGTGCTGAGCGGAACGGTCGTCATCAATAACCCGTTCTGGTGGAGTGCCGATGACAAGTTTTTCAACTACGCGCTCGCGTCCAAGCTGGGGGTTGCCATTCCGCCCACGGTGATTCTGCCGCACCATAAGCATCCTGAGGGCACGACTGATCTGTCCATGCGCAACCTGATTTATCCGCTGAACTGGGAGGAGATTTTTGACTACGTGGGCTTCCCTGCTTTCCTAAAGCCATATTCGGGCGGCGGATGGAAGCACGTCTACAAAATCCACTCGCCGGAGGAGTTTTTCCATCACTACAACCAGACTGGCGACCTGTGCATGACTCTGCAGCATGGCGTCGAGTTCAAAGAATATTTCCGCTGCTATGTCGTCGGACAGAAAAAAGTGCACATCATGCACTACGATCCGAAGGCGCCGCACCATGAGCGCTATGTGAAAAATCCTGCGCCAGCGGAACCCCAGTTGCTGGACCGAGTGATAAAGGACTCGCAGACGCTGTGCCGGGCGCTGGGTTACGACCTGAACACGGTTGAATTCGCGGTTGAAGATGGCGTCCCCTACGCCATTGATTTTCTCAATCCGGCGCCCGATGCCGATATTCATTCCGTGGGCCGGGAGAATTTTGATTGGATCGTGAATGCGGTCGCCGAAATGGCTGTAACCAAAGCGCTTAGCGATGAGAATCCAGCCCAAGAACTGCGCTGGGCAGCGTTTCTCGCGGGAGAAAATGCAGCTGAAGTTGCTAAAGCGAAGACTCCAGCGAAAAAGAAAGCAAGAGCGTAACGCCGTTCTTTGGTCGCAAAGACACCCTTCGGGTTTCAGCAGCGGATTGCTATACTAGTCCCCGCTTCAGGAAGGCTGCCTATGCTTCCGACTTTTACCATCGGAATCGAAGAAGAGTATCAGACCGTTGATCCGGTCACGCGCGACCTGCGCTCCCACATCCACGCCGAGATTATCGAGAAGGGCAAGCTGCTGCTGCAGGAGCGCGTCAAGGCTGAGATGCACCAGTCTGTGGTCGAGGTCGGGACTTCGGTTTGCAGCAATATTAAAGATGCCAAAGAAGAGGTCAAGAAGCTTCGCCGCGACATGATCGCGCTGGCGAAGGAAAACGGCCTGCGGCTGGCTTCTGCCGCCACTCATCCTTTTGCCGACTGGCGGGTGCAGGAGATCACGGAAGACATCCGTTACAAGAACATCGTTGAAGACCTGCAACTGGTGGCGCGGGCCAACCTGATCTTCGGCCTGCACGTCCACATCGGCGTCGAAGATCGAGAGACCGCGATCCAGTTGATGAACCACGCCCGCTATTTTCTGCCGCACATCCTGGCGCTTTCGACCAACTCCCCATTCTGGTTGGGAATGAACACCGGTCTGAAATCCTATCGCTGCAAAGTGTTCGACAAGTTCCCGCGCACCAATATTCCCGATTACTTCCCCAGTTGGGGAGAGTACGAGAATTTCATCAAGCTGCTGATCAAGACCAACTGCATCGACAATGCTAAGAAAATCTGGTGGGACATTCGTCCCCATCCATTCTTTAATACGCTGGAATTCCGGATTTGTGACATTCCCATGCGGGTGGATGAGACTATCGCTCTCGCGGCGCTGATCCAGGCCACAATTGCCAAGCTGTACAAGCTCTATACCGCGAACCAGGGATTCCGTCTCTATCGCCGCGCCTTGATCATGGAGAATAAGTGGCGGGCGGCGCGTTATGGACTCGAAGGCAAGCTGGTTGATTTCGGCAAGCAGACCGAAGTTTCCGCCCGCGAGCTGGTGCTGGAATATCTGGAGTTCGTCGACGATGTGGTGGACGAGCTCGATTCCCGCGAAGAGCTCAACTACATCCATGAGATCCTGAATAGCGGTACCGGCGCCGACCGCCAGTTGCGGGTATTTCGTGAGACCGGCGATCTGAAAAAGGTCGTCGACTACATCATCGAAGAAACGGAAGTGGGATTGGCCGAGACCGAAGCCCAGGCTCCAGTGAGAAAAGTAGGGTAATGAACCTTCCGGCCAGCCAATCCAACCGCGAGCTCAGCAAGCTCTCTTTCGATCCAGAACTTACTCCCGGCGCACGCAATGCGGTCAACGTGTGCCTGCGCATTCAGCCTAACGAGAAAGTCACCGTTATTACTGACGACGCGACCCGGGAAATCGCCGCCAGCCTGGTCCGCGAACTAGAGACCGTGGGCGCTCCCTATCGGGCCTGGATTCTGGAAGAGCTCGCTCCCCGGCCGCTGACCGACTTGCCGCAAGAGATCATGGATGATCTCGAGTCGAGCCAGGTCAGCATCTTCGCGGTCCAAGCGCAGGCAAATGAATTGCGCTCGCGGATGCAGATGACCGACGTGGTGAACCGCCGCAAGATTCGACACGCCCACATGGTCAACATCAACCATCAGATCATGCTGGACGGCATGCGGGCCGACTTCCTCAGAGTGGATCGCATCAGTTCCAAGGTTGTCGAAACGGTGCGGAGGGCGAAGCAGGTGCGGGCCAAGACCCCCGCCGGAACCGATCTCACTGCCGATCTGAGTCCGGATTACCGCTGGCTCAAGACCAGCGGCATCATCAGCCCCGATAAATGGGGCAACTTGCCCGGCGGCGAAGTGTTTACCACTCCCGGCGAAGTCAACGGGACCTTTGTGATCGACGGGGTCGTAGGCGACTGGCTGTGCGCGAAGTTTGGCAGCTTGCGGGAGAATCCGCTGACCATTCACGTAAAAGGAAATCGCCTGACCGACGCCCATTCCACCAACCGTGAACTGGAAGATGATTTCTGGCGTTACACTCACACCGACGAAAACAGCGATCGAGTGGGCGAATTTGCTATCGGCACAAACATTGAACTGAAAGATGTGATCGGACAGATCCTGCAAGATGAGAAATATCCTGGCATACATATCGCTTTCGGCAATCCCTATGGCGCGCACACCGGAGCGAAGTGGGACTCTTCCACCCATATTGACGTGGTCGGCAGGAACTTCGACATCTGGGTGGACGAGGCGCAGATCATGCGCAACGGGCAGTTCCTGCTGGAAGCGTAATAACTTGGCGGATGGGACCGTGCCGGGTATCCTTCGACTTCGCAGCGGCTTCGCGGTGCGAAGCCGCTACTCCGCTGAGGATGACAAGTGTGTTAAACAGTGATTCGCAGACGTCAGCGTTATCATGATTCCCGCCCTTCGACAGCAATTCAACGCGAACTACACCCCGGAAAAATATGAGCGCCTGCACAAGCTGCTGGAAGAGCGTTGTGGGACACCGGTCAAATTTCGTGTGTGCGAGACGCCTTGCTTCTTGCCTAAACCCTTACTTGACCAGATGGCAGAGTACGGCAAGGAACTGATCCAGCAACTGAACGGCATTGAGTACCGCAAGGCGTCCTCGACGGCTATCCCAGATCAGTTCAGGGTCCCGCATGAGCCGTCTCGGCCACTTTTTGTGCAGGTGGATTTCGGACTGGTGCGCGACCCGTCAGGCAAGCTCCAGCCGAAGTTGGTTGAGCTGCAGGGCTTCCCTTCTCTCTACGCCTACCAGGCGATGCTTTCGCAATCCTATGGAGAAGTCTTTGGTCTCGATCGAAACCTGCCATATCTGATGGGCGGGCTCGATTGGGAAAGCTACAAGGAATTATTGCGCCGGGCCATTGTCGCCGACCACGATCCCAGTCATGTCATTCTGATGGAGATCGACCCGCTGCACCAGAAAACTCTTCCTGATTTTCTGTTGACGGAGAAACTCCTGGGAATAAAGACGGTCGCCATAACCGACGTCCGCAAGGTGGGCAAATTCCTGTTCTACGAAAACTCGGGCAAGCGGACGCCAATCATGCGCATCTACAACCGCGCGATCGTGGACGAGATGGTACGCAAGGATTTAAAAATTTCTTTCCGGCTCACCGATGAGGTTGAAGTGGAATGGGCTGGGCATCCCAACTGGTTCTTCCGCTTGAGCAAGTTCTCGCTGCCGTATCTGAAACACGAGTGTGTGCCCAAGACCTGGTTTCTGGATCGAGTCGAACAGCTGCCGAGGGACCTCGAGCACTACGTGGTCAAACCGTTGTTCTCCTTCGCGGGCCTGGGTGTGATCATTAATCTGACTGCACAGGACCTGGCTGCCATCCCCAGAGAACAACGTTCGCAGTACATCCTCCAGGAGCGCATGAATTTTGAGCCTGTGGTGGAAACGCCCTTGGGCGCCAACAAAGTGGAAGTGCGCGTCATGTACATCTGGCTGGATGAGCTGCTGCCGGTGATGACCATCATCCGCATGGGCCGCGGACTCATGATGGGCGTTGACCACAATCGCAATATGGAATGGGTGGGCTCTTCGGCGGGTTTCTATGCGTAACCATCTCGAGGGTGCCCCGTCCAAGCTCCGCTTGGGTTGGGATTTTGGTAGTGATGCAGGTTGCGCAAAAACAAACCCACGGTCGTCATTCCGAAGCGCGGAATGTCAATTCTTTGGGGATTTTCAAATTGCACCACTATGGGGATTTTCTACGTTTATTCTCATCCAGGCGAGATTCAAGACCCCGCCCAAGCAAAGCTTGGACTGATTGGATAAGAGCGAAGGCTCGATTCGAACCCATGTAGTCTTTGTTTGAGGACGAAGACGCTGGGAGAGAAAGGAGCCTTCGATGATGATTATAGGGTGTGATTTTCATCCCAGCTGGCAACAAGTGAGTTGGCTGGACACGGAGACCGGGGATTGCGGGGAACGGAAGTTGGTGCATGCCAGCGGCGACGCCAAGATGTTTTATCAGCAACTGGCGGCGCCTGTGCTGATTGGCATGGAGGCCACGGGCAATAGTCAGTGGTTTGTCGAGCTGGTGGAGGATCTGGGGCATGAGATCTGGATCGGAGATGCGGCGCAGATCCGGGCCAGCTACGTGCGCAAGCAGAAAACCGACAAGCGGGACGCGGCCCACATTTTGAAACTGGTGGTGGAAGGCCGTTTTCCGCGGCTCTGGACTCCGGACCGGGAGCAGCGCGATCTGCGGCAACTGGTACTGCACCGGCACAAGCTGGTGGAGATTCGCAGCCGAGTCAAAAACGAACTGCAACACCTTTCCTTGAATAAGGGAATGCAGAGGCAAGGCAAACTGTGGAGCCAGGCCGGGCAGAAGATGTTGCGCGAGCTTCCGTTAAAACCCTGGGCGGCGTGCCGGCGGGAAGATTTGCTGGGCCTGCTTTCGATGCTCAACCAGCAGGTCGGCCAACTCGATGCCGCCGTGCCGCACGCGGCGGAGGAGAACCCGCAGGCCAGGCTGCTGATGACGCAACCGGGAGTGGGTCCGAACACGGCGCTGGCCTATGTGTTGACCCTCGGCGACGTGAGCCGGTTTCCACGAGGCAAGCAGGTGGCCAGTTACCTGGGACTGATTCCACGCGAGCACTCTTCGGGAGGACGGCAGAAGCTGGGAGTCATCACCAAACAAGGCAACCGCATGCTGCGCTCGCTGCTGGTGGAGGCGGCGCAGATCGCGGTGCGCTTCGACCTAGGCATGAAGAAACAGTATCTGCATCGTTGCCATCAGAAGCCGAAGGGAGTGGCCAAGGTGGCAACGGCGCGCAAGTTAGCCGTACGACTCTACTGGATGTTACGCACGAATGTGGCTTATCCAGAGATCGTTCGCATCGAGAGCAGCCCGCGGGTGCCCCTGGTCGGCGCAAGCTAGACCGCAGGACTGATTGGGCGCTCTCGCATCCCGCACGAGGCGGGATGTTCGCGAAGAATCATGGTCGATGTTTAGGCCGAATCGATGGTTGGTGGAACGATCTTCGGGAGAGGATCTCCACCGATGGGTGATTCAGCGTGAGATTTCCAGAGTCTTGGTCCTCAACCTCTCTGGCAAAAAAGCGGTGCCAAAAACACCGACAGGATACTTTTGTCCTTGAGGGGCACCCTTGATTACCGCCTGAGATTACTGGAAGGTATTGCAGGCCGCGATAGTTCCGTCCTGAAAGCCTCGTTGGAACCACTCGGTGCGCTGGGCAGAGCTGCCGTGGGTGAAAGTCTCGGGATTCACCGTGCCGCGGGACATGCGTTGGAGGCGATCGTCGCCAACCGCGGCTGCGGCCTTCAGGCCCGAATCTACGTCGCCGGGGTCGAGGAGGTTGCGCTGCTGCGTGGAGTGTCCCCAGACGCCGGCCAAGCAATCGGCCTGCAGTTCCAGAGCAACCGAAAGCCGGTTGGCGGCTTGCGGGTTCTGCTCTTGTGTCTGCCGCACCTTGCCCTCGATGCCCAGCAGCTTCTGCACGTGGTGTCCAATTTCGTGGGCCAGGACGTAGGCTTCGGCGAATTCTCCGGGGGCGCCGAAGCGCTGCTTCAGTTCGTCATAAAAGCCTAGGTCGATATAGACCTTTTCGTCCTCGGGACAGTAGAAAGGGCCGGTGGCGGATTGCGCTGCACCGCAGACAGAAGGGTAGTAGTCGCGATAGAGGACGAGCTTGGCGTGGCGATAGGGCGTCCCCTGCGCCGGCAGGACCTGGCTCCAGGTGTTCTGGGTGTCGTTCAGGACGAATGTCACGAAGTCTACCAGCGGCTTTTCCTGCTGGTCGCGGACGGGATCGGGTTGCGACATCGCCGTGCCGCCCGTGCCTGCCGAGTCGGTGCTGACCAGCGACAGAAAATCACGTTTGAAAATCAGGCTCAGGACAAACAGAACGATAATCCCACCCAGGCCCAGGTGGATGCCTCCGGGGCGGAATCCGCCTCCACCGCTTTCGTCGCGGCGATCTTCGACGTCGTCGCTGCTGCCGCCTGGTGTCCAACGCATGGGCCCCTCGCAACTCGCCTTGCGAGTCGTGTGTAGAATTTCGCACTGCGCTTTTTGTCGCAGTGTTTAGGAGTGTTTCTTTCGCTCCTACGGAGCCGGATCGACTGCCGTCTGTTACCCAGGGCTTGCGTCCTAGGCTGCATTCTGGCGCCGCTTTGCGGCTTGATTGTTTCTGGTTGCGCAAGCCGAAATCCAAGTCAAAGGCGACAGACAAGAGTGCCCGCCTCTCACGGTACGCTGCCGGACGCTCAATTCGTTTTCGGTTTGACCAGGTGGTAGAGGCCGAGCAACACGATGGCCCCTACGACGGACATGATGAAGCCCGCGGCCTGTCCCTCGTGGTACCAGCCGATAGCGCGACCTGCCCAGGTGGCAATGAACGATCCGGCGATGCCGATCAGCATGGTGACGATAATCCCGCCCGGGTCCTTGCCCGGCATAATGAATTTCGCTACTGCCCCGATGACGAGCCCGATCAACAGTGTCCATAGCAGATGCATATGGCTTTCCTCCCGCGCCAGCGCGCCGACTGGCAACCCTCTTGGCGCGGCGGGAAGTATAGCCTAGAACGGCTTCGGCCGTCAGACCTCGGGGCTCCCCAAACTCGCGGGGCTGACGTCCGAGGTCTGAAGACCGAGGTTCGCCTTAAGCGGCTTCTGGAATTACAAGTTTTTGGCCGACCCTGATCTTGTCGGGATCGTCCAGGTTGTTGGCTTTGGCAATGGCCAGATATTTGTTGGCGTCGCCGTAGAAGTGCTTGCTGATCTTGGACAGGTTGTCGCCCGGTTGCACGGTATAATCCTGCGCACCCTGTTTGGCTTCGATGTCATGTTTCAGGTCGGAGAAAGTTGGATCAACGGCCTTGATAGCGTCCCAGATGCGGTTCTTGCTGGCCTCTGAAACGGCGATCGCTTTCACGTAAAGCTGGTTGCCATCCAGATTCACGTTCAAAAGCTGTGCCCCTTCCTGCTGAATCTTATCCAGAACCGGCTGGTATTTTTGCTTGAGTTGTTCAAATAGGTCAGGCATGTGTTTCTCCTCTCAACGATTGTTGGGACGAAGTAAGCGCGCCTAGCTTAGGCGCACCGTGTAGATTGCGGGGGCCCTTCCTAGGTCTTGAACGGTATACCTTTTCGGCTGTGCAATACAATCGCCGGAAGGCCTGGAGCGGTGGTGTAATTCAAACATCTTTAAAGAATTGTCATTCCGAAGCGCGGCGTTATCGCGCGAGGAATCTGCTGTTTCGCTGCCGGAAGAAAGCAGATTCCTCGCCGATAGAACTGGCTTCGGAATGACAAGGGGTGGGGTTGATTTGCGCAAACTGCGCCCCTGCCGAGCCCTGGCGACGGTGGCTGGCTCCGCGCCAGATCCTTCACGGCCTGAAGGTCGTTCAGGATGACGCCTGGAATGATTGGATGGGTGCGACTGGGCCCGCAGGGGCGTCGCATCACCAAAGTTACCCCTGGATCCAACATCCCCGCTGCCCCTCGTTGTGGCCCGTGATACACTAACTTTGCGTCTAATACCACGGTTGTGGTGCGGTTGCTCTGGGTTGAACCTGAATTCCCGCCTAATTTCCCTCCGTTTGTCTTCGGCGTAAATAAACTGGCAATGCTAGTTGCTGCTCGCCCCGGAGGCTTCGTGTGCGCGCCGCGATCGCTTCCGCCAACAGAAAAAGAGAACAAACAATAATGCAGAGTTTCACAGAATTACCTCTCTCGCCCTATACGCAAGAGAGACTATCGTCCCTTAACTTTTCCATTCCGACCCCGGTGCAAGCCGCGGCCATTCCGCAGGCACTCGCGGGCAAAGACGTGCTTGCTACGGCTCAGACGGGAACCGGTAAAACACTGGCCTTTCTGATCCCGATCATCGAGGGTCTGCTTCAGGCTGGAAAGCCTGGCTCCGAAAAAGCTGATTCCGATAAGTCTGGAATCGCGGCGCTGGTGCTGGTGCCCACGCGCGAACTGGCCATGCAGGTGGTTGACCAGTACAACGCCTTGCGCGGTTCGAAACTGTCTCCGGCAGCCCTAGTCGTAGGCGGCTTGGCTGAAGGTAGCCAGTTGACTGCACTGCGCAGGGGAGCCCGTCTGATAGTCGCTACGCCAGGACGGTTGGAAGACTTTCTCGATCGCCGTCTGATCACCTTCCAGAACCTTCAAGTGTTGATCCTCGACGAAGCCGACCGTATGCTGGATATGGGATTCCTACCGTCGCTTCGCCGGATCGCCAGGGTACTGCCTAAAGATCGCCAGACCATGTGTTTTTCCGCCACGCTGGAAGCGTCGGTGGCTCATCTGGTCAGCGACTACACCAGAAGCCCGGTGCGCCTGGCCTTCGGCTCGATCTTGAAACCGTCGGAGAATGTGCGCGTTCAGGCCTTCGAAGTCGCCGCCGACCGCAAGCAGGAGATGTTGCACCGGCTGCTCTCGAAAGAGAGCGGGCGCTGCCTGGTATTTGCCCGCACCAAGCGCGGTACCGAGCGCCTGGCCAAGAACCTGAATCGCGAGGGCTTTGCTGCGGCTATGATTCATGGCGACCGCTCGCAATCGCAGCGCACAGCGGCGCTGACCGGATTTCAGCAGGGACGCTACCGCATCCTGGTTGCCACCGACCTGGCGTCGCGCGGCATCCACGTGCAGGACATTGCCCACGTCATCAACTACGATTTGCCTGAGGTGGCGGAAAACTTCATCCACCGTGTCGGCCGCACGGGACGCGCCGGCGAACTGGGCGTAGCTTCCACTCTCTTCGCTCGGGAACAGCGTTCAGAGCTGCACCAATTGGAGCGCACTCTGGGAATCCGGATGGAAAGAATGCGGGCTGACGACACTCCATTGGTCAGGCCGGAACGCAGCCGAAGCGAGATCGAACCCGGTGAAACCTCAACCAGATCAACCCTGGTCCGCCTCCCTGGAGAAGTCCTGCAAATCCAAATGGGAAGTTAAGCCGGGAACCACGAGTGCTCGGGTAGGGGCAGGCGTCCTGGCCTGCCCAGCGGAGCGAACGCTTCGCAACGCCCGCCAAACTAATCTGAACTCTCGGCCTGAGACTCCCGTACATAATCTCAGGCATCCCCATGGTGAAGCTCCGCCTGATCTCGCTCCTCTTGCTCGCCGCCGTTTCCTCACGGCACGCGAAGGCAGACGATTCCCTGACCGCCGATGCCATCATGGCCCGAGTCGCCACCAACCAGGACAGCAGCGAAAAGTTGCGGAGCCAGTACATCTATCATCAGCACATTCAGGTGATCTCGAAAAAGCTGACCGGTAAGATCCTGCGCGAAGAGACCGCTGATTACCACATTGTCCCCAAGCCCAACCATACCGAGAGGACGCTCGAGCAGATCACGGGCCGATACTGGCACAAGGGCAAGTATGAAGCCTTCAGCGGCGAGCCTATGCCAGACTCCGAGAGCACCGACGGCGAGTTGGTCCATGACTTTCGTGATGACGTTACCGACGAGAAGTCCAAAGACGGCCTGGCCCACGACTTGTTCCCGCTCACCACGAACGAGCAAAGGGACTACAAATTTCGCCTACTCGACTGCGACCCTTTCGAAGGCCGCAAGGCTTACCACGTCGCTTTCACTCCGAAGGACGACGAGGACACGGACTGGGCCGGCGAGGCTTATATTGACGCCCTGGAGTTCCAGCCGGTTTATGTGTTTACGAAGCTTTCACAGCCCTTACCGTTCGGCGTCCGGAAATTCCTGGGTACTGACCTTCCTGGTATCGGCTTCGCGGTTCATTACCGGCGACAGGACGGTGGCGTCTGGTTTCCTGTTAGTCTGGGGAGCGAATTTCGCATTCGTGCGCTCTTCTTTTTCAATCGCACGATGACGGTGTCTCTGGAAAACAGGGACTTCGAGCACACCCACGTGCAGAGCAAGATCACGGGCGCGGAGCCATAGCACGACAACATGGAAGACGGGCGTCCACGTCCGTCTCACTGCTGCACGAGAGAGGAACGCTCGCGCCTCCATGACGTCCTTCCCGTATACTTTCTCGACATTATTTTTCATAAAGGAGGCAATCATGGCGACTTTGCCTGAGGGCTTTGCTGAGTTGAAACAGCGTATGCGGGCCATGTGGATGGCGGGTGACTTCGGTGAAATCGCGAAGCTGAATTCCCAAGGAGCGGAGGACTTCATCGGGCGCCTCCATCTCAAGCCTGGGACGAAAGTGCTGGACGTGGCTTGCGGCACGGGGAACCAATCGATTCCGGCCGCCCGGGCTGGGGCGGAGGTCATTGGCCTCGATATCGCCACCAATCTTCTGGAGCAGGCCCGCAAACGCGCCACCGATGAAAAACTGAAGATCGAATTCGTCGAGGGCGATGCCGAGAAGCTGCCTTACGACGCGGCGCGATTCGATGTCGTGGTTTCGATGTTCGGAGCCATGTTCGCACCCCGGCCTGAGGTAGTTGCCTCAGAACTGCTGCGCGTCTGCCGCCCCGGCGGCTTGATCGCCATGGGCAACTGGACGCCGGATGGCTTCGTAGGCCAGATGTTCAAGATAACGTCTCGCCATGCGCCGCCCCCGCCCGGCGTGCCTGCGCCTTCGTTGTGGGGTGACGAGAAAGTTGTGACTGAACGTCTGGGCGGAAAAACGCGCCTCGAAATGACGAGGCAGCACCTGCTGTTCGACTATCCCTTTCCGCCACCTGATGCGGTGGCCTTCTTCAGAAAATATTTTGGCCCTACCCAAATGACTTTTGCGCGCCTCGATGAAGCAGGCCAGAAAGCCCTCGCCGGCGATTTGACCGGGCACTGGACGAAGAACAATCAAGGAGATCCCAACCATACGGTGATAAAAGCCGAGTACCTTGAGGTCCACGCTACCGTTGTCTGAGGTTGCCCCGTCCAAGCTCCGCTTGGGCGGCCATGTTCGTCTGTCACATAAATTTAGACCGGTCATTGAGCAAGTATTTCAAAGAAAACCCCCGCCCAAGCGGAGCTTGGAGGGGCACCCAGGGACGAGACAACTACCAAGTACCTCAAACCATCAAGGAATCGACTATGCCACTGCCCTCCGACGAAAAGCTTCTGGCCTTGAGTGGCGACGTGCTCAAGGCGTTCGACGCCATCTTCAGCCTGCATCCTGGTTTTCGCCCGGCGCACGCCAAAGGCGAATTGCTTACGGGCACATTTGCTCCATCCAAAGATGCAATTTCGTTGACGCGGGCGCAACATATCGCTCGCGCGTCCACTCTGGTTGTCGTTCGTTTTTCCAACGCCACCGGACTCCCCCAGCTGCCTGACAACGACCCGAATGCGAATCCGCGCGGCATGGCGATTCGATTTCAGCTGGCTGAGCATGTTCACACCGACGTCATCAGCCACTCGGTGGATGGATTTCCCGTCAGAACCGGGCCGGAGTTTCTCGAATTGTTGCGGGCCGTGGCGGCGAGCGATCCAGCGAAACTCTCAGGATCGCCGCTGGAAGCATTTCTCGGCAGCCATCCCGCAGCGCTCGCCTTCGTGCAGCCGAAGCCGGTTCCATCCAGCTTCGCGAGGGAGGCATTTTTTGGCGTGACAGCGCTCCGCTTCACCAACCAGGCTGGCGTTAGCCGCTATGGACGCTACCGGATTATTCCGGACGCGGGGGTCGAGCATCTCGACGACGCGACAGCGAAGGGCAAGGACGTGAACTTTCTTTTCGATGACCTGACGCGTCGCCTCTCTGCTGGTCCGATCAGTTTCCGTATTGTTGTGCAGGTTGCGAACGAGAACGATGTCGTGGATAACGCGACCATCCACTGGCCCGAGGACCGGCCGCTGATTAATTTCGGCAAGCTTACTCTCACCGGAACGGTTCCTGATGACGCGCGTGAGCAGAAGCAGATTATCTTTGACCCTATTCCGAGAGTGGACGGCATCGAGCCGTCGGACGATCCCTTGCTTGAGCTCCGTGCCGCGATCTATCTCATCAGCGGACGGCGGCGTCGTAAAGCTGCGGAATAGGTTCGCGGAGAGATTAACTAAAACCCCCGCCCGAGCGGAGCTTGGATGGGGCACCCTTGAGAGTCGTTATTTCGATTGCTCCAGCACTGCATTCACGCTTACCTGGCCACTGGAGACGGTAATGGTTCGCTCCCACGGGTTGAAGCCCGTCTTCTTCACGGTTATCTTGTGCTGGCCGGCTGGGACTCCGATAGTCGACGGCGTGTTACCCACAAAACTGCTGTCGATTTCGATGTCGGCTCCATCCGCGTGGACGACACTTGCAGGTGGGCCTGGTCGCCTGAAGCGGGAGCACTGCTGGCCGGTGCCGCAGCGGGAGGAGTGCCGCCGGATTCGGGGGCAGGAGCGCTGGCACTCGGCGCAGGAGCGGGAGCGCTGCCAGAAGCTGCTGCCGGCGTTGCCGCGGACGGTGACAATGCCTGGAACTTAGCCATGTCCAGTTTCATGTCTCCACTCACGTAGGCCGTGATTGCGGTGCCCTTCGGGATCGAGATGTCTTTGCCGTGCATGAACAGAAAGAACGGCGCGGCGGGGAAGAACACGAGACTGGTGGCGACTATGCCGCCCGTCATAGCTGCGGTGTGGCCTCCGCCCTGGACCGCCTTCACGGCCCGGAGTGGCGCTTTCTCGCTGTCGACTAGTTTCGCGTAGTCGATGTTGATATCCAGTTTTCCCCCTCGGGCCATTCTGCGTTTGGCTTGGGCCTCGGTCACTGTGGCAAAGGCAAGCCCACCCTTGGGAATGACGACCACACCTTTGACTTGCACATCCTCAAGAACTTCGAAGTCGAGCGTGTCCCCGACTTGAGAGTCGCCTGACGATATCGTGCGATTGGTCCTCAATTTTACCGGCGTTCCGTCCTCAAGGACGAAGCCCTTTGGAGCGGCCGGAGGGGTTGAAGGGGGCGGCGTTTGTGCCTGGTCGGCTTTCGTCGAGTCCGACGAATCGGGTTGAGCTGCGGGGGTTGTCTGGTTCGAAGCTTGCGAAAAGAGTGTCGTGCACAGGCACAAAAACGCCGCCAGAGGAAGGGTTTTCATCATCATGTTCTCCGAATAGAACAGGTTCAGGGAAAGCTCAGAGCCCCGAAACCTGAGAATGGATGCGAACAATATCGTGACGCAGTTTGGCGAGTCAAGTGGCAGGAGCGAATTGCAGGAGCGAATCCGCTGGAGCGCCCAGACTTTGTTTGTTTGAATGAGATTGCTCGGTCGTTTCTCGCTTGGATTGTCTCTGCCAACTGAAATGCTGTGCCTGAATGATGTCCACACCACCTAGCCTTGCAAAAAACGCAACGGTGGGGCAGCCTTGGTGCCTACAGTTGACGAGAAAGGTCGAACCTCATGCGAGCAGACATCGTGCCCGGTGCTGTCTTTCCGGATTATGAATTGATCGATCATACGGGTAAGCGGCGCAAACTCTCCGCACTGCAGGGACCTGATCCGATGATTCTGGTCCTCGGTCGCGGGGGCTTCTGCCCGAAAGACCGTCGTCAAGCCGAGGGTCTGGTTCAGCTTTATCACGAGATGGAAGTCGGTTACTGCCGGCTGGTCACGATCAGCACGGACAACCTGACCACAACCAACGAGTACCGTACCGGCGTCGGAGCGCATTGGACATTTTTGTCGGATGCGGGACGCGTGGTGCAGAAGGACCTCGATATCGCCGAGTATACGGACCCGACAAACAATCCGATGATTCCGCACACTATCGTCCTCGAGCCCGGACTCGTCGTCTTCAAGATCTATGGCGGCTACTGGTTCTTTGCCCGCCCGACTGTCGAAGAGCTTCGACAAGACCTGCGCTCGGTGTTGCAGAAGTGCCGGCCGGACTGGGATATTACCCGCCCTGAACTGAAGGCCGCTTGGGAACGGGGTGAGAGAGATGGCTTCTATCCCTACGGCAAGAGCTACGCCAAAGTGTTTGCGGAGCAGGAGTGAGCGGGCTCTGCGCTGGTGGTCGTGGAGTCATGTCTGCCGGGTGAGCCACCGTTCGTTTTTTGAGGGTGGTGACTTTACCGGCGCCCATGCATGAGATTTTTCTCTACGCTCCGAAGTGACGCTTGTACCCGAGGTGTGGTGATGGTTTCCATCACCGACCCTTTTCGCAAGGTACGCGAAAGAGGGGTGGGGCACCCGACTGAAGGAAGGATCAAGCAACTGAAGTACGCGAACATTTCCGGGCCGGACGACGCGAAGTCGGATGAATTGTTTATGGAGGAAGCGCTTCGCGCTGCCCAGCGCGCATTCGAGGCCGGGGAAGTTCCGGTGGGAGCCGTCGTGGTCTGTGATGGCAAGGTCATCGGCCGTGGAGGTAACCGCAATCTCGGCGACTCTGACCCCACTGCCCACGCCGAGATCGTCGCGCTCCGCCAGGCGGGTGCCGCGATCGGCAACCACCGCCTGGAAGGCTGCGAACTGTTTGCTACAATTGAGCCGTGCGCCATGTGTGCCGGCGCTCTGGTCCATGCACGGCTGAAACGCCTGGTTTACGGCGCGGATGACCCTAAAGCGGGCGCCATCCGTTCGGTGATGCAGGTCCTGAATCATCCCAGCCTGAACCACCGCATGGAAGTGACGGCGGGCGTCCTGGGCGGCCGTTGCGCTGAGCTGTTGCAGTCGTTTTTCCGAAGCCGTCGCTAGTCGGCTTTTGTTGCGGAGAGGTGCGTGAGTGGTTGAAACGATCCGCCTCGAAAGCGGACATACCTTTAACGGGTATCGGGGGTTCGAATCCCTCCCTCTCCGCCATTACCTTAGTTATCTAGTACTTGCAAGCCGGTGATACCTACACTGATACCAGCTTCAGTGAAGGAGCACCGATGGCCAACCGCGAAGTCAATCTCACCAAAAGAGTCCAAACGCCGCACGGGTGGCGGTATTGCCGCGTTTTGCTCTCTGCCAATTGGCGCGTGAAGCCCGACGTCGTTGTGGTGAATGGCAAGGAAGAAAGGCACCCGGAGGGCGCTTACTACCTCGAATGGCGTGATGGCGCCAAACGTGTCCGCCTTTCCGTCGGCAAGAACGCAGCCGATGCCGGCGCCCGTCGCCAGCGCAAAGAGGCCGAACTAAACGCTCTGAACAATGGCGTAACCGTGGTGCCGGACAGCCAGGATGGGCATCAGTCGCTAGCAGCCGCGGTCACCGAGTTCCTTGACGAAACCAAGCTCACAAAGAAGCCCAAGACACACTCGGCCTACTCGACGGCATTGAACTATTTTCTAGAGTCCTGCCCAAAGCTCCACGTTGAAGACGTCGATCGTAAAGACCTCCTGAAGTTCTCCGCCTACCTACGTGACGAAAAAGACCAGGCACCCCGCTCTGTCTACAACAAGTTTGAGAACGTAATGACTTTCCTGAAGGCCCAAGGTATCCGGGGCTTGGCTGGAAAGAATGACTGGCCGCGATTTGTACAGGAAGAACCAGAGGTATACGAGAAAGACGAACTCGACACGCTGTTCGCAAAGTGTGATGCCAAGGAACGGCTCTGGTTCGAGTTCTTCCTGATGACCGGAATGCGCGAGCAGGAGGTGATGCACTGCTCTTGGGGAGACATCAACCTCGCGCGGGGCACGGTCACCGTGCGGTACAAGCCGGAATATGGGTTCAGCCCGAAGAACTACCGAGAGCGCGAGATTCCCATTCCTGCGAAACTCGTCACAAGCCTAAAGGTGGAAAAGGAAAAACGCGACAAAACATGCGGGCTTGTCTTCCCAACCGCAGGCTGCAGACCCAAACTCGATTTCCTTGACACCGTGAAGGCCGTTGCTGAGCGGGCCAAACTCGACAAGCAGAACTTTTGGCTCCACAAATTCCGCGCAACATTTGCGACGTGGTCATTGTGGGCGGGAGTTGATCTACGTACGGTGCAGCAGTGGCTCGGTCACTCTGACATGGAGTCCACGATGAGGTATTTGAAGCCATCGCGCAGTCAGCAGGTCCGGGAGAAAGTAAACGAGATCTTCGCGTAGAAGGCCCCCTCGGAGCTTACAACAATTACTTCCGGCTGGCGGTCATTGGGAGCAATCCGGAACGTCAGGGCGACTCCGGCTAATCACTTCCGCTACGACGACTTGCACTAAGACTTCGCGGTACCAATCCGGCCAGCTTCCTCGAAGCCCGTTTCTGGATAGCTTCCGGTTTGCCGACTAACCATCCAGATGAGAA
>Ga0307471_100000257_pt1 | contig 26635 bp, 25 predicted proteins | sample atmos_gasesAM3C__2_FD_204566 | JGI IMG/M metagenome (GOLD analysis project Ga0307471, IMG submission 204566) | Hardwood forest soil microbial communities from Morgan-Monroe State Forest, Indiana, United States - atmos_gasesAM3C_515 | ecosystem: Environmental > Terrestrial > Soil > Temperate...
TCGTTCGTTGCCTGCGGAGAGCGGCGCGGTCGATCCGAGGCTCGACCCCACCGGCTCGACCGTCGCCTACGTCGTCGCTGGAGCACTTCACGTGGTTGGCGCCGACGGTGCGCGAGGGCGCGTCCTGATGGTGCCGGAGAGCGCGACCGTCACCTACGGCCTCGCCGAGTTCGTCGCCGCCGAGGAGATGGATCGCCAGGCGGGGTACTGGTGGTCGCCGGACGGCACGCGGCTGCTCGTCGCGCGCGTCGACACCTCCAGAGTGCAGCGCGTGTACATCTCGAACCCCGCAGAACCGGCGGCTCGCCCGATCGAGGTCGCGTATCCGCTCGCGGGAACAGACAACGCGGAGGTGTCACTCGTCATCGCCGGCTTGGATGGCGAGCGTGTCGGCGTGGACTGGGACGTGGCGGGATTCGAGTATGTGATCACGGCCGATTGGTCACGTCACGGTCTGCTCATCGTCGTGCAGAGCCGCGACCAGCGCCGCATGCGGATTCTCGAGGTCGACACCGAGACTGGCGCGACGGTGGTCACGCGCGAGGACGCCGACGACGCGTGGGTCGACATCGTTCCGGGCACACCCGCACACCTCGCCGATGGAGCGCTGGTGTGGACGGCAGACCTGGACGGCGCCAAGCGCCTCGCGGTCGGCGATGAGATCGCGACCGGCCCAGACGTGCAGGTGCGATCGGTGCACGACGTCGACGGCGACGTCGTGCTCTTCAGCGCGTCGACTGAGCCGACGCAGGTCGGCGTATGGACGTGGTCACGCGCAGATGGGGTGAAGCCGTTGACGATCAGTGGCGCGCCGCTCGGCGTGGATGTGGCGCGTCGCACGGGTGGCACGACGGTAATCGCGCATCGCGACCTGGACAGTGCCGGTGTGCGCGTGTCAGCGCTTCGCGGCGAACGCGAGGTTGCGCGGATTGCGTCGCTGGCCGAGGTGCCGGTGGTCACACCGGCGGTGCACCTCACCCGGCTTGGCGCGCGCGAGCTACGTGCAGCAGTCCTGTATCCGACTGGACACAAGCCGGGCAGCGCCAAGTTGCCGGTGCTGCTCGATCCGTACGGCGGTCCCGGCCATCAGCGGGTGACCGCGTCGTCCGCGGCGTACCTGACGTCGCAGTGGTTCGCCGACCAGGGGTTCGTCGTCCTCGTGACCGACGGACGCGGCACTCCCGGCCGCGGGCCGGCGTGGGAGCGGGCCATCCGGGGCGACGTCGCCACGCCGGTTCTCGAGGACCAGGTGGACGGCCTGCATGCGGCGGCGGATGCATGGCCCGACTTCGACCTGACGCGCGTCGCCGTCAGGGGCTGGTCGTTCGGCGGCGAACTGGCGGCGCTCGCGCTGCTCCGCAGGCCCGATGCTTTTCACGTTGCGGTGGCCGGCGCTCCGGTGACCGATTGGCGCCTCTACGACACGCACTACACGGAGCGATATCTTGGACACCCGGACGAGGAGCCGGCCAACTTCGAACAGACCTCGCTGATCCGCGACGCTTCCCGACTCGAGCGGCCGCTCCTGCTGATCCACGGCTTCAACGACGACAACGTGCTGGTCGCCAACAGCCTGCGGTTATCGGCGGCCCTGCTGTCGGCCGGTCGCCGTCACCAGTTCCTTCCGCTGTCCGGGGTGACGCACATGACGAATCGCGAGGACGTCGCGGAAAACCTGATGTTGCTCGAGCTGGACTTCATACGAGGCGCGCTCGGCCGCGACGTCTAAGCAGCGCGGAGGATGCTGTCGAGCAGGCCGGGGTAGACGGCGTCGATCTCCACGCGCCGGAGCGTGGTCATCTTGCGCGTGCCCTCGCACCGCTGCTGGATGAGCCCGGTTTCACGCAGCACACGAAAGTGGTGGCTGAGCGTGGGCTTGCTGACCGGCAAGCCGAAGGCACCGCAGGGTTGTGCGCCGTCCGACTGCGCCAGCGCGCGGACGATTGCCAGCCGCATCGGATCTCCCAGCGCCTGCAGCACGGCGGTGAGGTCAGCAACGGGCCAGACCTCCAGGTCGGACGATAGTTTGACTTCCATCTAACTAATCTTGTACGATGCCCATCGAACATAACACGTTGACCAGGAGGCGACAATGCGCACAACCGCCGAGCCGCAACGACCCGCCGAGCGTAGTGAGTGGTTCATCGTTCCCCGCCCACGGGGTGGCGAGGAGCCCGATCATCTGCACTTCGACCGTCTCGCCCGCGAGTGGCGCGCGCACGTTCATTTGCTCGATGGCGGCATGGCGGACGCGGAGGCGACTGACCTCAGGGCCCGGAAGTCGGCTTGACCGACGCACTCGCCCGGCGGCGCTGGCTGTCGCTGGTGGTTCTCTGCGTGGGCCAGCTCATGATCGTGCTGGACGCCACGATCGTGAACGTGGCGCTGCCCTCGATCCAGACCGATCTGCACGTCGCGCGGGCCGATCTCACCTGGGTGATCAACGGGTACCTCATCACCTTTGGCGGCCTGCTGCTGCTTGCCGGCCGCCTTGGCGATCTGCTGGGCCGCAAGCGCGTGTTCCTGGCCGGGGTGACGCTGTTCACACTGGCGTCGCTGCTCTGCGGTCTGTCCACCAGCGTAGGGATTCTGATCGGCGCGCGGTTTCTGCAGGGTGCGGGCGCTGCGATCGTCGCCTCGATGGTGCTGGGGATCCTCGTCACCCTGTTCCCGTCGGCGCGTGAGCGCGCAACGGCGATGGGGGTTTACGCGTTCGTCGCGTCCGCCGGGGGTGCCATCGGTCTCCTCGTCGGCGGGGTGCTGACCGAAGCGTTGAGTTGGCACTGGATCTTCTTTGTCAACTTACCGATCGGCATCGGCGCGATCCTGTTGGGGGCGCTGCTGATCCCGAAACATCGCGGTATCGGCATTCATCACGGCGTCGATGTGGTCGGTGCGCTGCTGGTGACAGCGGCACCGACGCTCTTGGTGTATGCGCTCGTCACCGGTAGCAGCAACGGCTGGACGTCGGCGCGCACGATCGGAGGCGTGGCGGGCGCCTTCGGGCTTGCAGGCCTCTTCGTCATGGTTGAATCACGTGTCCGCGCACCACTCGTACCGCTGCGCATCTTCGCCTCGCGCAGCGTGGCGGGGGGGAACGTGGTCCGCGCGCTGTTCGCACTCGGGATGTTTGGGTCGTTCTTCCTGGGTGCGCTGTACCTGCAGAACATGCTCGGCTACAGCGCGATCGGCACAGGCCTCGCCTACCTCCCGCTCAACATCCCGATCGGCATCTTCTCGCTGGCGATCACGGCGCGGCTGGTGCGACGGTTCAGCGCCAAGGCGGTCCTGATACCAGGGCTGACCTTCGTCGGCGTTGGTCTCGCACTGCTCTCGCGTGTGCCGCCGCACGGCAGCTACGTCGCGGATGTCCTCCCTGCGATGCTCTTCCTTGGATCCGGCGCCGGCTTGACGTTCATGCCGACACTTGCGCTGACGATGGCCGACGCGGGGCCCGGCGACTCGGGATTGCTATCCGGTGTGTCCAACGTGTCGCAGCAGCTCGGCGCCGCGTTTGGTGTGGCCCTGCTCGGCAGCATCTCCGCGACGCGGACCCACGACCTGCTCACCGGCGGCACGCCGCAAGCGATGGCGCTGGCGAGCGGATATCACCTCGGATTCTTTCTCGCGTCGGCATGTCTTGCCGTCGCCGTGTTCATCGCCGTTGTGGTGCTGCCGCCGGCCGCTCGGCCGCCGCGGCCGGTACCTGCAGAGCTGCCAGCCGTTCGACGGAAAGCGGGACGCGCACGCGCAGCCGTAGCATTGCTGTCACTGAGCGCTGCCCGGGTACGGAGGACGGCGGATGGCCGACAGCAAGCTGGTCTACGAGGATCGCTGGGGGGAGATCATCGACCGCGCGTCGATGGACCTGTTGGAGCTGCGGTGGTTCGACACGACGAGAGCGATGACAGCGGACGAGTTCAAGACATCGTTGTCGACATTCGCTGACCACGTCGACAGCTGCAAGCGTTCTGGCGCCCTCATCGACGGCACGAGTTTTCAGATGAACCCGGCGAACATGGACGAGCAGTGGCGCAACGCGAACATCATCCCGCGGTACAACGCGGCGGGCATCACCAAGTTCGCCTTCCACATGCCGGCGGGCATGCCCGCGATCGGGTCGCCACCGGCGCCCGAGCCCCCGGGCCAGTTCCCGACGGGCTACTTCGGCAGTAGGGACGACGCGCTCGCCTGGTTGTCGGCCTGACGTCGCGCGGTTCAACACAATGCCGGTGGCATATTGCCAGTCCGTCGAGTACCCCGCCGGGCTTGTTACCCGATGGATCGGTGCGATTTCGAGTGGCGGCTATATAGACCTGATCGACGAATTGGTGGCGCCCGGATTACGTGAACCGGCTACTACCGTCTTGCCGACGGGAGGATCATTGAAGGCGACACGATGGCCAGGCCGAACCTGACGCAGATCCTGGGCGAGACGACAACGGCGGCGGCCGGCGCTGAGGGAGTCGGCGTCGAGGTCAGGTCGCCGTGATCGTCGCCGTGAACACTTCCTCGCCGATCGTGTTGCCGGTGGCGGAGTCGACAGCGCAGTCGAAACGGGCGTCGGTCCACACGGAGTGGATGCTGCCGCCATGCGCCGCGATGCCCTCATAATCACCGTACTGGTCGTGGGCCTGCGCGCACGGGTTGGCGGCGCTCTCGTCGCTCATGACAGTCGTGACGCGGGTGTCGGGGGCGAACGTGGCCCCTCCGTCGGACGAGCTGGTGGCGTACACGTCGGTCTTGACGTTGTTCGGATCGTTGCGCGTGTCGTACCAGCTCAAATCCACCGCGCCCGTTACCGCGTCGGCTGCCAGCCAGTTGTAGAACTGATCGTGGACCACGCCCGACGGGTCGTCGTTGACCCGCCGCTGAGCGCTCCAGGTTGCGCCGCGGTCGGTTGAGCGCGACAGGAAGATATCCAGGCCGTTGCTCGTCGTCTGATCCGCCCACGAGCAGTAAAGCGTGCCCCGCAACGGTCCAATGCTGCGGTCGGCATCGCACGATGGGTAGATAAGCACCCCCCGGGTGGCTTCGGCGGGTGCGGCGATCGAGAATGGGATCACCGTCGGCGCGATGACCACCGGATGCCCGAACGTCACGCCGCCATCGAACGAACCGTTGACCGTGATCTGGCTGTTCTGCGCGTCCTGCCAGGCCACGTAGACCTCGCCTTTGGGACCGACGAAGGGATCGGCGCCGATCACCGCGCTCGGACCGCCATGCTTCGTGCTCACTGGGATCGGCGCGCTGAACGTCGTACCGCCGTCGGTCGAGCGCGCGACGAGCAGCGCATCGTTTGCCGATGACTTGCCGTTGCGAGGCGACGCGTTGTCCCACGCCGCGTAGATGCTGTCACGAAACGGGCTGGAGAGATTGGTGTCCACGGCAATCATCGGCTTGTCGTTGAACTTGCCGCTCCCGCTGTTGAAGTTGAAGAACGTAACCTGCGGCCAGGTGGCGCCATGGTCCGACGACTTGGCCACCGCCATCTCGCTGCCTTGAATTGACGCGAAGGAGCGGTTGAAGAAGACGACGATGTACCCGTAATAGACGTTGCCCCGGGTGTCGAAGGCGACAGTCGGGTCGGAGCCGAAATCGACGCCGTTGGTTGACGACGCGGGCGGCAGCGGGAGGTCGACCGCGCCCCACGTGCTGCCGCCGTCACCGGAGAAATAGCCGCGCATGGGCAGACGGTTGATCTCGTTGGAACCCGCCACGATGTATTTCGGGTGCACTGGATCGATCGCGATCGAGGTCTCGCTCTGTGGGCCGTCCTCGTTGGAGATGTCCACGTTGGCACCGACGCTCAGCGATGGTGTGCTCGCGGCGGTGCTCGGGCTGGAGGTTTGATGCAGCAGCGTCTGGTACTTGGCCCACCAGGTAGGTAGGGCAGGACCGGCTGATGAAGTCGCAGACGCGAAACCGGGGAACATGGCGGCGCCGGCAGCAAGCAGGAGGCTGCACACCACGACCAGGGAACGTCGGCGGAGAGCGATGCGCGGGCTCATAGCGATCTCCTCGTTGGCCACCCCTCCAGCATATGTTGCGATTGTGGAGCTTGCGGCGATCGAAGCGCAACTGCGTAGCACCGCCCACGCCAGCGGCTCGTCCCTGGAAGGAAGATCTCGAAACCCTTTCACACCCTGATAGCGGACTGGGCAGCTCCTTGCGTTTGCCAGGAGATGTGTGAGCGGCGCTGGACGTTTCTCGTGGCCGCAGCCGTAGAAAATTCACGTTTGGCACCTACCTTGCCGCGAGGCGACGTTGATCGAGCGAGCATCGAGGACGATCGATGAAGGTTGGCAGCGAGCACTGGCGATCGAGTGAAAGCACACTTGCCGCGACTCCCGCCGCGGCAAGGACGTCGCCACCGCGTTGTCTGAGGGAGGACTTTCACGCTGACCGCGACCCCTACGTTCCCTGCCCGTTGGGTGGTCCAGGTTGCCGGCTTCATGAGCACAACAGCCTCATGACGTAAGGGATTTCGTGAGGTGAAAGCGGGAGACGGGTTTCGAACCCGCGACCCCTACCTTGGCAAGGTAGTGCTCTACCGCTGAGCTACTCCCGCATGAACGCCGACCGTCGAGTATATCGGCGACGCGAGCTCACCCATGATGCCGTGGACGTCCGCGGGCGCGTCGGTCGCAACGCCCACGAGCTCCTTCTTGACGTGGGCTCTGCGGTAGCGCGGCACCAAGAGCGCGGCGAGCGCGCCCAGCGCCAGTACTCCCGCGCCCACGAACACAGCCGGCTGCAGGCCGGCGACGAACGTGTGCCCCGAGCCGTAGCCGCCGAGGTTGCTGAACACGGTCGCGAGCACAGCGATGCCGAACACGCCACCGACCTCGCGGATCGCGTTAGTGGCGCCGGAGGCCTGCCCGGCCTCGTCGGGTCGGACCGCCGACAGAACTGCGTTCGCCGCAGGCGCGAAGACCAGCGCCATCCCCGTGCCGGCGAGGACGAAGGGGACGACGAATGTCGCGTATGGAGCTGCCGGGTCGGCAATCGCTCCGATCCACGTCAGCGCGATCGCCTGCAGCGCGAGTCCACCCGCCATCAGCGGACGGCTGCCCACGCGATCCGACAGGATGCCCGCGATCGGCGCGACCAGCATCGGCATGCCCGTCCACGGCAACGTGCGCAGCCCCGCCTGCAGCGCAGAGTAGTGCTGCACGGTCTGGAAGAACTGCGCGAGCAGGAAGATCGAGCCGAACATTCCGAAGTACATCGCGAAGGACACCGCGTTGGTCGCTGAGAATGCGCGGCTGCGGAAGAAGCGAAGCGGCAGCATCGGATAGGCCGTGCGGCGTTCCCACATCGCGAAACCCACGAGAATCGCAGCGCCGCCGAGCAATGACCCGAGCACGGTCGCGCTGCCCCATCCGAGCGACGTTGCACGGACCAGGCCGTACACGATGCCGAACAATCCCGCAGTCGCCAGCACAACGCCGGGGATGTCGAAGCGCTGCTTGCTGCCGTGGCTTTCGGAGAGTCTCGTCATAGCGAGTGGCGCGACGATCAATCCCACTGGAACGTTGATCCAGAAGATCCAGTGCCACGAGAACCCGGTCACCAGCGCGCCACCGATGACGGGCCCGAGCGCGACGCCCAACCCACTGATACCCGCCCAGATGCCAAGCGCGACCCCGCGTCCGCCGGCAGGGAACGCCTCAGAGAGCAGCGTCAGTGTCAACGGCATGACGACCGCCGCGCCGACACCCTGCAGCGCGCGAGCCGCGATCAGGGCGTTGATGCTCGGCGCCAGCGCGGCTGCTGCAGAACCGAGCGTAAAGATGCTGAGACCGATCACGAACATGCGCCGCCGCCCGAAGCGATCGCCGAGTGCGGCGCCGGTGAGCAGGAGGACAGCGAAGCTCAACGTGTAGGCGTTGACCGTCCACTCCAGCGACCCGATGCTGGCGCCCAGATCCATGCGGATGCTGGGGAGGGCGGTGGTCACCACGAGGTTGTCGAGGGTGACCATGAACAGCGCGAGTGAGATCAGCGCCAGGGTCCAACCGCTACGAGTCCGGGTCATACCGCCTCCTTTTATTGATGGATTTATAAGTTGTCACTACAAAAAAATTTGTGAGGGACACCTCAGTCCACGTCGACGTCCGGGTCCGCCGGCTGACCCGCATCGGCTGCTGCTTCCCCGAGCTTCTCAGCCCAGAGGGGCTCACAAATCTCGGGGAGCTCGAGGATGGTGGTGACGTTGGCGAGCATCCCCGACGCGAAGAACTGCGCCGCCTCCAGCGGCGACGCCCCGCTGAGCTGCCGCACTTCCTCGTACAGCGTCTTGAATCCGCGCGCGACATGACGGCGGATCTCCGGATCGCCCGCAGCCGAGTATGCCTGCAGCTGGCACAGCAGCGCGAACCGATCGGCGATCAGTTCGGGATAGGTCTGGCCCATTCTGTGCAGCGCGTCTTCGGTGCCTGTGGCGCCGCGCGCGGCGTCGCGGAACGTGGCGCGAATCTGGCCGGATACCCGGTCATACGTGGCAAGGAAGAGGTCTTGCTTGCTCGGGAAGAGTGCGTAGATGTACGGCTGGCTGATGCCGGCGCGCCTGGCGATTGCGGCGGTGCTGCTGGCGTTGTAGCCGGCCTCGGCGAACTCGCGGATGGCCGCTTCGAGCACCTGTTCGCGGCGGGCTTCGGCGCTCTGGCGCAGCGGAGCGGCGGTCTGAGCCGTCATGGTGCTCAGATTATTGATCGACCTATCAGTTCGTGTCAAGCTGGCGGAAGAGATCGCCGGGCAGGAATGCCGACACCACCCAGTTGGGCAGATCCACGACCTCACTGACCCGGAGGTCGACCGCAACCGAGCAGAGCGCATAGGCCTGCGCCGGGCTGAGGCCGTGGTGCCGCTCGAGGTAGGCGATCATCCGCTCGACACTCTGCCGCGTCGCGCCCATCAGGTCGGGCCCGACGCCGGTGGTCGCGTGGTAACCGGCGGCTGCCGCCGTCGCGCGCTCGAGTGGCCGCGACACGTCGAACTCCGGGGTGTCGATGGCGAGGTCTCGGCGCACGGAGAGCCGCAGCGAGACCACCATCGACGCTTCGATCGCCGTGCCGCACACCTCGCCGTCGCCCTGCGCCGCGTGGGTGTCGCCGACTCCGAACAGTGCGCCGTCGACCTCGACCGGAAGAAACAGCGTCGTGCCCGGACCGAGCTGCCGCGTGTCCATGTTGCCGCCCACCCGTCGGGGCGGAATCACGCTGTGGGTGCCCGCCTCTGCCGGCGCGACGCCGAGGACGCCGCAGAACGGCTGCAACGGCACATGGATGTCGTCCGTGAACTCCGCGGCATCGCGACCGAGCTGCCACAGGTGGATCCACGGCTTGGGAAACTGGTCGGCGAGCAGACCGAAGCCGGGGATGATCGCGGTCCAGCCGAACGTGCCCGGTTCCACGGCGAGGATGTCGACCTGGAGCACGTCGCCGGCCTGGGCTCCTCCGACGTAGACCGGGCCGGTCACCGGATTCACGAGCGAGAAGTCCAGCTCCGCCACCGAATGATGGTTCGATCGCGGCGTGAGCTGGCCGCCGGACGCGTCCTGCGTTTCGACGGTCAGCAGCGATCCGGATGCGATCGAGAGCACCGGCTCGGCGTCACGGCTCCATGCGTGCTGAACCTGGCTCCGGAGCAGGTGCAGCGACGCGGTGCTCACGCGCCGGTGAACTTGGCCTTTCGCTTCTCGAGGAAGGCGGTGATGCCTTCGACGAAATCGGTGGTGGTGACTGCCACCTGTTGCGCCGCCTCTTCGTGACCGAGTTGCGCGTCAAGGTCGTTGTCCTCGTCCCACGTGTGGCTGAGCAGGCGCTTGATCATGCCGACGGCACGCGGACCGCGGGCCAGACGCTCCGCCAACTCCTGCGTCAGCGGGAGCAACTGGTCGTCGGCTGCCACACGGTTGACGAGGCCGATCTCCAGGGCGCGCTGTGCGCTTACGGTCTCGCCGAGCATCATCATCTCCGCGGCGCGCGCGTATCCGATCAAGCGGGGAAGGAAGAACGTGCTGCCTGCATCAGGCACCAGACCGATGCGGACGAACGCCTGCACGAACGTCGCCGACTCGGCCGCGATGCGCAGGTCGGCGGCGAGCGCGAGGGAGAAGCCGGCCCCTGCGGCGACGCCGTTGACGGCTGCGATCACCGGCTTGTCGATCGTGCGCATCGCGTGGATCACCGGCGCGTAGTGCTCGCGCAGGAACGTGCTCACGTCGACGAACCCGCCGGCGGCTGCGGTCTTCAGGTCCTGGCCGGACGAGAACGCCCGGCCCGCGCCGGTGATGACGACGGCTCGGATCGCGGGGTCCGCCGCCGCCCTGCCCAGTGCCGCCGAAAGCTCATCGAGGAGGTGGTTGGTGAGGGCGTTGAGGACGTCGGTCCGGTTCAGCGTGAGGGTGAGAACTCCACCCTCTTGCGACGAGAGGACATCCACGCCGGAGGCGGCGGGTGCATCGGTGGACACGACCGCCACACACTAACAGGCCGACTCAGCGCGCCTCGTCGCTCAGCTCGCGGAGTCGCTCGAAAGTGTAGATGCCGGTGTCGTGGCCGTCCCGCCAGACCACGTTCAGGCCATAAGCGCCGACCAGCGAGATGTCGGCGAGGTCGTCCTCGCCGGGTCGCAGCTCGGGGGTGGTGGCGAATCGTCCGCGATAGCCCGGCTCGCCGCGACATGCGGCGCACGGGCAGGCACGACGCAGCAAGCCGAACGGGATCCTGCCCGTGACTCCGTCGTCCCACTCGACGAGCAGCGCCCTGGCCGGCTCGTCGTAGTCGAAGCGAACTGGAGAGAAGCGGCTCGCGACGGCTAGCGCAGCACCGACTGGAGCTTCATGGCGAGCCCCATGTCGCCCTTGATCTTGAGCTTGCCGCTCATGAAGGCCATGGTGCCGTCGAGCTTGCCGGTGGCGAGGTCGACGAAGTCCTCGGACTTCATGCTGATTGTGATGTTCGGGTTCTCCGGGGCTCCCGGTCCGGCCTCTCCTGTCCCTTCTTTGAGGACGATGTGGAACGGGCCACCGTCGTCTCCCGCGAGGTCGAAGGCATAGGCGGCGTTGAGGCCCTGCGCTTTCGATGGATCCGCGGTCAGCCGGTTGTTGATCTCAGTGAAGATCTCGGTCGGGTTGGGCAAGTCGGGTCCTCCGTGGGTGATCGCTGGTTTGGTGGACCGCCCAAGTGTAGTCAGTGGGGTCGAGGGAACGTGGGATCGGCGCGGTCGATCTGACGCGGTTTCGCCGCTCTCCGACCCGGCTACACTCGATGTGTGATGTGGGTCGTGTGGCTGGTAGCAGGACTGGTGTTGCTGGCGCTGGAAGCACACACCCAGGCGTTCTATGCGCTGTTCGTGGCCGTCGGAGCGTTCGCAGCTGCAATCGCCGCCGGCATCGGAGTGCCTGTCTGGGCTGACGCGGTGGTCTTCGCCGGCGTCGCCGCGGGCGGTGCGATCCTCGTGCGCCCGGCACTCAAGTCGTTGTCGGACAGGCATCAGCCGGCTCGGCTCTCGCTGCCGGGCGCGTCGGACAGCCTGGTCGGGCAGCGAGCCCTGACCATCGACGCAGTTGGTGACGAGCATCATCCGGGCCATGCCCGGCTCGCCGGTGAGCGCTGGCTTGCGGTCACTGAGGAACCCGAGGGACTGGCGCCGGAGACGCCCGTCATGGTCATCGACGTTCGCGGCACGACGTTGGTCGTGATGCCGTTCACGGGGAGCTAGGCAAATGGAAGTCGTGACTTTGGTTGTGGTTGCGGTGGTCGTGATCGTCGTGGCCACCGTGCTGGGCGCCGCCGTCAAGGTGGTCGGCCAGGGATTCTCTGGCGTGGTGACACGGTTCGGACGCTTCCGTCGCGAGGTGACTCCCGGGTTGACGATCATCACGCCGTTCATCGACCGGCTCGTGCGGGTCGACATGCGCGAGACACCGCGCACCGGCGATCGTCAGGACGTGATCACCCGCGACAACGTCGCCGTGGCCGTGAACGCGACCATCTTCAGCCAGGTGATCGAGCCGAGGTCGGCGCTGTTCGCGGTGTCCAACTACTTCATCGCGATCGATCAGCAGGCCCGCACGACGCTGCGCAACGCCTTCGGCAACGTCTCACTCGACGAGGCGCTCTCTTCCCGCGAGCAGATAAACGCGTCGATGCAGGTGCAGATGGAGCAGGTCACCGACAAGTGGGGGATCCGGATCAATCGGATCGAGATCGTCGACATCAGCCCTCCCGCCCAGATCCTCCAGGCGATGGCGCTGCAGAAGCAGGCCGACCAGGAGAAGCGCGCCCGCATCCTGCAGTCGGAGGGACAGCAGCAGTCCGCTGTCAACATCGCTGACGGTCAGCGGCAGGCCGCGATCAAGCAGGCCGAAGGCGAGCGGCAGGCCGCGATCCTGCGCGCGGAGGGCAACCGGCAGGCGACGATCCTCGAAGCGGAGGGCCGCGCACAGGCGATCGAGACCGTCTACACGGCCATCACGCAAGCCAAGCCGGATCCGACGCTGGTCGCGATCCTCCAGCTCGACACGCTCAGCAAGTTCGCCGACAGCGACAACACGAAGATCGTGATTCCGGCGGAGTCCGCCGGCCTGCTCGGCGCCGCGCAGGCGCTGCGCTCCGTCATCGGCGAGGCACCCGGGCTGAACAGCGAGAGCTCGGGAGCGCCGGCCCCGCCCGCGAACAGCTGACCCGGGCTCCCTTCGGCAGGCGAACGTGAGCGGGCAGGTGGATCTCTTCGGGGCTCAACCCGGCGCGGCGGGCACCCATCGCGAGGCGGGTCGGGTTCCCCTGGCGACGCGGATGCGGCCGCGCACTCTCGACGAATTCGCCGGCCAGGAGCACGCGGTGGGGGAGGGGACGGTGCTGCGTCGGGCAGTCGACGCCGGGCAGCTGCCGTCACTGATCCTCTGGGGACCGCCCGGCAGCGGCAAGACGACGCTGGCAATCCTCTGCGCCGAGCTGACGGATTCGGCGTTCGAAGCGGTGAGCGCGACGTCGGCGGGAGTCGCCGATTTGCGGCGCGTGATCGAGCGTGCCCGCGAGCGCGCGCGCATGGGTCAGAGCACCGTGCTGTTCATCGATGAGATCCATCGCTTCAACAAGACGCAGCAGGACGCCGTGCTCCCTCACGTCGAGAACGGCCTGGTCACGCTGCTCGGCGCCACGACGGAGAACCCGTCGTTCGAGGTCAATGCCGCGCTGCTGTCGCGCACCCGGGTGGTGCGGCTCGAGGCGCTGTCCGACGCGCAGCTTCGGACGTTGCTGCAGCGCGCGCTCGAGGACCGCGAGCGCGGGTTGGGCGGCATCGACGTGGACCTGGAGGCAGGCGCCGAGGATCGCCTCGTGCAGCTGAGCGGCGGTGACGCGAGGGTTCTGCTCAACGCGCTCGAACTCGCAGTTCTGGCCACCAGTGGCTCGAACGGGCGGGCGCGGGTCGCCATCACGGACATCGAAGGCGCGCTGCAGCAACCGGCGCTGCTCTACGACCGCGCAGGCGACCAGCACTACTGGCTGATCTCGGCATTCATCAAGTCGCTGCGCGACAGCGATCCCGACGGCTCCGTGTACTGGCTCGCGCGCATGCTCGAGTCCGGAGAGGACCCGCTCTTCCTCGCTCGGCGCATGGTGATTCTCGCTGCGGAGGACGTCGGCCTCGCCGACCCGCAGGCGCTGGTGGTTGCCGTCGCAGCCCAGCAGGCCGCCCACTTCGTGGGCATGCCCGAGGGCTATCTGCCGCTGACGGAGGCGGCGCTGTACCTGGCCACGGCGCCGAAGAGCAACTCCGCGCTGCGCGCCTACGGCGCGGCGCGTCAGGACGTGCAGGAGACGCTGCACCAACCGGTGCCGCTGCATCTGCGGAACGCCGCGACACCGCTCGGCCGCAGCATGGGCTTCGGTCGCGACTACCGTTACGCGCACGACGAGCCCGACCACGTCGTCGATCAGGAGCACCTGCCCGAGGCGTTGGCGGGGCGGCGGTACTACGAGCCCGGCGATCAGGGGGCGGAACGGGCGATGGCGGAGCGGCTCGCCCGCGTCCGCGCCGAGATCGAGCGCCGGCGAGCGGGGACCCGCAGCGGCCCGAGGTCTTAAGACCATCGTCGGGGGTACACCGAGCAGCGTGTGGGTGCACGCTGTGTTCGACGCATTCCCCAGAGCCCGCGGATGGCTCTCATCCTGGAATCCGCACCGGTTGGTGGGCGTCGACCCATAACCCGTCTACGGCCTGAACATGCCCCCCTCGGGCCGGGCGGTCTGCAGTGCAGGGTCGACGCCCTCGCCGTGTCTGGTCCTCAAAACCGGGTCACGCGCGCCAATTCGGTTGTACGTTTACGGTTGTGTCGGATTCACCCATTCGCATTCTCATCGTGGACGACCACCCGCTGGTGCGCCGCGGCCTGACCGACATGCTCAACGCCGTCGCCGACATGACCGTGGTCGGGGCCGCCGCCGACGGGGAGGAGGCGGTGGGATACGTTGTAGAAGAGCACCCGGACGTCGTGCTCCTGGACGTGTCGATGCCCGGCATGACCGGACTGGAGGCGCTGCGCCGGCTGCTTGGCGCCGCCCCCGGAACGCGAGTGGTGATGCTGACGTCCTTCTCGAATCACGAGACGGTCCTCGAAGCCTTCGACAGCGGGGCCGCCGGCTACTTGCTTAAGGACCAGGAGCCCGCCGAGCTGATCAGCGGGATCCGCGCCGCCGTCCGCGGCGACGCGCCCGTCTCGCCGCGCGCCGCCAAGGAACTTCTCTCCGAGCGTGCGCGGCGGCGGCCGTTCGACGACCTGACCCCGCGCGAGCGCGAGGTGCTGGAGTTGCTCGGCCGCGGGCTCAGCAACAAGCAGATCGCCTGGCGGCTGGGCATCAACGAGAAGACGGTCAAGGCGCACCTGTCGAGTGTGTTCGACCGGCTCGGCGTGGACGACCGCACCCAAGCTGCGCTCTGGGCGCAGCGCCACGGAGTGGTGTAGGGCCGTCAGCCGCCGAGCTTCGCCGCCGACACCAGCGCAGTCTCGAAGGCTCGGGTGGAGACGTCGAGATCGGCGAGTGAGTGCGCCGACGAGCAGAAGGCGCTGCTGTGGAGCAGGTCGAGGCCTTGCCGTCGCAGCTCGTCGGGCAGCCTCGCGTGCGCCGCGGGGTCGTCGAGCGCGACGTGGATGATGCTGCTCAGCCGCCACACCTGCCCGGCGACGCCGGTGGACTCCAGCCCGTGCCGCCACTCGCTCTCCAGCGTGCGAGCGTAGGCGTCCGCGGTCCGCAGCGGCTGCCCGCCGGCGACCTGCTTCAGCGTGGCGATGCCGGCGACGGCGCTCAGCGGGTTGGCGTTGAAGGTGCCCGGATGCGCGATGTCGCGAGCCAGCAGCTCCATCACGTCACGGCGACCGCCCACCGCGCCGCCGGGGAGCCCTCCGGCCATGATCTTGCCGAACACGGTCAGATCAGGGGTCAGCCCGAGCACCTCCTGCATGCCGCCCGCGGCGACGCGAAACCCGGAGACCACCTCGTCGAAGACGAGCAGCGTCCCCGTCTCATCGCAAGCGGTGCGCGCCGCCCGCACGATCTCGGAGCCCAGCGGTACTCGTCCGTAGTGCGCGCCGGTCGGCTCGAGGATGAGCGCCGCGACCGACTGATCCGCCAGCGCGGTGCGGATCGCCGCGGCGGTCGGATCTGCCACACGGGTCAGCTCCGTGAGCGGGGGCGGCACGCCGGGCGGAGCGAATGGCCGGCCGTCCGAGTCGAGGTCGATGCTCACCACGTCCGACCACCCGTGGAAGTGGTCGAAGAGCTTCGCGACCACGGAGCGGCCGGTGAAAGCGCGTGCGAGACGAAGCGCGAGCATCGCCGCCTCGGTCCCAGACGCGGTGAAGCGGATCTGCCGCGCCGAGGGCACCATCCGCGAGATCAGCTCAGCCCATTGCACCTCGAGCGGATGGGATGCGCCGTAGTGGGTGCCCCGCGACACCTGCTCCTGCACCGCCGCGACCACCGAGGGGTGGGCGTGGCCGAGGAGCAGAGCGCCATGGCCCATGGTGTAGTCGACGAGCTCGCGGCCGTCGACCAGCCATTTGTGCGAGCCCTGCGCGCGAACCACGTAGAGCGGTGGGTCGTAGGTGCGCGCCACGTGGGTGGACCCCCCGGGGAGCACACGGTGCGCTCGGTCGATGAGGTCGTCGATGCTGAAGATGGGTGCTGGATCGAAGGCTGACACGACCGCCCGAGGATAGCCGTCAATTGGAGGCGACGGTGGGAATCGAACCCACGATCAAGGTTTTGCAGACCTCTGCCTTACCACTTGGCTACGTCGCCGTTGTAACGATTTCCCGCTGGTAGGTTAGCCAATTAGGGTCGACATACCCTAACCGTGTTATAGTCGATGTGAACATGACAGCGAAAACCGCGACCAAGCGTAGCAAGGCCGGTTCGTGGCGTCTGCGATCGAACGGCCGATACGAGTACCGCGTCAGTCTCGAAGGTGTCCAGCGCTCGTTCTATGGTGCGACGCTTGAGGAAGCGATCCGCAAAGCCGACCCAAAGGCGATTAGGACGCAGGCCGTCAACGGCCTCACGGTGGGCGAGTGGCTGCGCGAGTGGATCGAATCGAGGCGCGTTGACCTCAAGCCGCAGACATGGCTCAAGTATTCGAGCGTCGTCCGCGTTCACCTCATACCGTCGCTCGGAACGCTGCGCCTGAGTGCCCTGCAGCCGGGGCATCTGTCGGCGTTCTACGGAAAGCTCAGCTCCAAGATCGGAGCGACGAGCATCCGACACGTCCACACAATCCTCGGCGCAGCGCTGCAGGCGGCCGTCGAGCAGGGCCGGATCGCGGCAAACCCCGCGCGGTCGATCAAGCCGCCGCGCATGATGCACCGGGACAAGATCATCCTCACGCGGGCAGAGGCGTCGTGGTTGCTTGACAGCGCGCGCGGGGATCGCTACGAAGCGCTCTACGTCCTAGCCGTCCGTTGCGGGCTGCGTCTGGGCGAGTTGCTCGCGCTTCGCTGGCGCGACGTGAACCTTGAGGCGCGCACACTCACAGTGCGCGGCAATGTCGTCAAGAGCGTGGATCGCGAACTGTACGTTGATACTCCGAAGACCCGCGGCGCGTCACGCACCATCCGCATACCGGCTCGGGCGGTAGCTGCTTTGCAGCGCATCGAGGCGCGCGACGGTTACCTGTTCGCCGAGCCCCGCGGTGGCCTGTACAGCCCTACGAGTTTCTTGCACCACCGCTTCCACTCGCTGCTCAAGCGAGCGGGGTTGCCGCCGATGCCTTTCCACGATCTGCGTCACACCGCCGCGACGCATCTACTTGAGAGCGGGATCAATCCCCTTGAGGTTTCGCGCTTACTTGGCCACGCGAGCGTGGGTATTACGCTTGGGATATACGGGCACGTTACGACGGCGATGAGCGACGCTGCGTCGGCGGTCATCGATGCAATGGACGGCTAGGGCGGAGTGCCGATGTTCTTCCGCCGCAAAAGGACACCCGCCGTCGCGCCCTCGGACCCAGTCTGATTAGAATCTGTCGTTATGGCGGATCGTCCACCCGCTAACGCGCTGCGCAGTCCCGACGGAACGCAATGGTGGGACGGCACCTCATGGCAGCCGCTCCCACCGTCTCCCCCAACGATCCCGGCGGATGCGGTTCGAAGCCCAGACGGGGCCTATTGGTGGGATGGCAATGCCTGGCAGCCTGTCTCCGCGATCGATTATCCAGTTGTCGTCCATGGGCAATACGCAGAACTCACTGCGACCGCCGAGAACGTGGTCTACACCTGGGCCCGCGACGGGGCATACGACCACAAAGAATTCCAGTACAGCGCGCTCAAGAGTGTCAGCATCGACCAACGCCCAACAGGGCATGTCCACGGCTTCAACATCACGCTTCACGGCTACATTGCAATTGACGAGCGACTCGTGCAGAGATGTCCGAACGTACAAGAGGTCCTAGCCTTCGTGGAGGCTATGCGAGCCAACACCGTCCAACTAGACTTCGACACGACGCGCTATGACGAGCCTACCCTCGCAGTTTCGCCGCCGACAGTTATTCAGCCTCGTCCTCGACGCCCCCAAGTCAAGGTCAAGTCCTATAGGGACGAGCACGAATATCAGCGCGATGCGCAGAAAATGCTGCGCGGTGGTTGGCATATCGAGGGCCAGTCGGATAAAGATCGGAAGATCGCAATCGGACGCACGGCGGTGAAGGGCCTACTGACCGGCGCTATCGGCCTCGTTCTCATGGGTCGCTCTAAGAAGGGCGATACGATCACTGTCACGTGGGTTCGATAGCGTTCGAGCGTCGCCACGCTGGCGAAGGGCACCTTCGCCTTCGGAGCGAAACAGTTGTCGGCGTTGACGTGTTCCGCCTCGTACTGGCGGGTGTGAATTTGCACGGCACGCTGCCCGATGCTTGATCGCGGAGACTCAACGCGGGGAGGAGGGCAGCTTATCGCTTGAAAGCGCGGTGAACACCGGAGTACACTGCCAACCTACGTACAGGTAGGTATGCGAATGGCGAGACGACAGACTTGGCTAGCGTTGGCTGCCCTCGCAGTAACAGCGGCGATGGTGTTCTCGGGGTGTGGGTCGACGACCACACAATCGCCATCCAGTAGCGAGTCCTCGACGACGACGAGCGACTCCACTAGCGCCGGGGGTCCGCCGCCCACGAGTGCAGCTACCACTAACTCACAGCCTGCCTACCCGCCGACCGATGCCGCAGGGCTTCACGCTTTGGCCGCCACGGGCGACGCAAGCGCGGTTCACGAGTTCCACAGTGAGGGCGTTGGCCTAGCGACCTGCCCGCAACCGAAGCGCGAGGTAACGGTCGATACCTCATTGACCGGCCGACGACTAGCGGCGGACCTCCTCGCCTACTTTTATGCGCAAGGGCTCGACAACCCGTGTGGGTCACTCGTGCTCGCGTATCACGACCCGAGCGAGGCGGGCAATGCCTACACAGGCGGGCGCATCAATCTGAACGTCACCGATTCCAGCGGGGCGCCGAACGGCGATCCAAATGCCTCCGGCCTTATGCACCAAATCGAGGTAGACACGACGGGCGCCGATGCGCAGACGATCAACGTGACGTACTAGACGCCACTAGAGGTGCGAGGCCATTGGTCCATGGTCCTGGAGCCAATGCTGCGCCCGATACCCAAGATCATCGATCGCGTTATTGAGCGGCAGCAGCTCAAGAGTGTCGCCCATCACTGACACGGTCGGGGGGCCGGGATCGATCAGGCGGAGGAATACCGCGGGCTGACCCCCAAACCTGACCTTGTCCGGCGCCATGATGCTGCGGTCGACAAAGTACCGCGAGGCGCCTCGTGCATGCTCAAACAGGTATTGGTCCAGGCGCTCGTCGATGTGTTCAAAACCGTTTCGAACCTTGCGATTTTGCAACGGTGATGCTCCCGTGACGCCGAGCGTCTTCCTGAGCGCCTTCCCCCGAGCGAGAGTGCGCTGACGAGCTTGCTCCCGATCTGCGCTCAACGGCTCGCAGTCGACAGTCTTGGAAGCAGGGTTCGGCCATAGCAGGTTAGACAGTATGGCCGCAGCACCGAGCAGACCTTGAACGGCGGCGAACGCTCGCGGTATGGATAGCGAAGGATCACTCTCGTCTAGCACGGCTCCCTTGAGATCCACGATAGCCAGTGCCGCAGCCTCAACCTGGTGGAGCACCTCCCCGACGTACTGTTGCATCTGGAACTCGTTGAATTCGTACATGTGGAATAGCGTGCCACACGGCTCCGCTGATCGGACCCCAATACCCCGAGCGCGCTCACCCCAGGTTCGGCGACGCGGGCTCATGTGGCGGATTCCGGCGCGCCGCGTCTGCCGCCTGCATCGGAGTCGATGTGGCGCCGGAGCCAGCTTGGGCCGCTAACAGTAGGCCCGAGTGCGCACGGTCGCAAGAGGCGCTGATCGTCACACCACTCGCGCCGACAGAGCGAGCGCGCGTTGTATCGCGCGTCCCGGCGCGACATGACGAGGAAGGTCGCGAGGGATAGGTGGCCGTTGCGGCACTTGAAGGCGACGCGGACGTAGAACGGCTCACGGTACTCGTGTGTGGTCATTTGACAAGCTCCACATTGACGCTCGGCAGCCCGCCCGTCGAGTGCGTCTCGGTTGTCACTTTGACGACGCCGCGCGTGCGCCATAGCTCGATGAGTGCATCGGCGTCCTCGGTTGACGCGCATCCCGCGACCTTGGCCCTTACAAGTTCGCGTCGTGACGCCTTACCGCCGTTCCTGCGCAGCCAGTCGACGCCACGAATGGCGGGTCGCGTCGACGTACCGGCTAACGCGGCGCTGCCGTGTGGACCGTAGTACTCAAGCAGCATCGCCCACGCGGCATCGACAGCCGGAGCGTCGACCTGGATCGCGCTCGGATTCTCTGCGAGCGTGAGCACGAGCGCGAGACGAGCCGCGAGCGCGTCGAACTTACGATAGAGCGGGGCGTCACTGCCGAGCCTGATCGCGTCGGTTTTGCGGTCGCGGCCGTCGTGCCATGCCTTCAGCGCCTCCGCAGTCATGCGCAATGTATGCATAGTCGGCGATGCGGGCATCGTGCCAATGCAGAGAAGCGCGTCGACGGTCTGCTTCCACGCTCGCAACGCATCGGTGCTCGGCGATTGGCGCGAAGCGTACTCCTCCTGAACGTCCGGATGACAACTGTAGAGAAAGCGCTGCGCCAGCCCGTCGCCGCTGTCACTGTTCAGCGCTTGCAGTGCGGACGGTTGAATCCCGCCGATAACGCTTACGATCGGGCGCTCTACTTCGACACTGCGATTGACACGCTCGATGTCGAAGCTGGACCTATTCCAAATCATGCAGTAGCGCATCCGATCAGGGCCGATGCCTTTCGAGCGGTAGGCATCCAGCCCGCGCGCCCACGAGCTGAGTTCGTCTACGTCGAGCAAGATTCCGCGAGGGGCGTGGTCGAGCACCTTTGCCAGCGCTTCCGTTGTCGGGTCCGTCGTGCGTAGCTTCTGAGGTACGTACGGCGCCTCGCCTTTCGTCGGGGTTTTGTCTCGCTCCCATTTCTCGAAGGCGCGTCGCGCGTCGCGAATCTCCCGGCTGCGCAGGCGCGCGGCCTCGCGGTATGGCCTGAGCGCTAGGTCAAGGGCCGGCGTCTTTCCCGCGCCCGATTCGCTGACGATTGCAGCCCACAGCGAGGCCGGGTGCTCGCGGTCGTCTGTGTAGACGCTGCGTGAGCCGCCGATAGCGGCCGCGGCTGTTACTAACGCAGCGGTGGCGATCATGCCGGCAGGAAGGCGCAGACGCTCGGATTCGTTCTCGACTAGGGTGCGAATGCTCGACGGGAGTAGCTGTGTCGGAAACTCGGGAAGCGTGCTCGTATCAGCGGGCGCCGCGCCGCGCCTGCGGGCGTACGTATCGTCGCGAATGATGACAATGCCGTTGCCCGAAGATGGATAACGGGTCGCGGAGCCGACGAGCGCTTTGACCTCGTGGGCTGATAGCGGCGGCTGGCAGCGCGCCGCATTGCGGTTGTTTACCGCGTCGTAAATCTCATCCCGCGTCATGCCACCGAGCCCGTGCAGCCTCATCGCGTACATAAAGAGACTCTGATTGCGTTCGCCTTCGGAGATTGGATCGTCAGAGGTAGGGAACGAGCTAGTCTCAGACGTGCTCGCCGTCAGCGCCGCGAGCCGTTCGACCCACGCAGCCGGAAGCTCCGCTAGGGGCGCGTCATTGTCGAACGTGTAGGCGCCGTGATCGGTGACCGATGGAGGCGCGCATACTTGACCGCGCGCCGCGCGGACGTCTATGCCGGGTCCGAGGGTTCTGACGCTGTTCCCAATGTGCACGTCGGCCGGAATACGAAAGTAGAGATGGCAGCCACCGCTCGGCGTGGCGACCGTCAGCGTCAAGGGCAGCGCGCCTAGCTCGTGCTCCAGCTCGGCGAGCGTCGTGCGGCCACCGTCGTCGAGGTCAACAACGAGAAAACCGTTCCCCGTGAGCAGGCCGACGTTACGACGGGGGTCGGTGCGCCACCATGCGCGGATGCGCTCGGGGTCGCTCGTTGCCGCCTCCGGCCAATTGTCAAGCGCGGGCTGCTTTGATCGCGGATGCTCGTACAACACGCGAAAGCCGTCCGCAGCCCATTGCAGTGCGCCGGATAGGAGCGTCGATGCATCCGCGGTCGGGGTCGTATCGCCCAGCTTCTTGGGACCCGCGCCGTTCTTACCGAATGCGGACTCGGCTGCGGCGCGTGCCTCCGAGCGGCTAGCTGCGCGCCGCGCGGGTAGACTGTTAGGTATCGGCACGGCTCGAATCCCCTTCGGCCGTAGCGCGGCGATTCTGTCTTATGAGCCTCGCGGGCAGGGAGCCAGCGAGGCTCATGGCTTTTTCAGAGCGGGAGACGGTCATTTGCGAGCATCCGAGTTTCGCTGCGACGCGAGCCTGTGTCAGCCCAGCGGCACGAAGCTGGCAGATGACGTCATGCTCGCGCGGCGTGAGACGTCGGCGTCTCTTAGTTCGCGGAGGCACTGGCGTGCTTCCGGCGAGAACTCGGACGACATGCGCTCCGCTGACGCCGAAAAGCCGCCCGATCTCTGACGAAGACAGAAGCGTCGCGGCGTGTATGCGCCGGATTTCGGCATAGTCCTGCGGCTGCAGTTTACGAGGCACGTTGACGGCTTCCCCTTTTCCCGCCAGCTATTCGATTCTGCTGTGTCGATGCTTCCCGCGCAAACGACACTACAAACCATAAGCGGCCGTGTCCCTCCTCGCCGACGCTTCGTCAGGGTGAGAGCGGTCACGGGCGCGCGGCCGCTGTAATCCTCGCTTCGCAGACTGGAGAGCACAGCGGCGGCGTCGGGCAGCGTGGGCTACTCGACAGGCGCTCCCTGACTGTCGAGTAGTTTGTATTCGAGTGTCGACTGTCGACTGTCGAGACTGTTGGAAAAGAGTGCTTTTACACCTTCCCTATGGCTGTTCCATAACACGCAGCCGGGGGCCGGCCTGTCTTACCTACTCGACACTCGACACTCGAATACGTTTCACTCGACACTCGCTGACTGTCGAGTAAGCGCGCAGCGTCCTGGCGCACGCCGACCGTTAGGCGCGCGGCCTCGCGCGCATGGCCATGCGGGTCCTCGCGCCCCCCGCGAATGTGCAAACGCGGGCACGGCACACGAGGATGCCCCACGGCTGCACGCATGAACCTTCGCGCTCGTGCCCGCTTCCGCATACTCGCCCGCAAGAATCCAGCCGCTACCCCCAAAACGGTGGCGGATTCAATGCCCCCACCCATCGTCAGTCACGTGTATTTCCACGCTGCCGCCGCAAATCGGCAAGATCACCCGCGCGGCGTCGCCGTAGATTCCAAACGCGCCACTTGTCGCTTCGGGGCCGGTGTCGCTTACGCCGTCCTTGATGCGGGCATGATGGGCTTATGCCTCGCGCCTATACGAAGCCGCACGGTGGCGGCGGCATACGCCACGCAGACGTTCGCGGCCACATGAACCCGAGTGCGAAGCTCTCGCGTGGCGACGTGGAGCGAATCCGGCGCGATTACGCGCTCGGCCGCCCGACCGTCGAGCTTGCACGCGAACATAGCGTCAGCTTTCGCACCATCCAGCGTATTGGTAACGGGCAGACGTGGCGCCCAGAAGCGCCCGAGCCGTTGCCCGCAATCGCGGTCCGAGTGTATTGGGCGCTGGCCGATCTAGTCGATGCCCTCGACGGCCGTGTCGGTGACGGTCGCACCTATGACGCTGTCCTGAAAGACGCATGTGAAGTTGCAGCGCGGTACGATGACACGATCGGCCAGCTTGAGAACATGGCCGCACGCCAACGACATGTATCCTGATACGTCCACGGCTATGGACGCTGCTAGGCTTCGCGCCGTGGACGACCCGGGCAGCCTCCGCTATGACGATGACACAGCACAGGTTATCGCGGACCTGCTCCAAGCGGAAGGCTCGAACTGTTACTGCGATGCGCACGGACACGAATGCGCTCGCGGTCTTTATTGGGTTGGACGCTTGCGTTCGGCGGGTTGGGATTGGAAGGCTGCACGTCACCTCGAAGCGTTGAGCCTGCTCGGCACAATCCAATAACGGAGCGCAGCCTCAGCTACGGGTCGCCCTGCCTCCCTCATTGTGGCGAGGGCCCTCCGGCGGCATCTGTCCCGGCCGCCTGGTACTCAAGTTCTTATAGACGGCCCCGACCTACCTGAACGCTGTGCCGGCGTGTGCGCCGATCAGCGCGACCGCGATGACGACCGCGGCCAGCACGAGCACTAAGACCGCTGCGTACTCGATCCGGCTCCGCCCGCGCATGGTGCACATGAGTCTAGGACGGAACGGCCCGGGGCCGGACTCGGGCGCCCGGCAGAAGCTGGGTGACCGTAAGGTCACCAGCGTCACCTGTCGAGGGCTGCTAGACTGCCGCTTGGGGCTCGACAGCCGCAACGTCGCTTCGGGGGGCGCGCTATGAAATCACAAGAAGGCGGTTGCATCTCATGGCGTTGAGGGCTGTGCAAAGCGTCCTGTCGGTTGCGGCTGCATTCGTCGCCTTCGAGGGCCTGGACACCCGCAACCTTCCCTTGGCAATAGGGGCGCTTGTCGCGATCGCAATCGTGAGCTTGGCGATATCGCTGATACAGATGGCTAATGCGAGGGAACGACGAAGGGCGGGCCTGCCCCGACCTGCAAGCGCGACCTTCGGCGTCGCGTTGGCGTTCATCCTCCTCGACTTTGTTGGTTCTGCAGGAGCCGGAGCGGTGGTCTGGGCGACTGATACCTGCACCATGCAGGTGGGCAGTCACAACGCCAACATAACATTGACAGGCTTCTTCTCCAAGGCGGTGTGTCAAAACGTGGAGGCTAGTTCTCAGAATCAGAAAGCCGGGTTTCTCGCAGACGTCGTGCAGGGCGTCGCAAAGTTCGTCGATACCGCCACGGGCACCGGATTCGCAGGAGCGGTCGCGGGTGAACTGGGGAGCGTCCAATTCCACGATGGCTCCCCCGGGGGGAACACTGTGTGCACTGGTTGGTACCGTGAAGCACGTTGGGTTGTCGTGACCGTGCGCGACCTCGGCGACTTTGATCGGTATGGCAACGCGATGTGCAAGAGCCTCAACTCACAAGGCTTGTTAGCGTCGCCATGGGATCGGTAATCCTCGTCTCACGACAGCCGTGCGCTATGTCTGACACCAGACGGTACGCCGAAGCGCTCTGGCCGCCTGCGTAACGTTGCGGCTCGTCGAGCGTTCGGGTATTGTCCGTTGGGCGAGGCACGGGGGAGAAACGGGGCGTGTATCCGTACGAGGTGTACTACGAGCCGGTAAAGCGGCACCCTCTGCGGAAGCTGTTCGCCTTCATTCTGATCCTAGCAGTGGCCTTTGTAGGCTTTACGGGGTCAGGAATCCTTCTGAGGCACGACCCTGCCGCGTGGCTGCCGCACGGCTTCCCAGGAACCCAGCAACTCCGTGAATGGGCAAAGCAGCTTGGCCTCATTACCGCAGAAGACGCTAACTCGCTTCCGCCGCCCGGGCCTCGGCCGATCATCTTCCTCCCCGGCATTATGGGGTCGCTCCTCACCGATAGCTCTGGTAACGAAGTGTGGCCACAAGCCCAATCTCTCGCCGGCTGTGTCGGGGCAAACATCCCGTTAGTCGGCGACCTGATCCCTCCTCTGGGCGGCATCTCGGTGGATGCGGCCTGTGAGGGCCAGAAACTACAGTCGATAGCCCTATCCAGCAATGCGCCGTCTGCGGTCGACGTTGCAAATGGCGTTGCACATCCGACCCATCAAGACAACGCGAGCCCAGGCGACACCGTAGAGCCGCTCGGGGGCGTCCTAGGCTCCGTATCGGCGTCGGGAGGGACCTTCTTTTGGACTGTGTCGAAGACGCTTCACTTCTACGACATCACTGCCGAGAACGCCCAGCTTTCCGGCTACACCGTCGCGCACTCCGATAACGCTAACGGGCTAGGAGCGTGTGCTGGCGTCCGCAGGTGCTTCGTTCCTATCGGCTTCGACTGGCGTAGGAGCGCGGAGTTCAATGCCGACCGGGTGCTCGATGTCATCGACGCTGTGCTCGCAATCACCGGCAGTGATCGGGTTGACATACTCGCTCACTCTCAAGGTGGACTTGTAGCGAATGCGGTAGTTCACTCCAGCCGTTCCATTGGTAAGGTCTATCGAATTGTGACGCTCGGAACACCGTTCCTCGGTGCGCCTAAGGTTGCCGCGATCCTTTTGGACGGACAATGCGCGTTTGCCGACTTGCCTTTCGGAGGTGGCTGCCCTATCCCAGCGCAGATCTTGCAACAGCTCGCATCGACCTTCCCTGGGACCGCTGAGCTTGAGCCATCGCGAGCGTATTTCCGAGCTGCTGTTCCTATCGGCCCCCCGCTGTTCTCCAACACAACTCCGCTCGATGCCAGTCAAGCAATGCTGGCACTCAATTCCGCGGAGCATGGTCTGATTGGCGGTGCGGAGACTTGGCACAACGCAGTCGACAAGTGGTCGCCTCTCGATGCCAATGTGCGTCTTCTACGGATGGTCGGGTATGCTGCGGCGACTCAAGGCGATGTGGAATGCACCACCGCGCCGTGCAACGGTCAACAAGCACGCGTAAATCCGAGCGGG
>Ga0307471_100000258_pt1 | contig 26581 bp, 21 predicted proteins | sample atmos_gasesAM3C__2_FD_204566 | JGI IMG/M metagenome (GOLD analysis project Ga0307471, IMG submission 204566) | Hardwood forest soil microbial communities from Morgan-Monroe State Forest, Indiana, United States - atmos_gasesAM3C_515 | ecosystem: Environmental > Terrestrial > Soil > Temperate...
GGCACCTGCGGAACTCGCCGCGAGCATGTGTCCCGTGTCCCCGGCGCCTTCTACAACTGCTAGATTCTGGCGTTCCGATAGAGGCGGACGGGAGTGACGGCGGTGGTGATCGATCGACTCGAGACGCGCTACGCGATGAGCGGCGACGTGCACATCGCCTATCGCGTGATCGGCGACGGTCCGCTCGATCTCGTGATCGTGCCCGGCTTCGTCAGCCATCTCGAGATCATGCCGGAGAACCCGGGGATCCGCCGCTTGATGGAGCGGTTGACGACGTTCGCCCGCGTGATCCCATTCGACAAGCGCGGCACCGGTATGTCTGACCCGGTTGCCGGCGTGCCAACGCTCGAGGAACGCATGGACGACGTCCGCGCGGTCATGGATGCTGCCGGCTCTGAGCGGGCAGCGCTGTTCGGGATTTCCGAGGGAGCTCCGATGAGCATCCTGTTCGCGGCGATGTACCCGCAGCGCACCGTCGCGCTCGTGTTGAGCGGCGGCATGGCGCGATCGACGTGGGCGCCCGATTACCCGTGGGCAACGCCGGCGGAGGCACTCCGCGAATCGGCGAGGGAGTTCCTGGCGCCGCACTGGGGCACGGGAGAGGACGCTGAGATTTTCGCACCGAGCATCGCCGCCGACCCTGCGCTCCGCGAGTGGTGGGGACGCATGGAGCGGAACGCCGTGACTCCGTCGATGATGGCGCAGCTAATCGAGATGTTTCTCGAAACCGATGTGCGTGACGTGCTGCCGCTGGTGCGGGCGCCAACGCTCGTTCTCCATCGTCGGGGCGACCGAGTCGTCAACGTCGGGGCGGGACGCTGGCTGGCGGCGCAGATCGCCGGCGCTCGCTTTGTCGAGCTGCCCGGTTCGGACCACGTCGCCTTTGCCGGGGATGTGGACGCCCTCGCCGGAGAGATCGAGGAATTTCTGACCGGCGCGCGATCCACATCCATAGCAGACCGAGAGCGCGTGCTCGCCACGGTCATGTTCACGGACGTGGTCGGCTCGACGGCACGCGCCGCGGCACTGGGGGATCGCCGCTGGCGCGACGCGCTGGAGGCGTACTACTCGGCGGTTCGTCGACAGCTCGAACTCTTCCGCGGACGCGAGGTCAAGACCATCGGCGACGGCGTGCTTGCGTGCTTCGACGGACCGGCACGTGCCATCAGGTGCGCGCAGGCGATTGCAGCGTCGGCGCCCGACCTCGGGCTGGAGGTTCGCACCGGCCTGCACACCGGTGAGTGCGAACTCCTCGGTGACGACGTGGGCGGCATCGCCGTTCACATCGCCGCCAGGGTGACTGCGCTCGCAGGTTCCGGCGAGGTGCTCGTCTCACGCACCGTGAAGGATCTGGTCGCCGGCTCCGGCATCACGTTCACCGACCGCGGCACTCATGCGCTCAAGGGCGTGCCGGAGACCTGGCAGCTGTTCGGGGTGGACAGCTAGCCTTCGCGTTGATCGTAAAGTCGGCATCGGACACATGCTCGCGGCGAGTTCCGCAGATGCCGGAGCGCGGGATATCGAGCGCTCCGGTCTTCGAGGACTGTCTGAGCAAGCGAGCATGTGTCCGATGCCCGGCTCTACGGCATGAATCGCGGCTTGGGCTAGCTGCTCAGCGAAACCGCTACCGGTAGCTCGAGCGCGAGCTTGTCGGCTTCGAGGTGCGCAGGCACGGTCACCGGGTACTTGCCCGTGAAGCAGGCGAAGCAGAAGCCGTCGCCGCTGGGCTGGCCCATGGCGCGGCGCAGCCCGTTGATGCTCAGGTAGCGCAGGGTGTCGGCGCCGAGCAGCGCACCGACCTGGTCCTCGGTGTGCTTGGCGGCGATCAGCTCGTTCCGCGATGCGATGTCGATCCCCATGAAGCACGGCCACGCGATCGGCGGCGAGGCGATGCGCATGTGCACCTCGCGCGCTCCCGCGCGACGAAGCTCGTCGATGATCCGCCGCGACGTGGTGCCGCGGACGATCGAGTCGTCGACGAGCACGACGCGCTTGCCCTCGAGCACGTGGCGCATCGGATTGAACTTGAGCCGGATGCCGGATTCGCGCAGACGCTGCGTCGGCTGGATGAACGTGCGCGTGATGTAGCGCGACTTGATCATGCCCTCCGCAAACGGGATCTGCGCCTCCTCGGCGAAGCCGATCGCCGCGGGTGTGCCGCTGTCGGGCAGCGTGATCACGATGTCGGCGTCGACCGGCGCCTCGCGAGCGAGCTCGTGACCCATCGTGCGTCGCGACTCGTAGAGCGAGCGTCCCATCATCACGCTGTCGGGCCGCGCGAAGTAGATGAACTCGAACGAGCACATCGCCCGATGCGACGCCGTGTTGGGGATGCGCGTGCTGCGCAGCCCGTCGGCGTGAACCGTGACGATCTCACCCGGCTCGATCTCGCAGACGAACGACGCGCCGATGACATCGAGCGCGCAGGTCTCGCTGGCGATCACATAGCCGGTGCCGCCGGGGGCGTCGACGTCGCCGAAGCGTCCAAGGCAGAGCGGCCGGATGCCGAGCGGATCTCGCGCGGCCACCAGTGAGTCGCGGGTGAGAAGGAGCAGGCAGTACGCGCCCTCGAGACGGGGCAGCACCTGGGTGAGGACGTCCTCGAGCGTCGACCCGGGCGTGCGTGTGAGCAGCGTGCCGAGCACTTCTGTGTCGCTCGTCGACTCGAAGCGCGCGCCTGCTGTGGTCAGCTCGTCGCGCAGGTGCTGCGCATTGACGAGATTGCCGTTGTGCGCCAGGAGAATCGGCCCGACCTCCGGGTGCTCGAAGCTCATCGGCTGAGCGTTGGGGAGCCGCGGACTACCCGTCGTGCTGTAGCGCGTGTGCCCGATCGCGATGTGCCCCGAAAGAGCCTCGATGTCGTCCTGGTCGAACACCTGCGAGACGAGCCCCATCTCCTTGCGCATCCGAATCTCACGGCCGTCACTGACGGCGATGCCCGCGGACTCCTGGCCGCGATGCTGCAGCGCGTAGAGGCCGAAGTACGTGAGGTTGGCGACGTCCTCTCCGGGGTGAAAGACGCCGAAGATGCCGCACTCCTCGTGCAGATGATCGTCGGACAGGTGATCGGAAGCGGGGAGTTCAGGCAACTGCGAGCGCTCCGTCATACGCGCGGCGTGCTTCCTGCAGATCCACGTCGATGGCGCCGGTCACGAGTATCCGGCTGCCCCCGGTCGCACCAAGTCCGCGAAACGGCACCCCGCTGCGGGATGACAGCTCGTGAAGCTCCACCAGCGAGCTCCTGGGGAAGCTGACGACGAAGCGAGACTGGCACTCACCGAAGAGTATAGCGGCCTCCCACGCCGCGTTTTTGTTGGATTGGGCCAATTCGTCGATACCGATCCGCGCTCCGCGGCCGCCGATCAGACACGCCTCAGCGATCGCCACCGCGAGGCCACCCTCGGCGCAATCGTGCGCGGAGCGCAACAAGCCGCGTGCGATCGCCTCGCGCACGAACCCCTGCACGCCGGCCTCGAGGACGAGATCGAGGCTCGGCCGCGGGCCCTCGTTCACGCCGAAGGCGATGCGCTGGTACTCGCTGCCGCCGAGCTCGGGCTCGATGAGACCGACGATCGCGACGATGTCGTTGTCCGTCGAGAATCCGGCGCCACAGCGTCGCTCGATTTCGTCGAGCAGACCGACCATGCCGATGACGACGGTGGGATCGATGCTGCGCCCCTCGGTGTCGTTGTACAGACTGACGTTGCCGCTCACCACGGGGATCTCCAGCGCGCCGCAGGCCTCGGCGATACCGGCAACCGCCTGCTCCAGCTGCCAGTAGACCTCGGGCTTGTCGGGGTTGCCGAAGTTGAGGCAGTCGGTGATCGCCAGCGGCACTGCTCCGACCGCGATGACATTGCGCGCCGCCTCGCACACCGCGATCATGGCGCCGACCCTCGGGTCGAGCGCGGCGTATCGCGAGTTGCCGTCGGTGCTCAGCGCCAGCGCGGCATTCGTGCCGCGCAGTCGAACGAGTGCCGCGTCGCCACCGGGACCGATCAGGGTGTCGTCGCCCACCTGGTGGTCGTAGCGTCGGTAGATCGACCGCCTGCTGCCGATGTTCGGACTCGCCAGCAGCTCGAGCAGCGCGCGCTCGGCATTCCACGGCGGCTTCCTCGACATCGGCTCCGCGCGGAGCAGCCTGTCAACGCTCCTGGGACGAGTCCCCTCCAGCTGCCGCTCGGCTGCCCCGTCGACGAGCACGTCCAGGCGCAGATCGCAGACGCCATGGCCATCGTCGCGGACGACAAAGCGACCGGTGTCATTGACGGCGCCGATCACCTCGGAGTGGAGGTCCCAGCGCTCGAAGATCTCCTGTACGAAGGCGGCTCGATCGGGCTCGACAAGGATCAGCATCCGCTCCTGTGACTCGCTGAGCATCACCTCGTAGGGAGTCATGCCGCGTTCGCGACGTGCCACCCTGGCCACATCGATCTCGATGCCGCAGCCGCCTCGGTGCGCGAGCTCGGCCGCGCTGCCACACAGCCCTGCCGCGCCGAGGTCCTGCATGGCGACGACTCCCGCCTGACCCGCCAGCTCGAGACAGGCCTCGAGCAGACACTTCTCGAGAAACGGATTGCCGACCTGGACTGCGGGCCGCCGCTCGTGGCTGGCCCCATCAAGCTGGACGCTGGCGAATGTCGCCCCGTGAATGCCGTCGCGTCCCGTATCCGCGCCGACGAGCAGCACGAGGTTGCCGGCCCCCGCAGCTCGCGCACGGGTCAGGTTGCGTTGCTCGACCACGCCGACGCACATCGCGTTGACGATGCAGTTGTCGCTGTAGCTGTCGTCGAAATAGACCTCGCCGCCCACGGTCGGAACCCCGATGCAATTGCCGTAGCCGCCGATGCCCGCCACCACACCGTCGAACAGGTGACGCTGGCGCGGTGAGCTCAGCTGACCGAAACGCAGCGAGTCGAGCAGCGCGACAGGCCGGGCTCCCATGGTGAACACGTCGCGCAGAATTCCGCCCACACCGGTCGCAGCGCCCTGGTAGGGCTCGATCGCGCTGGGGTGGTTGTGCGATTCGATCTTGAACACGCACGCGAGTCCGCGGCCGATGTCGACTGCGCCGGCGTTCTCGCCAGGACCCTGCAGAACGCGCGGCGACTCCGTGGGAAGCCGGCGCAGCAACGGCTTGCTGGTCTTGTAGCTGCAGTGCTCGCTCCACAGCGCCCCGAGCATCCCAAGCTCGAGCTCGTTGGGCGGACGACCGAGGAGCCGGACAGCATCCGCGTACTCGCCCGGGGTCAGCGCAACGATGGCCAGCTGCGCCGCCGAGGGGCTGAAGTGCTGGCCGGCGACCGTTCCGCTCACCGTATCCCGGCGCTGCTGAACACCCCGTGCTCACCGACCAGCGCGGCCACGCACTGGAACAACCGCATGCCGTCCGCCGAGCCGAGGAGCGGCTCACAGGCACGCTCCGGGTGCGGCATCATGCCGAGCACATTTCCTTCCTTGTTGAGGATGCCGGCGATGTCGCGCATGGATCCGTTCGGTGACTCGCCGCCGACCGCGGAGCCGTCGCGGTTCACGTAGCGGAACGCCACACGGCCGGAGGCCTCGAGCATGTCGAGCACGTCGATGCCGGCGACATAGCGTCCCTCACCATGGGACACGGGGATCTCGAGAATGTCGCGCGGCGCGCAGCCTGAGGTGAACGGGCTGTCGGTATTCTCCACACGCAGCCACGACGGCTCGCAGCGGAATTGCAGCGACGCGTTGCGGGTGAGCGCGCCGGGCAGCAGGTGCGCCTCGCACAGAATCTGGAAGCCGTTGCAGATGCCCCACACCAGCCCACCGCGTGCGGCGAACGCCGACACCGACTCCATCAGGGGGGCGAAGCGCGCGACCGCGCCGCAGCGCAGATAGTCGCCGTACGAGAAACCACCCGGCAGGATCACGCAGTCGACGCCACGAAGGTCGTGCTCCTTGTGCCAGAGCATCACCGGCTCATGACCCGCGAGCTCGACGGCGTGCGCGCAGTCGCGGTCGGACCAGGTCCCCGGAAACACCGCGACGCCGAACCTCATGCGGACGCGGCGACGGTGCGCAGGGCATCGATGCGGTAGTCCTCGATCACCGGGTTGCGGAGCAGACGCTCACACATCTCCGCCACCACCGCGGTCGCCGCCGCCTCGTCTTCCGCCTCCATCTCGATCTGTATGTGCTTGCCGACTCGCACCGACGACACGCCGGCGAAGCCGAGTCGCAACAGCCCGTCGCGAACCGTGATTCCCTGGGGATCGTTCACCACCGGCTTGAGCGACACAACCACGTCGGCGACGAATGTCATGTCACGGTGATCCCGCAGATCCGCCGAGCCGCTTCGCGGTACCGCTCGCTGGTGCCGCGAACCACGTCGTCGGGCAGCTCGGGACCCGGGGGTGTCTTGTCCCAGCCGAGCGACTCGAGGTAGTCGCGCACGTACTGTTTGTCGAACGACGCGACGGCCTGTCCCTCCTTCCACTGCGAGATCTCCCAGAAGCGCGAGGAGTCCGGCGTCAGCGCCTCATCGATGAGGACGAGCTCCCCGTTGACGAACCCGAACTCGAACTTCGTGTCCGCAAGGTACACACCCGCCGCCTCGCAGCGAACGGTCGCAAGATCGAACAGCCGGAGCGAGGCGGATTCGAGGCGCTCGGCGAGCGTTGCGCCGACGAGGTCGCGCAGGGCGCTTCGAGAGATGTTGATGTCGTGGCCGTCGTCGCGCTTGACCGCCGGCGTGAACCGCGGCGCCGTGAGCCGTGCAGACTCCAGCATCCCCGCGGCGACTCCCTCGCCGGCAAGCGTTCCTGATTCCCGATATTCCTTCCATCCCGAGCCACTGATGAAGGCGCGCACCACGCACTCGACGTCGATGCGCTGCGCCCGAACGACGTGCATGCAGCGCCCCTCCCACGCCTCGCGCACCGAATCGGGTATGACGTCATCGATGTCAGCGAGCAGATGGTTCGCGATGACGGACCGGGTCTGCTCGAACCACCACATCGACATCTGGGTCAGCACGCGTCCCTTGTCGGGGATCGGCGTGGGCAGCACGACGTCGAACGCACTGAGACGGTCGGTCGCGACCATCAAGAGGCTGCCGTCCAGCAGTTGGAAAGTGTCGCGGACCTTGCCGCGCCTGAAGAGATGGAGCCCCTCGACCTCCGCCTGCATGACCACGGGTGCCATCGCCTATGTGCTCGCGCCGGCAACGCCGGCTTCCACACGCTGGGGGACACCGCCCGCGACGTCCTCGCACGAGAGTCCCAGGCGTCGGTAGGTCTCGTCGATGTTCGTGAGGTAGGTGGACACGTCGAAACAGCCCTCCAGCGTCTCCGGCGACAGCGCCGCGACGATCTCCGCGTCCGCCATCACCAGTGTCCTGAAACCCCCACCGGTTTCCCGCGCGCGCCGAGCGAGTTCCTGCACCGTGCGATATGCGCGCTCCCTCGACCAGCCGGCGATGACGAGCGCGCTCAGCACCTGCTGAGAGAACACCACGCCGCCGTCTCGCGCCACGTGCTCGCGCATCCGTTCCGGTTTGACCCGCAACCCCTTCACGACCCGTGCGGAAAGACGCACCATGTACGCCGACAGCGCGAACGAGTCGGGAAGGAGCACGCGCTCGGCCGACGAATGCGAGATGTCGCGTTCATGCCAGAGCGCGACGTTCTCCATGGCGGTCGACGCGTAGCCGCGGAGCATCCGGGCCAGCCCGCAGATGCGCTCTGACAGAACGGGATTCCGTTTGTGCGGCATCGCAGAGGATCCCTTTTGCCGCTCCGTGAACGGTTCCTCGACCTCGTCGACCTCGGTGATCTGCAGGAGCCGGATCGTCGTGGCGAGTCGTTCGAGGACCGAGCCCAGCAGCGCCAGCGCGCAGACGAGGCTGGCATGACGGTCGCGGGCGATCACCTGCGTGCTCACCGGCGCGACCGCGAGACCGAGCCCGCGACAGACGTGCTCCTCGACGGCGGGGGGAACCGTTGCGTGCGTGCCCACCGCTCCGCTGAGCTTGCCAACAGCCACGTCGCGCGCAGCGTCGGCGAGACGTCGCCGGCTGCGCCGCACCTCGTCGACGAAGTTCGCGAGCTTGATGCCGAGTGTGATCGGTTCGGCATGCACGCCGTGGGTACGTCCCATCATCAGCGTGAGGCGATGCCGTTCCGCTTGCTCGATCAGCGCTGCCTCGAGGGCGCGCACATCCGCGTCGATGATGGCGGCGGCGTCACGGAGCTGCGTGGCCAGCGCGGTGTCGACCACGTCGGACGAGGTCAAGCCCAGGTGGATGTAGCGTCCCGCTTCGCCCACAGTCTCCTGCACCGCGCTGATGAACGCCGCGACATCATGTCCCTGCTCGGCTTCGAGCTCGGCGATGCGCTGCTCGTCGATACGCGCAGCGCGCAGCGCAGCGAGCGACTCTGTTGGGATCCTGCCGATCGCAGCCCACGCTTCGCTGGCGAGGAGCTCGACCTCGAGCCACCGGCGCAATCGCGACTCGTCGCTGAAGATGGCCGCGATTTCAGGCGGGGTGTAACGAGGGATCACCTCAGCTCATTCTATCGGCTGCCTCATTCACATCTCGCGCATTTAGGTCAGGGCGAATTGGTCCGGTACAGACGGACATGGCACGATGCATCAGCCATGCAGGTCACCGCCAAGCGACCACTCGCGCCCATCGAAGCGCCGGGCGCCGGCGGTCGCAGACCGCTGGTGATCGCGCATCGCGGCGCTTCTCGAGCTGCGGAACCGAACTCGCTGGCGGCATTCGCGGCAGCCATCGAGCTGGGTGTCGACGCGATCGAGCTCGACGTGCGGCGCACGCTCGACGGCGTGCTGGTGGTGCACCACGACGCCACCGTGCGCGGAATGCCGGTCGCTCGCCTCAGCCATGCGCAGCTGTGCAGACGGCGCGGCCGGGTTCCCACGCTGACGGAGGTCGCCGACCTCTGCGCGGGCCGGGTCGGCCTCGACGTGGAGATCAAGCAGCTCGGCCACGAGCGGCAGATCATCGAGGCAGTGCTGAAGCGTGTTGCACCGGATCAGGTGGTGATCACCTCGTTCCTCGACCCGGCCGTGGTCGCGGTCAAGAGCGTCGCGCCGAACGTCCACTGCGGACTCCTGCTCAGCCCAGCCCGGCTGAGGGCGAGGTCGCAGCGGGCGGCATTCGACTGGATGCGACGCTCCGGCGCCGACTTCATCGTCGCCCACCAGCGGCTGGCGCCTCCGGTGCCCGTGGCGAGGCGCCGGGTCCGGCCGGCTGACCCGGGACTCCTTCCCCTGGCGGCCAGGGCGGGTATCCCTGTGATCGTGTGGACTGTCAACCGGCCCGATCGCCTGCGCCGGTACCTCGGCGACGCCCGGGTTGCCGGCGTGATCACGGACATTCCCGACGTCGCCATAGAGCTGCGTAACACGCCGGAAACGATCTCCGGACCGCCTCCGGCACCCGTAACTCGCCGAACTCGTCATCCGTTCTCAGGGCGGGTACGTTCAAGGCTCCGGGGATGACCCTGCCGCGGGCGTACGAGGACCACCTGGTCGAGCGGGCCAAGAAGGACGCCGACGCATTCGGAGAGCTGTACGACCACTACTTCGGTCAGATCTACCGGTTCGTATACAGCCGTCTTCGCGATCAGAGCGCTGCGGAGGACGTCACCTCTGAGGTGTTCTTCAAGGCGCTGCGGGCGATCGGCCGGTACAAGCCGTCCGGGCATCCGCTCAGCGCCTGGCTGTATCAGATCAGCGTCAACGCCATCAATGATCACTATCGAAGCAAGCGCCCGACATCAAGCCTCGACGGCGCCATCGCGGTCGCCGACCCGGCGCGCGCCGTGGTCGACCGTGTGGTGGACCAGGTCGAGGCGGCCCGGGTCTGGGCTGCGATCGACGACCTGCCTCCGCAGCAGCGAACGGCCATGACGCTCAAGCTCGGCGAAGACATGAAGCTGGCGCAGATCGGCACCATCATGGGCAAGAGCGAGGGTGCGGTGAAGCTCCTCATCCACCGCGGCATGATCGGCGTCCGTCAGAGGCTCGGCATCGTGGCCGCGGTCGAGGAGGAGGTCTGATGCCGGGGCGCGGGCGAAGCGGCAACGGCAGGCCGCCGAACGGACGGGACGTGCCGCAGGCGTGGCTGGCGGGATGGTTCGACCCCGAGCTGAGCGACCTGTTCCACGATCAGCCGGAACTGCTCGAGACGGCGCGCCTCCTGCGCGCCTCGCGTCCCGACGCCGAACCCGATCCGCGCTTCCGGAACCGGCTGCGCGCCTCGCTCGTGGCCGAGGCGGAGCGCACGCGGGCCCGGAGACGCTGGTTCCCGGGCCCGGCCCACTTCGCCTGGGGTGGGACCCTCGTGGGGGTCGCGGCGATCGCAGCAACCGTGTTCGCTCTCTTCCGGGCGCCGGCCAACGACCACCAGACCACAGTCGTCGCCCTTTCTAATGTCGGGGCGCAGCATGCCGTCAGTCCGGACGACGTCATCACGATCGCGTTCAACCAGCCGATGGACCAGCGGTCGGTGCAGGCCGGCGTGCACATCCAGCCAGCCACCCAGGTCAGCTACTCGTGGCACGGCAACAACCTGTCGATCGCGCCGGTGCATCACCTTGCAGGCAACACCCCGTACACCGTCACTATCGACCAGCAGTCCGTGCGTGCGTCTTCCGGGGCAACCGCCGCTTCTCCGATCCAGATCGCCTTCGGCACAGCGTCGACGCCCCCGGCGGGTCCGAAGACCGGGTCGGCTCCACGCTTGACCCCCGTCCGGCTCGGGCCGGCCGGCCCCGGCGCCGTGCTGGCGTTCGCGCCGGACGGGTCGGTGGTCGTGACCAGCGCCGTGCCTCCGGCGGGCGCGGCTGCGGCGGCCGGGCCGTCCCCCTCTCCCTTGACGTCTCCGCAGTCGTCGCCCACGCCGGGAACCACCCCCTCGCTGCTCGAGTACCCCACCGGGGGCGGCAGCCCGGTGATCCTCGGCCCGGCGGCGGCTGCGGCGGCGTTCTCTCCGAACGGCAGCCTGCTGGCCACCTCGGTGGCCGGCGCCCAGGGCGGCTCCGACCTGACGGTCAGCGGCGCGGACGGGCACCAGCCGGCCATTCTGATCACGTCGTCCACGCCGATTCCGGCGCTGTCGTGGGCCTCCAATGACACGATCGTCTACGTCCAGGGCACGTCGACAGTGCGCTCGGTCGATCTCTCGGGCGTCTCGAGGACGGTCGCAACCGTGCCCGTGTCGACGGGCTCGGTCACCGCGCTCGCCGCAGGGGGGCGCTACGCGTACGTCGCGCCCGCTCAGGGCACCGGCGGCCTCCTGCTCGACCTCGGCACCGGCGTCTCCACACCGCTCAGCGGCAGCGCGGACGACGTCGCATTCAGCGCTGACGGCAAGACGGTCGCGTGGGTCGACCGCACGCAGTCATCGCCCAAGCTGCGCACCGAGCCGACCGGCAGCTCGACCCCGCTCACGGTCTCGACTCTGTACCCGTCCGCGGACCTGACGCAGGTGGCGCTGAGCGCGGACGGCGGCGAGATCGCTTACGTGGCCCACCGGCACCCCGGGAGCAGACAGCTCGTCGTGGCGCAGCTCCCGTCCGGCGCTCCACTGGCGATCGGAGCCCCGGTGTCCGACGTGGTCTTCGCGGCGAGAGGCGACCGCGTCGGGTTCATCACAACCGAGGAGCTCGGTCCCACCGTCGAGACCGCCACGGTCCCGGGCGCTTCGGCACCGAATCAGACGGCGTCAGGCGTCCCCTCCGCGGCAAGCACGGCGCTGCACGCCTTCGTCGATGCGCAGGTTCGCGGTGACAACTCGGTGCTCAGCGACCTCAGCGCAGCAGACGCGGGTGCCGTCGACAGAACGCCGGCGGGCCTGAGCCGCGCATACATCATCAGCGCCGCAGCCAACCCCGACGGGACGATCGCTGCCCGCGTCGAGCTCATCATCGATCCCACGAGCAAGCACGACAGCCCCGAAACTGCCGATGAGACGCTGACTCTCACGCAGGGGTCGTCGGGCGGCTCTTACATCGTGACCGCTCTCCACGTGTCGGCGCTTCGCGACCAGCTCGCCGGCCCGCACATCGTCAACGTCAGTACGACGGTCAGCCCCGACTCGCTCGTCGTGCAGATCGGCTTTGACAGCGACCTCGACACCTCCACCATTAGCAAGGCGATCGCGCTGCTGTCGTCATCCGGCGACGCGCTCGGCGCAACCACCGTCTACGACGCCGACAGTCGCACGGCGACAGTGACCTACAGCGGCGCGGTCTCAGGCCCGGTCACCGTCGTCATCGCGACATCGCTGCGCGACGTCGACGGGCAGCAGCTGCCCGCGATGTTCAAGACCCGCGCCGGAGCCTGATCGGGCATTACGACAACACCAGCGCGTCCACCGGGATGCGCATCGTGCCGTCGGCGGCAATGAACGCCTCGAGTTCGCGCAGGCAGCGAGTCTTCGCGATGTCGAGCTGCTCGTCAGGGAGCGACGCAATATCGATACCCAGGGGCCGCTCGGACACGCACGCCGTCCAGTAGCTCGCAAATCCGTCGAAGCGGACGACGTCGTGTACATCGCGGCGCTGCGATCCGGGCGACACGTGCCACGGTGACGAGAGAGCGGTGGCGAGAAATGGCGACGTCGCCACGCCGGCCTCATGCAGCGCGGCCGCCAGCGCACGCTCGTGCGGCGGTGGCCGCGATGGGTCCCAGCAGACGGCGGCGACACTGCCGGTGCTGCGGGCCACGCGGTGCGCCTCCACGCGAAGTGCCGCGGCGTCACCGAATCCGATCGTGAGCACTGACGCCACATGGTCACAGCACGCCGACGGTAATGCGACGTGCGAGCCGTCGGTGATGATCGTGCGCACGGGCGCACTGCGAGCGCCGCCTGCCGCGCGGGCGGACTCGACGAGCGATTCGGCGACATCGACGGCGATCACCGATCCGCGCGGACCCGCAGCGTCCGCGAGCATCCTCGTCAGCACACCACCGTCACAGACGAGGTCGCAGACGGTTTCGCCAGCCCGGACTCCGAGAATCGCGAGCAGCTGCTCGGCGAGGGGTCGGAGCACGGCGGCACCGTAGAGCCGGCCGTAGCGCGGCTGCATGCGCCCGTCAGCTGGTGACGGCAACCGCAGCCGCGATCGCGGCCGCCCGCGCGGGGTCGCGCACCAACCGGTGCAGCGGCTCCTGGCGCCGCGCCCACTCGTCTGCTTCGGCGACGAGCTCCGGATGCGTTTCGATGAAGTGCGTCGTGTAGCGCCCGTCACGGAAGTCGCCGTTGGAGACGACGGCGAGGTGGTACGGGATGTTGGTGCGAATCCCGGTGACGATGTACTCGAGCAGCGCGCGTCGCATCCGGTCCAGCGCCATATGGCGATCGGGAGCCCACACGATGAGCTTGGCGATCATCGGGTCGTAGTTCGGTGAGATCGTCGCCGGACCGGCGAGCGCGCTGTCGACCCGCACACCGGGCCCACCGGGTTCGTGGTAGCCGGTGACGTGTCCGGGCGACGGTATGAATCCCTTCGCATAGTTCTCCGCATTGACGCGGCACTCGATCGCGTGGCCTCGCGGCACGACCGCAGGCTGCGCGAGCGTCAGCCGCTCACCGGCGGCGATCCGTAGCTGCTCGGCCACGAGGTCCACCCCGTACACCAACTCGGTGATGGGATGCTCGACCTGGAGCCGCGTGTTCATCTCGAGAAAGAAGAACTCTCCGCGGCTGTAGATGAACTCGACGGTACCCGCATTGACGTAGCCCACCGCGCGCGCGGCGGTGACGGCGGCGTCCCCCATGCGCGCCCTGGTTGCGTCGTCGATGACCGGCGATGGGGTCTCTTCGATGATCTTTTGATGCCGCCGCTGGATCGAACACTCGCGCTCGCCGAGATGGATCGTGTTCCCATGCGAGTCCGCCAGCACCTGGATCTCGATGTGCCGGGGTTCGTCGACGTAGCGCTCCAGGAATATGGTGTCGTCGCCGAATGCGCGCTGAGCGGTGCTGCGCGCCGTGTCGAGTCCGTCGCGCAGCTCCGTTTGGTCGCGCGCAACACGCATGCCGATGCCACCGCCGCCGGCGCTCGCCTTGATGAGCAGTGGATAGCCGATCGACGATGCTGCGGCGAGCGCGTCGTCGACGGTGCGCAGTGCCCCGGAGCCGGGGACGACCGGGACCCCCGACGCGATCATCCGCTCGCGCGCCGGAACCTTCTCGCCCATGGCCGCCATGGCATCTGGCGACGGGCCGATGAACACGATGCCGGCGGCAGCGCTCGCCCGCGCGAACTCCTGGTTCTCGCTGAGGAATCCGTAGCCGGGATGGATCGCTTCCGCGCCGGTCTGCTGCGCCGCCTCGATGATGCGCGTCCCCCGCAGGTACGACTGCGCGGACGGCGCGGGACCGATCTCCACGGCCTCGTCGGCGAGCACGACGAACGGCGCGCCCCGGTCAGCCTCGCTGTGCACTGCAACAGTGCGAATGCCCAGGTCGCGACAACCGCGGATGACGCGCAGCGCGATCTCGCCGCGGTTGGCAACCAATACCTTCGTGAACATGCGCGGCGTCACTGGATCTGCGCGATCGGGTCGCGTGGGCCCACCACCGTTCCCTCTTTGACGTACACGTCGCTCACCGTGCCCGTCCTGGTCGCGACGATGTCGTTCTGCATCTTCATCGCCTCGAGGACGGCGACGACGTCACCGAGCTTGACATGGTCGCCGCGCGCGACGGCCACCTTGAGGATGAGCCCCTGCATGGGCGCGATGACCGTGCCGTCGCGCACCACCACCGGCGCGGCCTCACCCGGCGCGTCGACCCCCGGGCCGCCAGGCTGCGCGGCGCCGATCACGCGCACCGCGTACGACTGCCCGTCGACCTCGACGGTGAGCTCGCGCACCACCGCGGCCGCCGTGACGGCTGGAGCGGCCGCTTTCGCGGGCGCCATGCCTTCGGCGCCGGTGTCCGTGGCGCTGACGGCGTCCTCAATCCCCGCCGGCTCATCGCCGAGTGGCTCGGCCTCGCTCTCTCCGCGCCGGTAGTCCAGGTACTCACCTGGAAACATCGCAAACGTAACGGCCGCCGCGTCATCGGCGCTCTCGATTCCCTCCCGCCGCAGCTCGCGACGCGCCGGTGGCATCGCCGGCTCGAGCAAATCGGCCGGTCTGCACGTGATCGACTCCTCGCGGCCGTTGACCATGCGCCTGACGTCGGCATCGATGGGGTCCGGCGGCTCGCCGTAGAGCCCCAGACAGTAGTCCTTCACCTCCTGGCTGACGGTCGCGTATCGATCACCGTCGCACACGTTGTACACAGCCTGGGTGGCGATGATCTCAGTGAGCGGCGTCACCAGAGGGGGATTGCCGAGCTCGCGGCGAACCCTCGCAACCTCCTGCTCCACGTCGGCGAGACTCGCCAGCGAGTCGCGAGCGCGAAGCTCGGCGAGCGCGTGCCCCATCGCCGACGGCGGGAGCAGCCCGCGCAGCGCCGACGTGTCCAGACGCACAGCGAGTGGATCCATGACGTCGGCGTACGGGATCAGCACCTCCTCCAGCGTCAGCGCCGCACCGGCCACCGTGCCCAGGTCGACGCCTGGGTCGACGTCGGTGCCGGCGAACCCGGCGATCAGCGCTTCGGCAGACGGCATCGATGCGCCACCACCGAGCGGGGAGAGCGCAACGTCGACGCGATACGCGCCGGCGGTCGCCGCCGCGTAGCAGGCCAGCGCGGCCTGTCCGGTTTGTGCTGAGATCGACACGGCAACGGGAAGATTCGTCGCTGCGCGCAGCGCGGACACTGTCTCGGCGGAGCGCACCACGCCGAGGACGCCCAGTGGATCGTGCAAGCACAGCGACGGAAACCCGGCGTCGACGAGGCGCTTCGCAATCGCCACCACGCGGTCGAGCTCGTGGCGCGGCGAGTCGCTGTACACGATCACACCTTCGGCCTGCTTGCCGACCGCGCGCACAGCGGCTACGCAGCGCGTCAGGTTTCTGACGTCGTTGAGCGGGTCGTAGCAGCGAAAGATGTCGACTCCCGCCGTGGCAGCCGCCGCGATGAACGCGTCGACGACGTCGTCGGCGACCTGACGATGCCCGACCAGTGACTGACCGCCGATCACAGCCAGGAGCGGCGTTATCGGCGCCGCTGCTCGAATGGCGCGCAGCCGCTCGAACGGGTCCTCGGCAAGGAAACGAAGGGACGCCTCGAAGGTGCTTCCGCCGAAGACATCGAGCGCGGCGAAGCCGCATCCGTCGAGTCGCTCGGCGACGAGGACGGCGTGGTGCTGGCGCAGCCGGCTCACCAGAAGCGACTGCTGCCCGTGGCGGAGGGAAGTCTCCACCAGCTCCAGGCGGGGCATCGCGGCCATTCTAGTCGGCGCCGCGCAATCCCTCCGGCAGCTGCACCGACTCCTGCATCCGTGCGCGGTGCGCGAGGATCGCGGTCGTGACGTCGGGTTCGCCGAGCCCGAGGATCAACGCCGCCAGGTGCCCGGCGTTCTTCGCCCCCATCTCTCCGACGGCGACCGTCGCCACGGGGATCCCGGGAGGCATCTGCACGATGCTGAGCAGCGAGTCGAATCCGGCGAGCGGAGTCGAAGCCAGCGGCACGCCGATCACCGGCAGGATCGTCAGCGACGCGAGCACCCCGGGGAGGTGCGCAGCCGCGCCGGCCCCCGCGACGAGCACACGCAGACCGCGCGCCCTGGCAGCGAGCGCGTACGCACGCACCACGTCGGATGCACGGTGCGCGGACATCACGCCGATCTCCCAGCCGATGCCGTAGCTGTCGAGCACCTCACCGCACCGGCGCATCACGGCGAGGTCGGACTCGCTGCCGACCACGATCCCGACACGAGGCACCGTCGCGTTCATGCCGGCACCGTGGCGGGCTGCGCGATATCCGAGCGAAAGTGCATGCCGCGAAACCTGATTCGCTTGAGGTTGTCGTATGCGCGCCCCCGTGCGACCTCCTGGTCCTCTCCGATACCGACCACCGTCAGGACGCGGCCACCGGCGGTGCGCAGCGCTCCGCCGGCGTCGCGCTTCGTCCCCGCGTGAAAACAGTGGATTCCGCGGTCGAGCGAGTCCGTGCCCGTGATCACGTCGCCAGTCTGCGGCGACCCCGGGTAGCCCGCCGCCGCGGCGACGAGACCGACAGCAGCTCCCGCGCGGTGGCGCGCGACGCCGGGTTCCAGCTCGCCCCTCGTGCTCGCGATGAGCAACTCGAGCAGCGGCTCGTCGAGCATGGGCAGCATCACCTGGGCTTCGGGATCTCCGAACCGCGCGTTGAACTCGAGCACCGAGACTCCGGCGGCCGTGAGCATCAGCCCGGCATACAGGCATCCGACGAAGGGTGTTCCGCGAGCGGCAAGCGAGTCGACGCACGGCTGGAGCACCGACTCGGTGACCTGACGGGCGATCGCGACGGCATCGAGCTCCTGGGCCGGCGCCACCGCGCCCATGCCGCCGGTGTTCGGGCCTGTGTCGCCGTCGAACGCGCGCTTGTGGTCGCGTGTTGGAACCAGCACTCGCACGTGGCGGCCGTCGCTGAGCCCAAGCACGCTGAGCTCTCGCCCGTCGACGCGTTCTTCGATGACGACCGTGCTTCCTGCGGACCCGAAACGACGCTGGTCGAAGCACGCGCTCAGCGCAGCCTCGACCTCCGCCATCGATTGGCAGACGGTCACACCCTTGCCGAGGGCGAGACCGTCGGCCTTGACCACGCAGCGTCCGTCGAACACCTTTGCGAACGTGCCCAGCTTCTCGCGGCCTTCTGCGTCGGCGGCGGTCCACCCCGGCGTGGGGATGCCGGATTCGTTCATCAGCGACTTGGCGAACGCCTTCGACGACTCGATGCGCGCCGCGGCAGCGCTGGGTCCGAAGACAGCGACACCGGCGGCCGCGCATGCGTCGGCCACACCGGCCGCGGCGGCGGCGTCGGGTCCGATCACAACGAGGTCGATGCCACGTCCCGCGGCGATGCCGGCCACCGCACTCGCGTCAGTGACGTCGACGCCAACGTTCGTCGCCAGCGCTGCCGTCCCCGCGTTGCCGGGAGCGCAGATGAGCTCGATGTCGCCGCGATCATGAGAGCACGCCCAGGCGAGAGCGTGCTCGCGCGCCCCACCACCGACGATCATCACACGCACGGGGCCTTCCCTACTCCCACTCGATGGTCGACGGCGGCTTGCTGGAGATGTCGTAGACCACCCGGTTGACCCCCGTCACCTCGTTGACGATACGGTTGCTGATGATCCCCAGCACGTCGTACGGCGTGCGCGCCCAGTCCGCGGTCATCCCGTCGTCGCTCTCGACGATGCGCACGGCGACGACGTTGGCGTAGCTGCGGCCGTCGCCCATGACACCGACCGATGAGATGGGCGTGAGGATGGCGAAGGACTGCCACACCTTGCGATAGAGGCCACTGCGCTTGATCTCGTCGATCACGATCCAGTCGGCCGCGCGAAGCGTGTCGAGCCGATCGCGGGTGACCTCCCCGACGATGCGGATCGCAAGCCCGGGACCGGGGAACGGCTGCCGGTACACGATGTCCTCCGGGAGTCCCAGCGCGAGCCCGACGCGCCGCACCTCGTCCTTGAACATGTAGCGCAGCGGTTCGACCAGAGCGAATCGCAGGTCGTCGGGCAGGCCACCGACATTGTGGTGCGTCTTGATCTTGTGCGCGTTGTGGGTGTCGTGCGACGTCGATTCGATCACATCCGGATAGAGCGTCCCCTGGGCGAGGAACTGCACGTCCCCGAGTGGCTGCGCCTCGCGCTCGAAGACGCGGATGAAGGTGCGTCCGATGCGACGGCGCTTCTCCTCGGGGTCGACGACCCCGCGCAGCGCTTCGAGGAACTCGCGGGTGGCGTCCACGCGCACGAGGTGGATGTGCTGCTGACGTGACATCACCTCGACGACCCGGTCGCCCTCGTCGCGGCGCAGCAGACCGTTGTCGACGAATACGCAGGTGAGCTGGTCGCCGACCGCGCGATGGACCAGCGTCGCGGCGACGGCCGAGTCGACGCCGCCGCTGAGCGCGCAGAGCACACGGCCGACACCGACTCTGCGGCGGATGTCTGCCACCGACTCATCGATGAACCCCTCCGCCCGCCACAGGCCCGAACATCCGCAGACACCGACCAGGAAGTTGCGCAAGATCTGCAGTCCGAGTGGCGTGTGCGCGACCTCGGGATGGAATTGGATCCCGAACCGGCCGCGCGGCCCCGCGATCGCAGCGTACGTCGAGTTGATCGAGTGCGCGATGCCGCGGAATCCAGCGGGGAGCGCGCTGATCGAGTCACCGTGCGACATCCACACCGCGATCTCGCGGGGCAGACGATCGAACAACCCAGCGTCCTCATCGATCGTCAGCGACGCGTGCCCGTACTCGCGGAGGTCCGTACGCTGCACCTCGCCACCCAGATCATGGGCGAGCAGCTGCATGCCGTAGCAGATCCCGAGAATCGGCAGGCCGAGGTCGTAGATCGTCGGGTCGGGACGCGGGGCCGACGCCTCGTAGACGGACATCGGACCGCCACTGAAGATGAGTCCGCGCGGAGCGAGACGTCGCACGTCGTCGACGCTGATGGCACCGGGAACGAGCTCGCAGTACACCCCGGCCTCGCGCACGCGTCGCGCGATCAGCTGGCTGTATTGCGAACCGAAGTCGAGGATGAGAATTCCATCCTGCGCAACGCGGACCGGCACCTCAGCTGCCGCGTCTGCGCCGGTGGCGAGCGCCAACCTCGATCAGGCTCCCATGCCGACGCGCTGCTCGCGCTGCTGGCTCTTGCCCTCGGTCTGGATCGACGGCGCGATCACCATCTCGGTCGCCTGGAAGTCGCGGATCGTGCGAGCTCCGCACACACCCATCGCGCTCTTGAGGGCCCCGACGAGATTCATGCTGCCGTCGTCGACGTGCGCGGGCCCACAGAGGATCTCGCGCAGCGTGCCCTTCGTCCCGGTCCGGATCCGCGTGCCCCTGGGCAGGTTGGGATCAGGCGTTGCCATCCCCCAGTGATGGCCGCGGCCGGCTGCCTCGGTTGCGCTTGCGAATATCGAGCCGATCATCACTGCGTCGGCGCCGCTCGCGAAGGCCTTGGCGACGTCACCTCCGATGCGCATGCCGCCGTCGGTGATGATCGCGATACGTTCGCCGCTGCGCCGCTGATGATCGTCGCGCGCGGCCGCGCAGTCGCTTGTGGCGGTGACCTGCGGTACGCCGACACCGAGCACGGCACGCGTAGTGCACGCAGCGCCCGGCCCGACGCCGACCAGCAGGCCCTTGATGCCCGTATCCATCAATTCGAGCGCCGTCGCGTAATCGACGCAGTTGCCGGCGACCACCGGCATGCCGACGGCAGCCGTCAGTTCGCGGAAGGACAGGTGCCGGTACGACTTGCTGCTGTGACGTGCAGTGAGCACCGTCCCCTGCACGACGAGCACGTCCGCCCCTGCCTCCTGCGCGATCGGCGCTCGACGCTCGGCGTGCGCGGGAACCGTCGACACCGCACACGGCACGCCTTCGCGCTTGATCTCCTCGATGCGCTGCCCGATCAACCCGTCCTGCACCGGAGCGGAGTAGATCGTCTGCAGCAGTACGTTGATGCGGTCCGCAGGCGCCTCGGCGATCTCGCGCAGCACTGTGGACGGGTCCTCGTATCGCGTCTGCACACCGTCGAGATTGAGGACTGCCAATCCACCGATCCTGCCCATCTCGGCCGCGAACGACGTGTCGACAACGCCGTCCATCGCCGCGGCAAGAAACGGGATCTGCAGGCTCATCCCGTCGAGCGAGAACGTCACGTCGATCTCGTCTGGATTGATCGTGATCCGCCCGGGGACCAATGCAACCTCGTCGAAGCCGTATGCCCGCCTCGCGCGTTTCCCCCGGCCCAGTTCGAACTCCATCACCCTCCCCGAGTTCGAAGGACCTGCTCCATTGGTGAATTCTAGCAAACGGCCGAAAGGGTCCGCCGCAGAAAGCACATCATCTGGTGGCTGATCTCGGCACGACCACCAGATATAGCGATCAGCCCCGAAAAACTCCTTTGCGCACCATCAACTCCTCGACCAGCCCGGCCTGAATCGTGTCGCGCACCTCGTCACCCAGGCGCATCACGAGCGAGGGGTCGTCAGCGGACCCGGGTCCGTACTCATCGGTTCGAATCGGCTCATGGAACCGAATGCGCCATTTGCTAGGCAGAGGTACCAAGCCGAGCGGGCCGAGCAGCGGCCATGTCGGTGTGATCGGAAAGTACGGCATGCCGAACAGCGAGGCGAGCGGACGTGCGTCGGCGATCATCGGGTAGATCTCTTCGGAGCCGACAACCGAGATCGGAATGATCGGCACGCCGGCGCGCAGCGCCACCTCGGCGAAGCCTCCGCGTCCAAAGCGGCGCAGCCGGTAGCGCTCGCCGTACGGCTTGCCGGTGCCTTTCACCCCCTCCGGGAACACGAGCACCAGCTCACCTGCGTCGAGCAGACGGAGGGAATCGTCAGGATGACCGAGCGTCTGGCCCGTCCGTCGCAGAAACCACGAGAGCATCGGCAGCCCGCCGAACCACGACGCGACCAGGGCGCGCGCATGCCGCTCGGTTGCGTCGAGGATGGCCACCTTGATCATCGCGCCGTCGAACGGCAGCACGCCGGCGTGGTTGGACACGAGCAAGGCCGGCCCCGTCGAGGGCACGACGTGCACGCCCGTGGTCTCGACTCGCCAGTAGCGCTTGTAGAGGAGACGGAAGATCGGCAGCAGCATCTCCGTCCACTCGCGGTCGAACCCGAACTCGTCGACCTCGTACTCGCCGGCCTGATGCTTGCTGCGGACGTCGGCGATCCGGTACGCGAGCGACATCACCTCCTGCAGGCTCTCGAGATCGATCACCTCCCGACCGGTGAGGTCGCGCAGCCGCATCGCCAGCGTTCCGGTCGCGGTCATGGCCGTCACAGGCAAGTCGCGACGCAGGGTGGCGAGCGACACCTGACGGCGGTGTCCGTTGCTCGTGGTGGCGGCGGGTCGCTTCCGCGGGACCTGGGTGCTCACGGCTTGACTCCATTGCTGCGCTTCGACGCGACGCGTGTGCGCACGCGGCGGGTGCTCGTTCGCCGTTCCGAGGATGGCGGCAGCACCACGGACGGCTGATCGGATTTGTTCGCTCCGTGCCCGTTGCCGGAGGTTGTGCGGGCGCGGAGGAACTCTTCGAGGTCGGCCTCGTATCTGTAGCGGCGCTGGTCTCGGACGATCTTGCGCACTCGCCGCTCGCGCGCGTGCTCGCGAAGCGTGTCGATCGTCGAGTGGCTGAGCGTGATCCCGAAGCGCTCCCGGAGCGCCGTGGTGTCGACGACTCGACCGAATTGCAGAAGGCGGACGAGATGCTGCGGGAAATTGACCGGCAGCACTCGGTTGATGGCGAACATCACGGGACCGGCGCCAATGAACGGCAGGATGGGGGCGTTGACCTTGCCCATCATGCTGATCGCCTGGCTGACCAGCGCGATCCCGTCGCCGGCGACGTTGAAAGTACCCGGGCGATCGTTGAGCACCGCGTGCTCGAGCACCCGGACGGCGTCCTGCTCATGCAGGAATTGCAAGCGCGGATCGAAGCCGAGGACCGTCGGCACGACCGGAAGGTCGAAGAGCCGTGTGAACGGCGTGTCGTGGGTGGGCCCGAGGATGTTCGCGAAGCGCATGAGGGTGACGATCGCCTCGGGTTTGCGCAGGGAGAACTCGTGCACATACGACTCGACCTCGTCGAGGTCGCGCGTGAACGCGTCGCGCGCCGGCGCCTTGCGGGTCATTCGCTCGGACCAGAACGATGGGTCTGAGGGCTCGCTGCCATAGACCGCGGTGCTCGCCTTGACCACGAGCTTGCGCACCGGGCTGTCGGCGCCTGCGCACGCTGCCAGCAGGTTCATCGTCCCGATGACGTTGGTCTCGTGCACCGACCGACCGCCGCTGCGCTGCGGATCGACGATCAGTGCGGTGTGCACGACGGTGTCGATGTCCATCGAGCGCACCAGCTTGCCGATGAGGCTGTGCCGGATGTCTGCGCGCACCACGTCGGTGCGGTGCAGCTCGACGGTCGGGCCCATCGTGTCGATCGCGACGATCTCCTCGACGTCGGGGTGGGACTCCAGGCGCTGGGCGAGGTGTCCGCCCCAGAAGCGTGAGACCCCCGTGATGAGGATGCGCCGCCGCGCCGCTGTCACTCCGTGATGGTACCGCGCGTGCACCGGCGGGTCCGTTTGAGCGAACTCAGGGATAAATCCCCCGCACCGCCGTCGCGTGAGCGACCTTGTCGACCGCGATGCGGTATGCGGCGTCGCGGATCGTGATGTCGGCGGTGTCCGCTGCGGCGCGCACGTGCTGATAGCTGCGGATCATCACTTCGCGAAGGCGCGCGTTCACCTCACCCGCGGCCCAGAAGTACGCCTGCAGATCCTGCACCCATTCGAAGTAGGAGACGACGAGCCCTCCGGCGTTGGCCAGGATGTCCGGGAGGACCAGCACGCCGCGATCAGCGAGCACCGCGTCCGCATCGGGGTCGACCGGTGCGTTGGCTCCCTCGGCGATCACACGCGCGCGCACACGATCGACGTTGGCCCCCGTGATCTGCGCCTCAATCGCGGCGGGGACGAGCACGTCGACGTCGAGGCCGAGCAGCTCCTCGTTCGATATGCGATCCGCGGGGGCGAAGTCCGACAGCCGACCGCCTTCCTCTTTAAGAGCGTGCAGGGCGGCGAGGTCCAGACCGCTCTCGCGGTACAGGCCGCCTGAGGTGTCGGAGACCGCGACAACGCGCATTCCGGCCGCCGCGAGGAGATCGGCGGAGACGGCGCCGACCTGGCCGAACCCCTGGACGGCCACGGTGGCGCCGTCGGGATCCAACCCGCGATCGCCCATCCCCTGCACCGTGACGATGGCGAGACCACGGCCCGTCGCGGTGTAGCGGCCCTCCGATCCCCCGATTGCAGTCGGTTTGCCCGTCACCGATGCAGGGACGGAAAAGCCCGCGTGCATCGACAGCGTGTCCATGATCCAGGCCATGACCTGCGGACCGGTGCCGAGGTCGGGAGCGGGGATGTCGCGATCCGGTCCGATGATCAGCGAGATCTCCGTGGTGAATCGGCGGGTGAGGCGCTCGAGCTCCGATGTGGTGATCGTCCGCGGGTCGATGATCACGCCCCCCTTCGCACCACCGAACGGCAGGTCGACGACCGCCGCCTTCCACGTCATGTACATGGCGAGCGCGCGAGCGTCGTCGATCGTCATCGCAGGATGGAAACGGAGCCCACCTTTGGCGGGTCCGCGTGCGATGTTGTGCTGGACCCGGAATCCGGTGAAGACCCGGAACGATCCGTCGTCCATCTCCACGGGGAAATGGACCACCAACTCTCGCTTCACCGATCTGAGCACCGTGCGGAGCGAGTCATCGAGCCCCAGCGCGTTTGCAGTGATGTCGAAGTGGTGCTGAGCGATATCGAGCACCGAAGGAAAGGGGCTCACAGGGCGGGCACTATACAGTCAGCGACACCCGGCGAACTCAGTCGTCGCTCGCGCGCTGAACGTAGATGTCTGCCCTGACAGGAACGCCGAGGCCTCATCCGCCGCTCCGCGCGTGCACAACATCGGGCTGTTTGGGTCCTCTACAGCATCAACACATTGACAATCGCGACTGTAACCAGCATGCTATGCGGGACCCGACAGGCGGTTTGGACCCCTCCTGTCATAAACGCTGGACACGGCGGTCCCGGTTGGACAGCGGACCGTCACCAAGGAGGCCCATTCATATGGCCAGAACCAGGCGTAGGAGAAGCGGCATCGACAGGGCCGTCAAACGCACCGTGAGGCGCGTGAGAACGACTGCGCGTCGGCGCGCCCCCGCCGCCGGTGGCGACCTGCTGAAGGCGGTGCAAGGTCTCGTCAAGGCACTGCCGGTCAGCGAGCTCGAGAAAAGGCTCGCTGGACTCGAGAAGACTGTTGCCAAGCTCGAGACCGAGCTGCGCAGAGCCGCTCGTCGGGTGGGCGGCGCAGTCCGTACCGGCACACGTGGTCGCCGCCGCACCACTGCCAAGCGCGCCACCACCGCCAAGCGCACGACGCGCCGGCGGACGGCGAAGCGCGCCACCACCGCGAAGCGGACCACGCGTCGGCGGACGGCAAAGCGCACGACCGCCAAGCGCGCGACGGCCAAGCGCACCACGCGTCGCGGCGCTACGCGCGCCACCACCGCCAAGCGGACGACCGCGCGGCGCGGCGCGAAGCGCCGGACGACGGCGAAGCGGGCAACCGCGAAGCGGACGACGGCGAAGCGGACGACGGCGAAGCGGACGACGGCGAAGCGGACCGCAAAGCGCGCCGGCGCGAAGCGGACGACTGCCAAGCGGACGACTGCCAAGCGGACCACCGCCAAGCGCGCCGGCGCGAAGCGCACCATTCGCAAAGCAGCAACAACGGCGGGCAAGCCGGTCGCACGGCGTCGGGCCACGCGGCGTGGCGCGCGCAAGGTGACCGCTCCTGCTGCAGCACCAGCTCCTGCACCGGTGACGATGTAGTCTCCTCGGAGCTGCATGAAAAGGCCTCCGGCTACGAGCCGGAGGCCTTTTTCATGAGTAGCCCGCGCAGCACTCCGGCGGCGCGCTCGACCTGCGTCGCGTCGACATCGAGGTGCGTCACGCAGCGCACCGTGTGTGGGCCCATGGCGCTCACCAGCACGCCCTCTACCGCCGCACGACGGGCCACGTCGGCAGCGGGCGCCGCGGTTTCCAGAAAGACCATGTTGGTGGGTACCGTTGGCTGCCTGAGAATCGCACCGGGTACGTCGTGCAGGGAGTCTGCGATGTTCCGGGCGTGCGCGTGGTCGGTGGCCAGCCGCGCCAGGTTGTGCTCGAGCGCGTAGAGACCGGCGGCGGCGAGCACACCCACCTGGCGCATGCCTCCACCGAGCCGCTTGCGCCATCGGCGCACGTCTACGATGACGTCGGCATCCCCTGCGACCACCGAGCCCGCAGGCGCACCCAGTCCCTTGCTGATGCTGACCGACACGGTGTCGCAACCCGCGACCAGGTCCGCGGCATCGCAGCCGAGCGCGGCGGCCGCGTTGAATAGTCGCGCGCCGTCGCAGTGGACCCGCAGGCCGCGCTCGTGCGCCTCGTGAGCGCATGGGTCGATGCGGTTCGCGGCGACCGCAGCGCCACCGCGCCTGTTGTGCGTGTTCTCCACGCAGAAGAGGCGCGAGACGGGAGCGTGGACGTCGTCGTCGCGGATTGCCGATCGCAGCGACGCCGCATCCGGGACCCCTTCGAATCCGTCGAGCAGGCGCAGCTGCACGCCGGCCACGACCGCGCTGCCACCCACCTCGTAATGGACGATGTGGGCTTCGCGATCCGCGATCACCTCATCACCGGGGTGGGTCTGTGCGGCGACCGACGCCAGGTTGGCCATGGTTCCACTCGGCACGAAGACCGCGGCGTGCTTGCGCAGGCGTGCGGCGATGTCCTCCTCGAGTCGACGGACCGTCGGATCCTCGCCCCACACGCCGTCGCCGACCTCCGCAGCGGACATCGCGGCGCGCATACCCGCGTCGGGAGC